>Ga0116167_1000435_pt1 | contig 40842 bp, 37 predicted proteins | sample AD_JPNMR3_MetaG_FD_89794 | JGI IMG/M metagenome (GOLD analysis project Ga0116167, IMG submission 89794) | Active sludge microbial communities of municipal wastewater-treating anaerobic digesters from Japan - AD_JPNMR3_MetaG | ecosystem: Engineered > Bioreactor > Anaerobic > Digestate | place...
ACCGGCCGAAACCAAACCCGCCGGCAAATAAATAATAGTTATCGGCAATAAACAGGGGGCTTATCTTTTTGGATAAGCCCCTTTTAATTTGCGGCTTATTTAATAAAAACTTTTATTTTTAAGTATGGCGTATAGAATTGGTTTTACTTGTGAGTTGGGTATCACGGTATTATTCAATTTCTTCTAAGAATTTTATCGCATTAGACCATCGAGTTATTTTGTCGAATTCAAGTTCGTTGTAGGTTTGATAATAATCTACAAGATGTCCTTTGGTTCCCGGAATGTGCATGGATATCCCATGGGCGTTTGAGAAATCCTTGTCGGTTCTGTCTTTGTAGAGATAAACGTTTTTTATTATCATTTCTTTGGTAATTATGTTTTTAAACCGAGAGACTTTGCTTTTAAAATCCAAATAAACCGGATCCGATTTGTCCGAATAGTTTTGTTCTATAAGTTCGAAAAAATGATAGGGATCGGCGTAGAAGGATACGAGCTTATTCGGGTCGGTATCTAACTCCCCCACCTCAAACCTTAAAACTTCTCTTTTTGCTTTGGATATCGCGTTTTTGTCTTTTAATTTCGGCATTATATTTGAGATTTCTTTGATAACCATTAAAAAGTTATCGATTTTTGATGTTCTTATAGCCGATAGCTGTGTTCCGTATTTTCCGTCTATTAAAAGTTGGAAATACTCCGGTCTTGAATACATTTCTTTAAATGTATCTACGAGAAAAACGCCTAACTGTTCTTCGTTCGACCAGGGATATTTTAATACGAGCGATAGAAAATCTTCCCAGTTAAAACTCGGCAGTTGTATCACTTCTTCGGAACCGACTACTACTTTCGCGTAATTTCTAATTTCGGTTACCACTTCCGCCATTTGCATAAAACAGGCCATAGAAGCGTAAATGTCCGCCTTTCCGGCTTTTTCGAATATCTTTTTTATTTCCGTAGTTTTTATGTAGTTGCCCGTAACAAAGTCGTGAGAAATCGATTTGGAGCCGGCTAAATTTGTGTTTTCTTTTACAGGGTCTATCCATCCCCATCCGTGGTCCCATATTATAAACATAACCTTTTTTGAAGGATAATTCTTCTTGGCCCACCTTAAAAAATCCGCGGCCTCTTCCCAGTTGCCCATATCGGCATTTTTTCTATCTTCTATAACGGGGGAGGTTATTTTATTTAAATCGTTGTCTTTTGTAATATAAAATCTTTTAACCCCGTTCCAGACCTCCGGGGTCGATTCGTCCGGCATAAAACCCTGAGCTCTTCCAAGCTCCGCCACCAAATTGACATCTTCGCTTGAGCCTACCGATTCTATCCTGTTAAAATCCTTATAAGCGAACATATCCACGTTATTTCTTCCGTTTATGTAAACGGCAATGGTCCATTCTTTTATTTTGGGCTCGGGAGTAACGGCGTTTTTGGATAAACTTTTGAAATTTTCAAATTGAGCGAAGATTGAAAGGTTGATTGAAATCAAAAATGTTAAAACGGACAAAATCGTTCTCATAATTAAAATTTAATTTAATATCGGCAAGTTTTCAATTAAAATATTACCATTGACAGATGATTCCAAAGGCACTTGTATTGTCAAGCCGTTAAAGAGTTATTATTTTCTCCGATTTTAATCCTTTTAAAGCGTTTTTCGTATCGAATACTTTCCGGGATTCTTTTAATATTTTTTTGTAGTTTATCCCGGAATGGTTCGTCGCCAAAATGACGCAATCGTATGAGGATAGATTTTTAAAATCTATGCTTTTCATTTTTTTCCCGCATATCTCTATTTCTTTTACATACGGGTCGTAATAAAAAACTTTCGCGTGTTCTTTAAAAAGGATGGATATTATATCTATAGACGGGGATTGTCTGGTGTCGTTTATATCCGGTTTATAAGTTATCCCGACTACAAGTATTTTTAATCCTTTCAAACTTTTTAGTTTTAATCGTTTTTTTAGTTTTTGGATCGCATATTCGGGCATTTTAGAATTTATTTCATCCGCAAGTTCGATGAATTTCGTTTTAAAATTCATCTTCTTCATTTTCCACCTTAGATACATCGGATCTAAAGATATGCAGTGTCCGCCTATACCGGGGCCGGGATAAAAAGGCATAAATCCGAAAGGTTTTGTTTTGGCGGCATCTATTACTTCCCATATGTCGATTCCCAGTTTGTCGCATATCAAAGCAAATTCATTAATCATTGCTATGTTTACCGCTCTAAAAGTGTTTTCAAGGAGTTTTGCCGTTTCCGCAACGTTAGAGTTTGAAACTCTAACCACCTTTTTTATTATTAAAGAATATATTTTTTGAGCGATCTTCCCCGAAGTTTCGTCTATTCCGCCGACTATCTTGGGGGTATTTTTTATGTTAAATTTTTTATTCCCCGGATCTATTCTTTCTGGCGAAAAAGCCAAATAAAAATCTTTACCGGCTTTAAATCCGTTTTTTTCCAGTATTGGTTTTACGATTTTGGAAGTTGTGGTCGGATATGTCGTGCTTTCGAGTATTATTACGGTCCCTTTGTTTAAATTTTGGGAAATTTTTTGGCAAGCCGATATAATGTATGAAATATCCGGTTCTTTGGTCTTACTTAATGGAGTCGGAACGCATATTATTATCAGGTCTTGTTCTTTTAGATAAGAAAAATCGTCGGTGGCTTTTAATAAATTCTTTTTAACCGCGTTATATATCTCGCTATCCTTTATGTCGGTTATGTAAGATTTTCCATTGTTAACTTTTTTTATTTTTTCTTTGTCCGTTTCAAAGGCGGTTACTTTAAAACCTTTTTTCGCAAATTCTATCCCCAACGGCATTCCGACATATCCGAAACCTATTACGCCTATTTTTAATTTTTTTTGGCGTATTAACAAGTCGAGCTTTTGAAAATCCATAGAAATATTCTATTAAATTATTAAAATATGGGATAAGTTTTTATTGAGTTTCGATTAAATCTATTATGCCCAAAGTTTTGTCTCTTAGTATTTTGTTAAGGTATAAATAAAATTTTTTCTTTTTTGAATAAATAAAGTTATAAGATTCTTGCGCCTGTAAGTCGGTTATTATTCCTTTTTCGGCGCATTCTTTAAGGTCCTTTTTTAATCTTTTATAATAAGACATATTTTATGCCTTAGCTTTGCTCTGTTCATAAGCCATGACTTTCAGCGCGAGTATTCTTTTTTCCATAGGCGGATGAGTGGCGAAAAGGTCGGCTATAAAGCCCGATTTTTCTTCTATTAAGCTTCCCCTGGGATCGGTTATGCACATATGGGCCACCGATTCTTTTATGTTTTTCGTCGGTTGAACCGATTTCCTTATTTTCTCAAGCGCCGATATCAAAGCTTTTGGGTTTCTGGTAAGCTCGGCAGCCCCGGCGTCCGCTAAATATTCTCTTTGTCTGGATATGGCCATAGCAAGCATTCTCGATATTATCGGGGCGAGTATTACGAGTATTATCCATATTAAAAATAGAATTCCTCCTCCGCTATTTCTGTTTCTCGAAGAAGAAGATGAAGAATAAGAATTTCTTCTCAAGCTTCTTGCCATCATATCGGATATCATGGCTATCGCGTTCATCAGTATCGCGGTTACGGTCATAAGTCTTATGTCGTAAAATCTTATGTGGCTTATCTCATGGGCTATTACGGCTTGAAGTTCTTCCCTGTTTAGTTGCTCTAAAAGCCCTTGAGTTATAAAGACGTAGGATTTGTCCGGGGAAAAACCCGTCGCAAATGCGTTTAAGTCGTTGTCGGGAACTATGTAGCATGCGGGTTTGGGTATCCCGGCCGCTATGGACATTTCTTCGACTACGTTTACAAACTGTTTTTCTTTTAAGTCTTCAAAGTTTGCGGGCCTTGCTCCCGTGGCGGATACTATCATTTTTATCCCGTTTGAGAATGATGTTATTATCAGTATTATGGAAATAATTAAAGAGGATATTGTGGCGAAAGGCACAAACTCCTTTTGCGTCGTTATTGTGTCGTTTACATACTTTGTTTTCGTATAGCCCAGATAAAAATAATCGAAACCCGCTCCTATGGCGATAAAAAATATTATAAAAACGAAAAGCATTATCCAAGTAAGTTTTTTGTTTTTGGACTGCTGTTCGTATATGTTCATACGGCGGAATAGGTTTTAAAATCTAAGATTTAAAGATTAGCTTATCGTTAAATCCACTTTTGGAGTTTCTCTTTCCGCTGATTCCTTCGGCAGTTCGAATAAGTCGAAAGCTTTAAACCCCAACATGGAGGCTATTAAATTTGTGGGGAAGAGTTCTATTTGAGTATTGTATTTTGTGGTTATGTCGTTATAGAATTGTCTTGCGAATGTTATCTTGTTTTCCGTACCGGTAAGCTCTTCCATTAATTGAGAAACCTGCTGGTTCGATTTTAATTCGGGATACGCTTCTTTTAACGCGAAGAGTTTTCCCAAAGCCTGAGTTATTATGTTTTCGTTTTGAAATCCTTCTTTTATGTTGCCTTGCTGGAAAGCGTTAATCGCCTTTGCTCTTGCCTCCATAACTTTGGTAAGGGTTTCCTGTTCGAATTTCATCGCGCCCTTGACCGAATTTATCAAATTGGGGATCAGGTCGTGTCTTCTCTTAAGCTGTATGTCTATTTGAGTAAAAGCGTTTTTTACCTGATTTCTTAAAGAAACCAGTTTGTTGAATGAAAAGATTACCCAGAATATCAAAACCGCGACTATTATCGCTATTATCGTCATAAACCCTCCTTATCTTCTAAAATTATACATAATTTTTCTTTATTATTTGGTTAATACTATGGGCTCTTTTTTGGTTATGTATACGGTATCCTCTATTCTTACTCCGAATTTTCCGAAAAGATATATCCCCGGTTCCACCGTTACCGTCATGCCTTCGGATAGTTTTACCGACATCCTCGTATTAAGATATGGTTCCTCGTGTATTTCAAGACCTACTCCGTGCCCGGTACCGTGAGTAAAATACTGACCGTAGCCGCTTTCCGATATTATATCCCTGCATATTTTATCGACTTCGTTTGTCAAAACTCCTTCTTTTGCGTTTTTTACTCCGGCTTTTTGAGCCTTGTCTACTATCGAATAAACCTTTAAGAACTCTTCGGTCGGTTTGCCGTAAAAAAAGGTTCTCGTGATATCCGAGCAGTATCTTTTATATACGCATCCGAAATCCATTAAAACGACCTCGTTTTTTTTGAGTTTTCTTTCGGATGTCTCATGATGGGGCAGAGCGGCGTTTGGCCCGAAGGCTATTATGGTTTCGAAAGACCTTGTGGAAGCCCCCAATTTTTGCATCGTATATTCCAGTTCCCTCGCTATCTCTATTTCTTTTACGCCGGCTTTTATTTTCGGTTTTATTATGTTAAAAGCTTTTGCGGCTATTTCCGAAGATTTTTTTATGTTTTCAAATTCTTCTCCTTTTTTTATCATCCTGAATTCCTTGAAAAATCCGTTGAGTTTTTTAATTCCCATATCCTCAAATTTTTTGGCTTCGTCGTAGTATGAAAGAGAAGAATCGAATACCGTTTTTTTAAGTTTTAAATCTTTGATCTTTTTCTCTATGTCGGCGTAAAGGTTTTCGTAGATAACTATCTCTCCCCATGGGCAGGTATGCTTAAAATGGTCTACAAACATTTTCGGAAGGAAAGCGTATAATTCGTTTTGAGTAAGAAGAAGTATGGTTCTATCTTGATGAAAGCCGGATATGAAGAAAACCTCTTTTAAAGAAGATATTAAAATCCCGTCTATCTTTTCTTTTTTTAGTTTCTTTTGGGCGTCCGCGGTTCTGATTTTATGAATGTTTTCCATAATTCCTCCCGTTCTAAGATAATTATACTAAATAGTTAATTTATATTACGAGTTTCGAAATCTCTAAAAGTTTTTCGGGCGGGAGCTCTTGGGCCCTTACGTTCGGAGATATGGATTTGGATAAAAGTATTTCCGATAATTTGTCTTTCGGATATCCTATGGAAAGGTTTATTGAATTTACGAGAGTTTTCCTTTTATGCCTGAACGCATATCCTATAAATCGGGAGTATTTTTTAAAATCTTCGTCGGTAATTTGATCTTTTGTTTTTTCTATCGATACTATACCGGAATCCACATTCGGAGAGGGGGAGAAACTTTCTCTGTAAACGTCGAATAAATAACCGGTCCGGCATATTAAATTTACAAGTGCCGAAAGGTATCCGTAATCCGGGCTTTTTTCGTCGGCCGTTATTTTTTTGCATACCTCTTTTTGCAGCATAAAAACTCCGGCTTTAAAATTCGGGTAGGTTATCAATTTTTCTATTATGGCGGTGGATATATGGTATGGAAGATTTCCTATAAAATAGCTCGTATTTAGTTCCTGGAGGCTAATCTTTAGAAAATCGGAATTTATAAATTTTATCCCCGGATATTTTAACTTTATCCATTCTATCATCTCGGGGTCTATGTCTATTACGGTTAAGTTGTCTTTGTATTTTTTAAACAAAAAATCGGTTAAAACGCCTTTCCCCGGACCTATTTCCGCCACTCTATTATCTTTTGCTATTTCCGCAAAAACATCGGTTATTTTTTTGGCTATATGGGTATCTTTTAGAAATATCTGGCTGTATTTTCTTCTCATTATTTTATTATTGTCTCGTATTTAAACTTTATTTCGTTTAAAATTTTATATATGTCTCCGGCGCCGACTCCTATTACTATGTCTTTATCTTTTATCGATTTGGCTAAATCCAAAGCGCTTTTAAATTTAAAAGCCTTTTTTTCTCTTTTGTTTATTTCGTTGATTATTAATTCCGAGGATACGCCTTTTATCGGTTTTTCTCCGGCGGGATATATATCGGTCAGGTAAACCGCGCTTGCGTCGTCGAAGGATTTTGAAAATTCTTTGTATAGAAAAGCGGTTCTCGTGTATCTATGCGGTTGAAATATGGCGATAATTCTATTGCGAGGATAGAAAGATTTCAAAGAAGACAGGGTGGTTTTTATTTCGGTCGGATGGTGAGCGTAGTCGTCGTAGAAACAAACTTCTCCGACTTTTGAAATCAAATCCAATCTTCTTTTCATTCCTTTGAAATTATATAATCCTTCGAGTATCGTTTTTTTCTCCATCCCAAGATATCTTGCGGTTACGTAGGCGGCTAATGAGTTTAAAGCGTTGTGAGGCCCGAATACTTTAAGTTTTATTTTATCCTCTTTCTTTTCTTTATAATAGACATCGTAAGATATCCCATCGCTTGAGTTTTCTGTGTTTTTTATCTTCCAATCGTTTTTGTCTCCAAATCCATAAGTGTAATAAGGCGAGGTTATGAGGTTTAAAACCGATTTTATGTTTTTGTCGTCTCCGCAAAGAACCGCTTTGCCGTAAAAAGGTATTTTGTTTATGAAATTTACGAAAGTTTTTTTGATATTTTCTATGTTTTTATAAAAATCTAAATGGTCGTCGTCTATATTCGTTACAGCCGCTATTAGAGGAGAGTAATAAAGGAAACTTCCGTCCGATTCGTCCGCTTCTATTATGAAATATTCTCCGCTTTTAAATTTTACATTGGAACCTATGTGCTTGGATATTCCGCCAATAACCGCGGTGTAATTTTCTTTTTTTGTTTCAAATATAGAGGATATCATACCGGTCGTCGTGGTTTTGCCGTGAGTTCCGGCTACGGCTACGGTTTTAGAGTTTTCGCACAACATAGACAGAAACTTCGCTCTCTTAACCACCGGTATGTTATATCTCCAGGCTTTTATAAGTTCCGGGTTATCGTCTTTTATCGCCGAGCTTATTACGACGAGGTCTATGTCCTTCGTTATGTTTTTAGGATCGTGTTTTAAAAAAATTTTAATCCCTTCCTTTTTTAATTTTTCCGTTATGTAGTTTTCCGCTATGTCCGAGCCCGACACTGAATAACCTTTTTCCTTCGCTATTACGGCGAGTCCGCTCATCCCTATCCCGCCTATCCCTATGAAATATATTTTTTTCATTTTATTCGTTTATCTCCATCCTGCTTACAAGTTCTCCAAGCCATTTGTCTATGGCTTTTTTTACTGCGTGCGTTTCTTTTTTGTTGAGCTCTATCATAAACGAGTCGTCTAAGTTCTTTATCGTTTGAGTTATTTCTTTGTTTTTCGGGGTAAGTATGATTATTTTCTTGTCGGTGGAAAAAAGTTTTAAAAGGTTTTGGGTAAATTGGGGGTTTAATATGAAAATAGAGCCTAATTCTATCATTATTATTTTATGCGGAATTTCCGAGTATTTTAAAATCTTCTGGCTTATCTTTTCAAGGGCTTTGCTTTTTATCGCATATTTCCCGAAGGTTAATTCTCCGATGAAATCCTTATGCGCGAATTCCATCTTTTTGTCGTTTATAAAATTTATGTCGTATCCGATGAGCTTGTTTTTTTCTCTTAACTCTACCGAATAATATCCTTCGATAAAATTTCTATAAGGAAGGACGGTTGTCTCGAGCAACATTTGTTTTTGTTTGTGAGATACGAATGTTATTCCTAATTTATTTATTTCCATTTATCCACCTTATGTTTTTTTGAGCCGTTTTGTTTTTGGGATTTATTTTTAACGCGTTTTCAAATCTCTTTACGGCTTCTTCCTTTTTGCCGTTAAGATAATCTATTACGCCGATAGCCAGTTCCGATACCTCGGGTATTGTTTTTTGTATTTTTAAAAATTCTTTTTCGGATTTGTCTATTTCGCCTATCAAAAGCATTCCCAAAGCGTTTATGGCCGTTTCGGTCGGATTTTTTTCTTCCTCAAAACCTTCCAAATCTTCTTCTATCAAAGCTATCCAGGGATTGCCTATTATCCAGAGTCCCATGTCGTTTCCTATGTTTCTCGGTATGTATGTCAAAGATTGAGCCGTTTTTTTGTTCGTCTTGGTCGTCTTAATGTCGAAGTTTACTCTATAATTGGATTTGTCCGACAGCGTTTTTTCTATGTCTTCTATTATTTTTTCGATTTCTTTGGATTTTGAATCGGTTCCTTCAAGTGTATAGTTTTTGGTGGTTATTCTGTACGAAACCGGCTTAAATTTTTGAGAAAGTTTTTTCTCCAGTTCCCCTTCTTTTTTCTTTTCCAAGGTAATGTTTTCCATCTCTATTATGTCTACGCTCAAATGGGCAATTTCGTCTTCTTTTACCGCCATCAAATTGTCGTAAAGCGCTTTTGTAATGGGATTTGCTCCATGCGCGGTTTTTTTAAAATTATTTTGAGAATAAGATATTTGAATGGGTATGGAGGAGTTGTTGTTTTGAGGGGTGAGCTCAAAGCAAGGTATTATTTCTTTTAAATCTTTTGTAATTCCCGCCAATTTATATCTTGCGAAATAATCGTAAGGTTTTATGTTAATCGCTTTTTTATAAGCGCTGAGCGCTTTTTTTGTCTCTCCCGTTTTTTCATAAGATATCCCGAGCCACAATATCGCCTCTTCGTAATCCGCTTTTAAAGAACGGGCGGTTTCGAAATTTTTAATAGCATTGGCAAAATCTTCCGTAGAGAAATAAACGAGCCCCAATTGATAGTAATATAAAGGATTTCTCTCGTCCGACTTTATCGCCTTCTTCAAATATTTTACCGCTTCGGTTATGTTGCCCAGAGAAAAATAAACCGAGCCGATATTCATCAAAACGTCGCTTCTTAAAGGGTTAATAGATTCTGATTTTTTAAAACACTCAAGCGCCTCTTTTATCTTGCCGTCTTTGGCCATGGATATGCCTTTTAACTGCCACGCTATATCGTTTTTGGGGTCTAAATCGAGGGCTTTTTCGTAATTTTTCAAAGCGCCTTCGTTGTCTCCCATCCAGTAAAGAGAGGCCGCATACATCGTATAGGCCATCGACGACGGATCTTTTTCTATGGCTTTTAGAAATTCTATCGAAGCTTTGGAATATTCCTCTTCCGACATATGGGATATTCCTCTTGAAAGATTAAGCCTGCTTTGTTCTTTCATTATCGCTTCCCATACCGTTTTTGGGGGATCCTGGTAAGCCGCCGATAAAATATTGGATAAAAAAAGAAAGTGATAAACGAATATTTGTAGCTTTTTGAGAATTTTCACTTTTAAACGTTTAAATTAGTTATTCTCGCTATCTTTTAAAAGTTGCCCTAAAGTTATCTTAGGACTTTGTTTAGAATACTGCTCTATTCTTTTTCTGTTTTCTATCTGCTCGTATCTCTTTATGGATAATTTCAACTCGTATGTTTCCGGGTTAACGCCCACTACGGCGGCGTCAACCACGCTGTCTTTTTCAGGGGCGCCTTCGTAGCTGTAATCTTCCTCGTTTATTATTCCGTAGATATCTTCCGCTATATGCAGTTTAACCCATTTGTCTCCTATTTCCACCACTTTCCCTTTAACGGAAGATCTGACGGGGAATTTCCTTCTTAAAATATCTATGGGGTTGGGTTTTGTTTGTTTTATTCCGAAGTTTATTCGCTGTTTTTCCCTGTCTATGGAAAGTATCTTCACTTTTATCCTTTGTCCTCTTTTATACTCGGACAACGCCTGCTTTGGATTTTTCCAGTCCACGTCTTCGAGTTTTACAAACCCTTCCATTCCCTGGTATCTTACAAACATTCCGCTGTCTATTATCTTGGCGACCACCACTCTGGTATAATCGCCTTCGTTGGTCTCGGAAAGTATTTTTTCTCTTCTGGCTTTTTCGTCTTCTTCCAAAACCGCTCTTCTCGATACTATTATCTTTTTGTTTTTCGGATCGAAATCTATCAGGTAAAATTTAACCTTTGCGTTTACCGGCAGATAATGCCTCGGAGCTCCTCCTAATTCCGATAAAGAAAGGGGCATAAAAGCGTTGGCTCCGTTTATGCTGACTATGTATCCGCCTTTTATTTGCTGGGCTATTCTTCCTTTTATTCTTTGCTTTTCTTGAAAAGCTTTTTCAAGCCACTTAAGGGTTACCGCTTCTTTGGCTTTTCTGTAAGACAGAACCGTATTTCTTTCTCCCGAACCTTTTCTTTCGAGCACCGCTATTATTTTTGTGCCGACATTGGGAAGCTTAAAACCTTCGAAATCTTTTATCGGTATTATCCCTTCGTTTTTTTCGCCGATGTCTACGTATACGAATTCGTTGTTTACGGCGACCACTTTTACGTATACGAGCTCGTTTTTGTAAAGCTTTTCGGAAAGATTATCCTCGGCTTTTAAAAGTTCTTCCATGCTTATTTCGTTTTCGTCTATGGAGTTATCGTTAGATTCGCTGTCCTGAGCTATTTGTTCGGTAATTTCTTTTTCCGTTTGTTCCAATTCTATTTCGCTCATATCCTTCTCCTCCGTATGGTTTTCCTCGAAATCTTTTTCGTTATTGAGCGTTTCTTTAGAATTATCGTTTATTTCCATAATTACTCCTTTATTTTAATCGAATAAATCCTGTTCATTATTATTTCCGGAAATTCTTCAAAGGTTCTACGGTCTGTGAAATCATACTTCTCAGTATCGATAGGTTTATCGAATACTATTATTATTTTACCTAATTTTGAGCCGTTTTTTACATTAACTATTTTTGTAGGCACTATCCGGGCTTTTGTTTGTTTGGCTAAAAAGGATATTCCGGTTTTGGGTTTTATCTCTTTGTCCTCTTTTCTTCTCGTTCCTTCGGGAAAGATAAGAAGAAGCTTCCCTTCGTTTAGCGCTTTTACCGATCTTTTTAAAGCGGTTATGTCCGCCGATTGCCTATCGACCTCTATGGCTCCCATCTTTCTTAAAAAAGCCCCGAATAGCGGATTTTTAAAAAGCTCTTTTTTGGCAAGTACCGCCGTATCGTTTCTGAATTTGTTTATATAGGATAAAATCGCCGGCGGATCTATGTTGGATATGTGGTTTGAAGCTATTATAACCTTGCCTTCTAAGGGCACGTTTTCCATTCCTCTTATTTCGGTTTTATAAAAAATATCGAGGAAAATTCTTATTAGAAAAGTGGCGAGGTCTTTCATTTTTTGATTTTAGATAAGGTTTGTTCGTAGAGTTTTAGTATTAGATTAACGACGTCTTCTTTTTTCATATTAGTGGAGTCTATGTAATGGCTGTCTTCGGATTTTTTTAACGGGTTATGTTTTCTTTTTGCGTCCTGCTCGTCTCTTTTTATTATCATATCGAGGATTTCACGGTAGTTCGCTTCCATGCCTTTTTCTCTAAGTTGAGCGACCCTTCTTTCGGCTCGCGCTTGTGCGGAGGCGTCCAAATAAATCTTTAATTCGGCGTCCGGGAAAACGTTTGTCGTTATGTCTCTTCCCTCCATTATTATCCCGCCATCACGCCCAAGTCTCCTTTGTTCTTCCACCAGAAAATTTCTTAAATTTAGCATCCTTGCTATTTTGCTTGTTGCGGCGGCTATGTTTTCGTCGTATAGTTCTTTGTCTAAAACTGTGTTAGATATCAAAAGCAAAGGCTCAACCCCGGAATTTTCTTTGAAACTTATCGGATTTGTTCGGGCTATTTCTAAAACCTTTTCTTCATCGTCTATATTTACTTCTTTTTTTACGCAAAGCCACGCTATCGCTCTATACATCTTTCCGCTTGAAATGAACTTATAACCTATTTTTTCGGCTACAATCTTGCCTACGCTCGATTTCCCGCCTCCGGCGGGGCCGTCTATGGCTATTATTATCCCGTTTTTTCTCATATCAAACGTTTACCTTTTCCTGGGCCTTTGTTTCCTGAGGCGGTTTTCTTAAAGGTCTTACCCATTTTGTAAAGCTCGACGGCTTTAAAGAGTATTCGTGGACCAGTCTTACGACTTCGCTTGTGGGCTTGAATGTTTCCCAGTCTATTCTTAGAATTCTTACTCCCGCGTCTTCCATTTCTTCTATAAACTGATAATAATTTTCCTGTAAACTTTTTAAGTAATCCGCGGTTATGGTCTTTTCCATCGACCTGCCCCTCATCTTTATTCTTTCCATCGCGGTTTCGACGCTGCAATCTAAAAAAATCATAAGCTGGGGGAATACCAGTTCTCTTAGAACCATATTATCGAAGAGGTCTAAATAGGTGTTGTAATCCAAGTCGCTTATTATTTTTTCCGGGTGTTGATTTAACATCCTTGCGAATATGGTGTCTTCCCATATGGTTCTGTCCTGAACAACCCCTCTTATTTTGCCCAAACTGATTCTCGCTATAAACTCTCTGTGTTGTCTGAATCTGTGGTTTAAAAGCCATATTTGCATTATAGTGCCGTATTTTTTCATGTCCGAGTAAAACTTTTCTAAATAAGGATTTCCGCTCACTTCTTCCATAACCGGCTCGAAATTCAAAGCTTTGGCGAGCTCGTTTGTCAAAATGGATTTCCCGACTCCTATTATGCCGGCTATTCCTATATATCCTTCCGCGAACATAAAACCTCCCGAATTTTTTAACCGCGACGAAAAATTTATTTTTCTATATCTATTCCCGGCGTTTGAGTGTCCTGTTCTATTCCTTTTACCGCCAAAAGCACATCGTCGGGATTTGAAGCGGCGCTTACCACGTCTTCAAGCGAAGCCAGATTGCTTCTATAAATATTTATCAACGATTGGTTGAATGTTTGCATTCCGTAATATCCGCCCTTGGATATCGCTTGATAAACCCCGTCCAGATTGTTTTCGGCTATCAGTTTCTTTATGTGCGGGGTATTGATCATTATCTCTACCACCACTATTCTCCCGCCTTTGGAAGACGCCAAAAGCCTTTGAGATATTATCCCTCTTAAAGTCTCGGATAGTTGAAGCCTTATCTGCGTCTGTTGATGAGGGGGGTAGAGGTCTATTATTCTCGATATCGTTTGTACGGCGTTTAACGTATGCATCGTAGACATGACCAGATGCCCGGTCTCCGCGGCGGTTATCGCCGCTTTTGTGGTTTCAAGGTCTCTCATTTCTCCGACCATTATTACATCCGGATCCTGTCTCAATGCGACTCTTAAAGCGTCTACGAACGAATTGGTATCCGCTCCTATTTCTCTCTGACTTATTATACTTCTTTTGTCGCTAAAAACAAATTCTATCGGATCTTCTATGGTTATTATGTGAGATTCCCAGAGGTTATTTATGTATTCTATCATGCTCGCAAGCGTCGAAGATTTCCCCGAACCGGTGACTCCCGTTACGAGTATCAAACCTCTGTCGTTTGAAAGAAGTTTTTTCAAAGGTTCCGATGGTAATCTTAACTGCTCGAATGTGGGTATATTAAACGGTATGTGCCTTATTGCTACCGCCGGTTTTCCTTTTTGCATATAATAATTAAGTCTAAATCTTCCTATGTTTTCAAGTTGATAAGAAAAATCCGCTTCGTGATTTTCGTCGAACAATTTCTTTAGTCTTTCGTTCATGAAAGGACTCATCATTTCGTTTATTTGAGAGGAAGAAAGCGTCGAATCTTTTATAGATACCAGTTTGCCGTTTATCCTGAGATAAACGGGAGCGTCTCCTCTTAAATGAAGGTCGCTTGCGTTGTTTTGAACCATTATTTTAAGAAGTATGTTTAAGTTTATCATATTTAATCCAGAAAAGAGGTTTTTCTTCTAAGATACGCCGGCTTGTTTCTGTTTTCGGCGGAGTAAAAATTTTCGATATCTTTAGCCGAAGATTTTGCAAATTCTCTTGTCTCGTTTAAATGAGCTCTTTTTGGAGTTGAGGGCTCCTCGCAGTAACCGAATCCCGTGGCTATCAAAGTTATCCATAATTCGTCTTCCGGTATGGAGTTGTCGAAATGTTCGCCGTATTTGAATTTGACCGACTGATTGGATACTTTTTTCTGTATATAATCCATTATCTCCTGCTTTTCTTTCACTTTAAAATTATCCGGAGATTTGAAATATACTATTAATCCTTTAGAATTATGTATATCGGCACCTTCTATCAGAGGAAAGTTTATGGCTTTTTTAATTGCGTCCATATTTCTTTTGTCGCCTTTTCCTTTCCCTATTCCGACAAGAGCCGTTCCCGATTGTTTAAGTATGCTTGAAATATCGGCAAAATCGACATTGACCGTACCCGCCGTGGTTATTATATCGGTTATTCCCGTTATGGCTTCTATTAGAACGTTATCCACCTCTTTATATCCTTCTTTGTTTGTCAGATCGGGAGATAATGTTAAAATTCTGTCGTTGGGTATGGTTATTATGGCGTCTACGTGTTTTCTCAACTCTTTTATTCCATCTTCGGCAAGCCTTGATTTGAATTCTCCCTCGTCTTTGAACGGCTTTGTCACAACCGCCATTACGAGTATTCCCATGTTTTTTGCGGTTTCCGCTATTATGGGTATGGCGCCGGTTCCGGTGCCTCCTCCCATCCCACCTGTAACTATTAAAAGATCCGCTCCTTTTATCGACATTTCAATGTCTTTTAAAGATTCCAAAGCCGCTTTTTTGCCGACCTCGGGATTTCCGCCGGCTCCAAGGCCTCTTGTGAGTTGTTCGCCCAACGGAATTCTTATGGGCGCTTTGTTTCTTCTTAGGACTTGTATGTCAGTATTTGCCGCTATTACGTCTATGTTCCTAAATTTTTTTGTGTCGTCGGAGGAAACTACGGTGGCGTTTTTTTCTAAATGAGCGACTATGTTGTTAATAGTGTTTCCGCCGGCTCCGCCGACGCCTATTATTTTTATAACCGCTTCTTTAAGGTCGTAAGAATCTAAATCCGGCATATTTTTACCTTTTTAAGAAAATAAATTTTTAATCCAGGAAAAAAATCTTTCAAAACCGTTAGAGTCCAGGTTGGACATGGAAAATTGTTCTAACTGAGGTTTGATTATTACGGGGTAAGAAAGAAGGCTTATCGCCGTGGCGTATTTCTGGTCTAAGTATTTTTTGTCTTTTATTTCCACGTAATCCGGATTTACAAAACCGTATCTTACATCCTGAGCTTTGAAAACTCTTTCCACCGCCTTATCCATTCCTTTCAATAAAGATCCTCCTCCCGTCAATACTATTCCGTTTAGATATTCCGCGTAATCCGTTTTGTCTACGGTCGATTTTATTTCCAGCAAAATTTCCTCTACTCTCGGTTTAATGTAATCTATTAGATTGGATTGAGTTATTTTCCTTTTACTTGTCCTGTCCATGGATAAAACTTCTATCTCTTTATCCTCTTCCAAAAGAGAGCTCATCGCATAGCCGTAATTTTCTTTTATTTTATTGGCTTCGTCAAAGGGTATATGAAGAGCTAAAGCTATGTCGTTTGTTATATGGAAACTTCCGATCAGTATGTCTTTTGAAAATCTTATTTTGCCTTCGTGATATATCGCTATGGATGTCGTTTGGTCTCCTATGTCTATTAAAAGAGAACCCAATTTTTTTTCCTCGTCGGTTAATACCGCCTCGGCCAGTGGGTATAAGTGATAAACGTGTTCTTTTAAAGTAAATCCCGCATTTGCCAGGGTTTTCGATATATTGTTTAAATGAGAAATGTTTCCGGTTATTATGTGAACGTTTGTTTCAAGTATATTCCCTTCCATTCCAACCGGGTTTTCAAATCCTTTCTCTTTGTCCAGCGAAAACTCCTGAGGGATTACGTGAATTATTTCTCTTTCATTAGGAAGGTGTATGGCTTTCGCGTTTTCTATAACCCCGAAAACATCCTCGCTTATTATTTCTTTGTCGCTTCTCGTCACCGTATAGACTCCCTGGTTGTTCATCGAGTCTATGTGAGAACCTCTTACCCCGGCGTAGACCTCGGTTATTCTTATGTCTCCGGCTTCTTTTTCCACTTCTTCTATCAGATCTTTAAAGGTATTGGATAATGCGGAAATATTTATTACGACTCCGTTTTTAAGCCCTTTTTTGGAATGTCTTGAAGAGGCATATAATAGCTCTATCCTGTTGTCGGGCATAACTTTGCCGGCCGCGCATACGACAGAGTCGCTTCCTATGTCTAAAGCGGTTATTATTTCGTCTTTGTCCATAATTTCTCCGAAGTTCGGAACTTTAAAGTTTTAAAGTTTATTAAGAAAGAAAAAATCTTCTTTAATTTATTTTAGCAAATTTGTTTTTTTAGGAGAAACCAATATTTTTCCTTCTTCAAAAAATCTAAGATCTATATTAAGCGGTTCGTTTATTTTCGATTTTGCGTCTTTCAAAACATATTTTATTTTTTCAAGTTTTTCGTCGAAATAAAAAAAGGATCCCCATAATATCTGATAATCGTCGGATAAAAGATAAAGATTGTCTCCTTCTATTTTTATTTTAAAGTCGAATCCGAATTTTTCTTTGTTTAGATATAGCTTTTTTATCGTTTCCGCCTGAAATTCGGACAGGTTTTTTTGGGGGTTTGCCGATATCCTTAGAAGGTTATCGTCTTCGTTATAAGAGACATCGGAATATCTTCCGTCCTCTAAAAGATATAGTTTCGAATCTTCTTGCTCTATTACTCCTATCGATTTTTTAATCTCCGCTTCAAGTTTGAGGTTCCCGGTAACCGGATTGAATTTTAATTCTATTTGAGTAAGGTAAGGGAATTTGGCCTTGATGCCCGATATTATTTCTTCCTTGATGTCTTTGGAAAAGACCGAGGTCTTATATCGGCTTATTATTTCATTTAATTCCTTTTCTATTTTCGAGTCTTTGACGGATATCGATACGGATTGGATAACGTTTGAGAAAAAAGCGGATTTTGAAAGATTTATTTTGGATGTGTTTTTAAAAACGAAAACCGAAAAAAAAGAAAAAGCGACAAAAGAAAAGAATATCAACAAACTTTTGGAGTTTATCGTTTTTGTTATCCTTAGCTTTCTTCCTTTAGGTTTATATCTTCTTAAAGAATATTTCTTCGGCATTAAATAAATTATACTATAAATGAGAAGCGAGCGGAAATTTAGCTTTTTTGGTTATTTGGGATTTTCTCCGGGACTAGGATTCGAACCTAGACAAAGCGGTCCAGAGCCGCTTGTGCTACCGTTACACCATCCCGGAATCGTAGATAATTAAATTATACAAAAACTTAACTTTCGTTTAAATAGGTTATTTTTTGAATTTTATCGTAATCTTATCTTTTTCGGTTTCTATTTCGTATTCTTTGCCTCTTAGATTATCGGGAATGGAAATATATCTTTCGGTTTTTGAAGAGGAATAGGATTTATATTTAAGGTTGTCTTTTTCCCGTTCCTCTTCTTTCTTTTCTTCCCTGTATAATCTTATATAATCTTTTTTTACTTCAACCGATATGTTTTTATCTTTTTGAGCGGACAAATCTATTATTAGAAGGTATTCCTTGTTCGTTTCTTTTTCTTCCACTTTTATGTTTGAGTCTCCTATTCTGTCGTCGAACCACTTGTTAAAGTAATGGGAGAATATTTTGTCGTCGTTTCCCATTATTTTATTCATTCTGTTTCTAAACTCTTCTATTTCTTTAAACGGGTCGTATTCTCTTGAAAAAAATCTATCGTTGAAAAAAGAGTCGAAAAATTCTTTTTCTATTTTTCTTTGCTCTTCTATTTCTTTTTTTATCATTTCTTCAAACGTTTTTACTTCATTTTCGGATTTTTTTTGGGCTATAAGATAAGAGGATAAAAATACGATCGTTAATAAACCGCTAAATATTAAAATCTTTTTTTTCATTTTCCCTCCGAAAAATAAAACCGGGGAGGTTTCCTCCCCGGCGATTGTCGTTATTCTATGGCGATTTTATTGTTTTTGGCTTCCTCTTTTTTGGGAAGGATTATTTCCAGAATTCCCTCTTTGAAGCTCGCTTTTATTTTTGAGGAATCTATGTTATAGCCTATTTTGAAAGTCCTTGAGAAGTTTCCGTAAGGTATCTCGTCTCTTAATAATTCGTCCTTTTCCGAGACCGGGAAGTTTGTTTTTCCCTCTATGGATATTACGTTTTCTTTTATGTTAAGATTGATTTCTTCTTTCTTTGCGAAAGGTATTAAGGCGTATAGTTTTATTTCGTTTTCGGTTTCTACGGCGTTTACCGGAGGGGTAAAAGTCGTTTGAATGTTCCCGTTTTCGCTCCCTTCGTTGTCTTCTCTCCAGAAATTATTTACTATCCTGTCTATGTGTCTTTTCATGTTGTTGAGTTCGTTTGAAAATCTTTGGATTTCTCTCATAAATACCTCCTTTTTAATCGATTTTTACCGTATTTGTCTTGGTTTCTTTTTGTTTCGGAAGGGTTATTTTCAAAACTCCGTCTTTATACGAAGCTTTCGCTCCTTCGGATTTTACCGCCTGAGGCAGGGTTAGGGTTCTTGAAAACCTTCCGTAGCTTCTTTCCATTATTCTCCATCCGTTTTTATCTTTTTCGTCTTTTTCCTGCTTTTTTTCAAAGGATATGGTTAGTATGTTTTCGTTTACGTCCACCTTAATATCTTTTTTGTCGACCCCCGGAATTTCGGCGTTTACTATAAGCTCTTTTTCGGTTTCTTTTAAGTCTATTTTAGGATATTTGTCCGCTACGGCCCTGAGTCCGTAATCGGGTTCGAATATGTCTTCAAACCACCTGTCTATCTCGGCGGGTCTTATGATAGGAAATAATTCTTTTTTCATAAGCTCCTCCTTTTGACAGTTTTAAGATATCTTATTTAGCAATCAATCTAATTGATTGCTAATAATATTATAGCAGATTAGCAATCGCTTGTCAAGACTGCTAATTATCTTTTTTTGAAGTTTCTCGATAAAGTTTCAAAGTATTCGCTTAGACTTTCTCCGGCCGATGCGGCTTTGTAAACTTTTCCTATGGGAAATATGAATGTATCCTGAGATATTTTAAATGACCAGAGTCCGTCGTTTTTTTCGGTATTATACCACTCCGGAGAAAAATCCTTTATTATCATTTCCAGAAATATATGCGCGTAACATCTTAAAATCTTCCAGCCCTCGGTTGTCGGGGGTATCTGAGGTTTGTATCTTTTTTTAATCTCCGTTTCCAGTCTGTGCAGGGCGGAGGAGTTGTGAGGAATATTTGAAGATTCTTCTATGTCCTGGGATACTAAAAGTATTTTTTTGTGTTCTATTTTTGCGTCGAAAATTTTTTGTTCGTTGCTTTTTACGTTATTTTTTACGGCCTGCGAACCCGCGGGTGGGTCTTCTTTTAAATTCATAAACTCGGAAAGATAATTTATATATTTTCTAAGCCAACCCTGTTCCGGCAAAGTCGGAGAGTCTATCAAATAGGCTCTTGCCGCGGGATATGTGACGAGTTCCATATCGGATTTGTTTTTTATTACGGCCGGCCAGGACCACATATCCATATCGGAATATTTTATTATTTTAGCTTTAAATCTTTCTTTTAAAAAAAACAATAAAAAAGCGGAGCTTAATTTTATTACTTCGTTTTTTTCGTTTTCGGATATCTCGGTCATGTGGGTTAATCTGAGTTTCCTTTCTATGTCGTCGATCCCTTCGTAATTGAAATATACCTTTTTGTTAAACTCTTCTTCGAGGATTCTGGAAAAAGAAAAAGCCATATTAGACAATTCGTCCCCTTCTTCTTTTTTTATCTCGTATTTTAACTCGGACATTTCGAATGTCGAAACAAACTCGGGCTTTTTTTGAGGCGGTTTTGTTATGTTGGGAGTGGATGATATATCTTCGGGGGATAGAACCGCTTCTATTACGCCTTCTTTTTTTTCTTCTTTTTTTACCACTATGTTTTCGGATATCGTTTTTTTGATTCTTTCCGCCGAAACCGACTTTAAAAAAGAAACGGGTTTTTCCAAAATAAATACCGCAGATTCGGTTAAATCCCTAAAAGCCTCTTCGTCTTTTGAAAGATTAAACTCGCATACGGCTTTTTCGTAAAGCAATTGCGGGGACGGTTCTATAGAGATAAGTTTGATTATGGTCTCTTCCGCTTTAATATAATCTTTTATTTCCAGATATATATCCGAAAGTAATTTTAAAGCTCCCGTTTTGTCGGGCAAATCGGATTCGATTATTTTTATTAGAATATCCGCCGCTTGAAGAGGATTTTTATCGAAGGATAAAATGGACATCGCCATTCCCATGTATATATCGGATAATCTTGAGTCGTTTATTTCAGAAGAATAATATTTGAATATTTTATAAGCATTTTCCGGTTTTTTAGTCGAAAGATGAAGCCATGCGTATTCCAGATTTTTATCCACTTCGAACTCTTTGGATTTAATCTCGTTAAGAGCCTCTAAAGATTTTTTGAGCTCTCCGGTTTTTCTGTAAATTTTAGACAATATTATCCATTTTTTTTCGTCCGTCGCGTCTTTTAATTCGGTTATGGCTTTTTCGTAAAAACCGAGCCGAAAGTAGGCAAAGGAGAGAGAAATCGGGTCTATTTTTTGTATCGTAGAAAGATAAAAAGCCAGATGCGGTTTGTCCGAGTTTATGGCTTTTTCGAATGTCATATGAGGTTCTTTTAAGTCGGATAAAAAACCCAATATTAAAGAAATTGTTTCCTTGTTTATCGATATTTCGGAATTTTTTGTTTTTAAGATTATTTCGTTTGCCCCGGGGGTATTGAAAACGAGAGATAGGAATTTAAAAGGTTCGGCAAAATAGTATGGAGCGGGGAATATTTCTTGCGTCGAAAAAAATATTTTGTTTTGGGAGTTTATGGTAAAAAGGGGTATTTTATCCGTTTGAATTTCTTTTAAAGGAGAATAAAGTTTTGAAATTTTCTTAAAATTATTTAAAATTTGATTTGTGTCGTTATTGTTGTTTAAGTTTAGCATTACTTAAATTTTATATTTTTTTAAGCCGAATTTTGCAATTATTATGGAAATAGTTACCAAAGAGATAATGATAGCGAGTAAAAACAAAAACAAAATAAAAGAAATAAAAAATATCATCTCCGGGGATGTCGTATTAAAAAGTTTTTTAGATTATCCGGATATCCCGGATGTGCTGGAGGACGGAGGGACAATAGAAGAAAATTCTATTAAAAAAGCGGTTGAAGTCGCCAAATTTACCGGCCTTTATTCCATAGCCGACGATACCGGCCTTTTTGTCCAGGTCTTAGGCGGAGAGCCGGGAGTTTATTCCGCCAGGTGGGCGGGAGAGGGTTGCACATATGCGGACAATAACAGAAAACTTCTTAACGCTCTTAAAAACGTAGAATTTAAGGATAGAAAAGCCGTTTTTAAATGCGCGATTACCATAGCCTCTCCTGACGGCGACACGCATACCGAGGTCGGGGAAATAGAAGGATATATAGCCGAAAATTTAAGAGGGGAAAACGGCTTCGGTTATGACCCGGTTTTTTATGTTCCGGCTCTGGATAAAACTTTGGCGGAAATGGATTTTGAGACAAAAAATAAAATAAGCCATAGAAGAAAAGCTCTGGAACTTATAAAACCTTATCTGGAAAGAGTGATATATTATGGGCGTATTTAAAATATCTTTTTTTTCTTTTTTGGTTGTTTTGTTTTTTTGTTTCTCGGGTTATTCTCAGTTGTCCAATATCGCTTATGAAAATCTCTTTGAGTCAAAGGATTATATAGCGGTTTTAAAACTTTCCAGCGTTTACGCTTCCCATAAACTTAAAATAGAAAAAGCCATAGAAAGCAATAAAATAGAATCTATAAAAAAATCCGATCTGATCGAGATAGAAAAGATAATACCGAAAACCGTGGAGAAGCTGGATTCGATTTACTCCTCCGTAAATAAAAGCGAGATAAAATCCCAGATATATCAGATAAAGTTCGAGCTGGATCAGACCTCTTCGGCAATAAAAGAGGCTAAAAATAAGATAAATCAAAAATCGGAATTTAAAAAAACGATTTATAAATTGGAATATTATATTTATAGGATAGAGGTTTATTTGAAAGGATTGTCTCAGAATCTTTCCGTATTATGAAGTTTAAAATTTTTTATAAATTTCTCTTCTTGATTCTCTTTTTCACTCTTTTCCCTCTTATATGGCTCGGAATAATCCTGATAAATAAAGCGCAGTTCGGAATAAAAACTCCCATTTCGGAGCTTCACATAAACAGGGTAGAGGGAATAAAAAAATCCGTTACGCTTAAAATCGATTACTACGATAAGATGGTCGCAAGCATAGACGAGTTTTTTAGGACAAGCGGGGAATGGAACGAAAGACAAAAAATGTTATCGTCCCTATTTAATTCTTACGATGAAATATCTTCTCTTTCTCTTTTAAATAACGACGGAGACGAGATAATAAAAATAGTAAAGAGTCAGAAATACGAATCTAAAAATATAACCAAATCTTTGCTCGATTTAAGCCGCAAAAACGGCAAAGCGGTTTCTTTCGAAAACGGAAGAATGGTCTTTGTTTTTTTTAAAAAAAGCTATTTCATAAAAATTGAAATAGACGAAAACGAATTTTTAAAAGACATAGGTGCCGAAAATATAGGGGAAAAAAGCGGATTATTGATAGTAAACCGAGAAGGGAAGGTGCTTTTTAAAATATCCGGATATCAAAAATTATCCTGGGAAGATATAGTTAAATCCGAGCCCATAATAAATTACATTTCAAACAAAGCCGACGGAACGGTGGAGATGAGCTACGCCGAAAACGATTATCTCGGAGCAATATCTAATCTTTCCGATATAAACGTTTCGATAATATCTATTCAGGAGGTTTCGGACGCCTATAAATACGCCATGAGCATTAAAAAAGAAGCGATAGCGGTTCTTATAACCTTTTCCTTGTTAGTCGTATTCGTTTCTTATTTCCTGTCTAAAGGACTTTCAAATCCAATAATAAAATTTATAGAGGCGAGCAAGCGAATAGCCCAAAGAGATTTTTCGGTAAGCGTTAAGGTGTCTACTAAAGACGAACTTGAAGATCTGGCGGAAAATTTTAATCTAATGGTGTCCGAGCTGGATAAATATTCCAAAATGCAGATAGAGAAGATATTGATGGAAAGGCAGAACACTCAGGCCGTTATGTATTCGACCGAAGAAGGAATAATAATGGTGGATCTTCAAAACAAAATACAACTTATAAACAGAAAGGCCGTATCCATAATAGGAGCGGAGTCCGAAAATTTAGAAGGTAAAGACATATTCGAATCGATAAAAAACGAGCATGTAAAAGATTCGGTTAAAACGGCCATAAATTCCGATAAAAAACAGTATGAATTCGAATTGGAGCATAAAAATTACAAAAGATTTTACAGGGTTTTTATAAACGACATAAAAATGAAAGATAAAGAAGATACCATAGGATATCTTATAACTTTTTACGATATTACATACGATAAGGAACTCGAAAAAATAAAAGAAGATTTCTTGCATTCCATAACTCACGACCTTAGAAACCTTGTAAGCGCCATAAAGGGTTTTGCCGAGTTTTTGTTGAAAGAGATAGCCGGACCGATAAATCAAAATCAACGCAATATGGTGGTTTCAATAGACAGGGCCGCTTTCAGGCTTTTGCAGATGGTAAATAACATACTCGACATAGCCAAAATGGAATCCGGCAAGATGGAGCTTAACATAACCAAATTTAACGTTTACGAATTGGTCAAAAAATCGGTAGATTTGATGGCGCCTTTGGCTCAAAAAAAAGCTATAAAATTCGAAATTAAAGGCGATAGCAATGTCGAAATAAACGCTGACGCCAATCTTATCGAGAGACTTTATATAAATCTTATAGGAAACGCCATTAAATTTACACCCGATAACGGAACCATAACCGTCGGTTTCGAAACATACGAAGGAAAATTCAAATCCTGGGTTGAGGATACCGGAGAAGGAATACCTTTAGAGTACATAGACAAAGTTTTTGGAAAATTCGAACAGGTTAAAGGCCAGAAAGCCGGCGGAACGGGGCTCGGTCTTACCATTTCAAAGCATATAACTGAAGCTCATTTGGGTAAGATATGGGCGGAGTATAGGCCGAATATGGGAGCCAAGTTTGTTTTTGAGTTTCCGATAAATCTTTCAAAGGATGAATTTGGTAAAGTTATATCATCAAAATGATGTTTTAAACTGTTAAACAACTTAAAGTTAAAAAAAGATTTGTTTTTCTTCTACGGGGATATTCTCTTTTTCTTCGGCTTTAATTATTGAATATTCCATTGTTCCTTCTATATCTGTTCTATGAACTGTGGCGCCGTAGCTTTCTATTCTGGATATTATATCCGTCACCGGTAGGCCGTAGCTGTTCTTTCCAACTTCTATGTATGCTTTTTTCGGTTTGACTGTTTTCAAAAATTCCGCGGAGGATGCCGTGGCGCTTCCGTGATGAGCCACTTTAATGACATCCGATTTGAGTTCTTCGCCGTATTTGGAAATAAGATCTTTTTCGACTTCTTCTTCGCTGTCTCCCATAAAAAGTATCGAAGTGTTTTGATAAGTCATTTTTATTACTATGGAACAATTATTTAAAACGTCTCCCTGAGAGCTTTCTCCCGGGGTATCGCAGCTATGAAAAACTTTAACCGAAACATCTTTGTCCCAGTTAAGGGTATCTCCGGCGGACGGGTAAATAATGTTGAGTCCTTCTTTGTTTTTCGCTTTTTCTCTTACTTTTTGAAGAGTGGAAGATTTCGGGTTGTTTTTTTTGGTATCGTAGAAATTGGCAACGTTAAGATTATCGAATACATATCCGAGGCCCGTGAAGTGGTCGGCGTGAGGATGAGTTAGAACGAGATAATCTATGGATGTGATATTATTGCCTTTTAAAAAAGAGACGAATTTGGAGGTTTTAGACGCCGAAGGTCCTCCGTCTATTAAAGCCGTTTTGCAGTTTGGTAATTGTATGAATTCCGAATCCCCCTGTCCTACATCTATGAAATAAATCTTAAAATCGCAGGAAGTTTTTGTGGCTGTATCTATTTCGGGCGAGGCTATGGGAATTGAGTCGGAAAATATTTTGCTTTTATTTATATAACTACTATAAGAAAGATACTGATTTGATTTTAATGTTTCTATGCTTTCGGCGGAATCGGAGTAATATTGAAATAAAAAAATTGTTAATAGCAGTTTTGTCGCGTTTTTGATTAGATTGGTTAAAGGCATAAATACCTTCCTTTTGCCTGGTGACTAAAGATGTGGGTCTTTAGGTGGATGCTCTTCAACCAATCTTGAAGATTACAAGCAATTAAATACAATTTAATTGATAAAAATCAACGCCTCAACCTCCAAAAGACCTAATCGTAAATGGGTCTTTGGTCCCGCTTATCCCATACTAAATCATTATCGCTCTATTCCTATCGCCATATTCTCTAATCCCTAAAATACTCTCTTGTTTATATTCAAAACCTCTGCTAAAATATTATTATGAAATTATTCTTTATTTCTTTTTTCTTTTTTTTATGTTTTAAATTGAATTCCGCCGAGTTTCAAACTATAGAAGCAAAACCGGGTCAAACCTTATGGGAGATTTCTCAAATATATCTCAAAGATCCGAGAAAATGGGACGAGATAATAAAATATAATAATCTTCCTCCCGATCCTTATCAGCCTCTCACCGGCAAAAAATTAAAGGTTCCGGTAAATTTGATTAAAGAAGAGTATAGAGCCGCTCATTTTGAAAAAATTAACGGAGACGTAAGGGTAAGAGCCGTGGGTAAATCGGAGTGGGACGAGGGCGTTAAGGTAAAAGCTCTTTTTAAAGGAGATACCGTAAGAACAAACGCAAATTCTTACGCCGATGTCAGATTTTACACCGGGCAGATTTTAAATCTGTTTTCAAATTCTATGGTAATTTTAAAGCCCCCCGAAACCAAAGATACCGATATAAGGCTTCTTTCGGGTCAGGTAAGAGCTAAAGATACTTCGATTATAACGGTATCGGCTAAAATTACGCCGAAAACGAAAAATACCGAACTTGCCGCAAAAATAAAAGAGGACCTATCGACGGTGGTTCAGGTATACAAAGGAGAAGCGGAGGTTGAAGCCAAAGGCGAAAAAGTAAGTTTAAAAGAAGGTTTTGCGACCGAGGTTAAACTTAATTCGGTTCCTTCCGCACCCTCTAAAATGCCGGATATAATTCAAGAAGTAAAGAGCCAGAAAATAGATTTTAACGTTCAAAAAAATGTTATATCGGTTAAATATGCCGACGCCAAAACCGACGATGTGGAGGTTGGGGATCAGTCCAAAGCGAAAAATTTAAAACTAACCAATAACGTAAACATAGATTTGAGCAAAGCCGTTAGCGGTTACAGAATACAGGTGGCGAAAGATAAAGAGTTTAAAAACATAGTTTTAGATAGAAAATTCGACGTTTTTAAAAACTTAAACCTTTCAAATTATGTTCCAAAGGGCAAGTATTATTTCAGAATATCTTACATAGATCTTATAGGATTTGAAGGCGAGTTTACCGAGCCTAAAGAAGTGGTTATAGAGTAATTTGATTTATCTTTTGTTTTTAATTTTGGTCCTTAAGTCCCAATAAAGGATAGGAAAAAATGTTTTGGTTTTTTAGGACCTTTTTAAGTTAAAAAAATCTTTTTTTATCGTATAATATATTTGATGGGCGAAATCTTTGAAATATTTTAACAGGAGGAGTAATAATGAAAATGTTAATAAGCATAGTATTATTATCGTTAACATCGGTATCTTACGCCGAGGTTAACTTCGACCAGGGAGTAAATACCAATAAGGTCGTTGTGGATTCTACTTATGCGCCGCTTCCCGGCGTGAAATACGGAGTTCCCGGAAGCATAAGAACCACCAGAGACTGCGCGAGGTTTAATTTCGGTCCGAGCGACAACGAAATTATGAGCGATAAGGTATGGCTTAGAAGCGACGAATACAGAACCGAGTGCTATACTACATACGTTCCCGGTCCAAACGGACAGCAGATACCTCAGCAGCATTGCTACGAAAGGCTTTATCAAACATATAGAAGCCAGGCTCAGATAAACATAAAACAAAGAAAACTCTTGCCGTGGGAAAAAGAAACTTTCGAGGTATGTTTGGAAGGAAGATGGCTCGACATATATACCATAGAAGCCGGATATAAATATAAAACCAAACAGGTCGGATATAACGACGTGGTGTTTGAGCTTTATCCGGAGTATAAAGTAGCCATGAAGCCGGATTTGGAAGGGCTTAACTATAGCGAGTTTTCATACAACAAGGATACCAAAAAATATACATTCAAAGTATCCGATAAATGGGCGAAAGAATATGCCGGAGAGAAAGTAAAAATAAAGATAGAGCTTAAAAAGGATAAAGCCAACTGGTTCGATTCTTCTTTGGGCACCAAAGAATTCACATTCGACGTTTCGAATAACTATTCGATGGAATTTTCGGAAGACGAGCTTGTAAAACCGGAAACGAATAACAACGATAGTTATAGAAGCTCGGATAAACTTTTTGAAACCAGAGGCTATTATTTAGAATGGGGCTTTTCGAGAATAGGAAAAATATCCAAAGATACTTATATGGATAAAGGCGAGACAAACAGAGTTCAGAAATAGTTTGTTTGTCGGTTTTTTTATAAAAGGGGCCCGCTTTATGCGGGCCTTTTTATTTTGAGATTAGTTTTAATATAGCTTCCCCGTATTCTTTCGCCGCAAGAGGGCCGTTTGCGGTTATTATATTGGAATCTATTTCTATGGAATTGGCCGTATATATCGCGCCGTTTTTAACAAGTTCGTCTTTGCCGTCCGGCCATACGGTCGCTTTTTTCCCTTTCAACAATCCCGCATGGGCCAGTATTACCGGAGATATGCATATTGCCGCTATGGGTTTGGATTTAGAATAAAAATCGGAAAATATTTTTCTGACCTTTTCGTTATCTAATTCCGCAAAAGCCCCGGGACCCCCGACAAGCGCGAGTATTTCGTAATCCTCCGGATTTATTTCGTCTACTGTTTTATCCACGTCCGCGGTTATCTTTATTTTGCCGACGGCTTTTCCTTTTGATGTGGATATGGTTTCCACTTTTAACCCGCTTTTTTCCATTATTCTTTTAGGTTCGGCGTATTCTTCGTCTCTAAATCCTTTAAAAGCTATAAACATCGCCACTTTCTTCATATACCCTCCCTTTTTTAAATTATTATACAATTTTATTTATGAGCGAAATTGTAAAACTTTACGATAAAATATATTCTCATTACCGCTTAATGAATTCTCTGATGACTTTAGGATTGGATAAATACTGGAGAAGAAAAACCGTGGAATATATTCGGTTATTAAATTCAAATCCCTTGAGTATATGCGATATATGTTGCGGAACCGGAGATTTTACCGAGTTTTTGGTTTCGAAATTTCCGGGTGCGGTCGTTACCGGAGTTGATGCCAACGAAAATATGATTAAAATAGCCGAAGAGAAAAACATAAAAGCGAATTTTTTAAATTCTTATATTTCAAATCTTCCTTTCGATAACGAGAGTTTCGATTTGGTTACCGTATCTTTTGCGACAAGAAATATTTTTTTCGCAAGCGATTTCGATAAATCTTTAAACGAAATTAAAAGAGTTTTAAAAAAAGGCGGATTTTTTGTAAGCGTGGAAACTTCGATGCCGGCGAATTTTTTATTTAAATTTTTAATTAAAATTTATCTTGAAACGGTTTTGACCGCAATAAAAATATTTCTGCCCGGTTCTTATAAATCTTATTCCTTTCTTAAAAGTTCCATATATTCTTTTAAAGCGGAAAAATTTAACGAAAAACTTTCCTTGCATTTTGACGCCGTTTATATGAAAAATCTTTTCCCGGGATCCGTCGCTATATGCGCGGCTAAAAAATAAATTTATATCAGCTTTTTCCTGTATATTATATATAAAGATCCGATTATAAATATCGAGTGAGGAATCAAGGCTACCATATACGGCTCGATAACTTCTATATCCGCCACTCTTTTTGCGGCTATCACCCCAAACCAGATTATGAAAGATATTAGCATCGCTGCGGAAGCCGATAGGCTTTTGTTTTTTATTATATCGGTTTGAGCGAAAATGAAAGCGATTATTACGGCTATGAAATTTATTAGTATAAGGGAGATTTTAAAATATACGAATACCGTTTCCTCTGTCGTTTTCATGGAAAGATTTCTTAGTTTTATTATTCGCGAAATAAGTTCAAATATTCCGTAAGAGTTTCCGTCCGTCAAATCGCTTACGATTATTATATTTGGTTCAGGTATAAAATCTATGTTTATAGATGTGAAAGAAGAAGTTTTGACCCGGCTCGATTCTTCTATTAATATTCCGTTTCGGGCTTTCCAGGCGTTTTGTTTTTTGTCCCATCTAAGCGTATCCGTTTTTATTTTTATTTTTGTCGATGCGTCTTCCATATATACGTCTTTTAGGATACCCGAAGTATCCGCTTTTTGGGCTCCCAGAATTAAGTTGTCTTTTTTTATATATAAATTTGCAAGTTCCGGTTTTTCGCTTTTATTTTTCGCTTTTCTGTATAGTTGAGCCGAAAATTTATCCGCAAACAGCAAAGAAAAAAGCATTATCGCCAAAGACAGCGCTATTAGCGGATATAGAAAAACAGTTTTCGAATATCCGGAGGCGTAGATGGCTTTATACTCGTTTGTCGAGACGAAATAATTAAATGTCATAAACGCCGAGAGCATGGTTATCAATGGGGTTATAAGATGAAGATAATATGGTATTTGAAATAACACGTTTTTCAACGAGATATCTTCTCCTTTTCTCGTCATCATATTAGCGGTTTCGAATAGATTTATAACCGTTACGAATAATGATATTATCAGGGTTATGGCTATGAAGTAAAAAATAAATTTTTTTGTTATATACGAAGATATTTTCTTCATTTATTCCTCAATTTAAAAATATAGAAATAAGAAGACAATACCGCCATAAGAAATGGAGAGGCGAAGAAAACTATTTCAGTGAATTTGGGATTTTTTTCGGCTATTATGTTGGAAAAAATATTTACCGCATAATAAAATAATATAATTCCAATGCTCGATAAAAAAGCGAAATATTTGCTGTCCCTTTCAAAATAAAATGCGAGTATCGCCGATATTATTCCGAATATTATTATCGATACTACCGCGGATCTTCTTTGAGTTATTTCTTTTTTTATCTTGTAAATTTCTTTGGGGTTGAGTTCATTTTTTAAAATTGTTTTTAGTTCGGAAGTTTTGAGATATTTCGGGGGGGTATAATAATCTTTTTGAGTTATTTCAAAGGGCATAAAAGCGGAGTACTCTTCGAATTTGCCGAGGTTTAGTATGTGGTATTTTTCTTTGTCTATGTGGTATATTTTCCCGTCGTATAGGGTTATGGATATTCCCTTTTCTTTAAGTATGTTATAAATCCCTTTTTCCGCTTCTATTTTTATAAAGAAATCGGAGTCGTAATGAGTACGGCCGTTTTCAAACAAGTATACCTTATTCATTTCGTTGCCGTAAATTTTATCGGAGTATATCGTAAAAGAAGATATGTTTTCAAATGAGCCCGATTTGAGGTTTATGTTGGTTACCCTGTTTATCATGGTTCTTAAATATTCTCTTGATTTTAAATTGTATTTGGGCGCTATGTCGTTTATGAGAAAATAAGATATGCCGGTAAGCATAATCATAAAAATTAAGAAAGTTCTCGATATCTCGCCGTAAGAATATCCGCCTACTCTTATGGCGTTCAGCTCTCCTCGCAAAGATAATTCTCCTACAGCGAAAAAAACCGAGAATATTATCGAGAAGGGAAGCGAGGTGGAGATTATCGAAGGTATAAGGTATAATAATGTTTTTGCGAAGTAGTATCCCGATATCCCCTTTACTATGTCTTTTTCGTTGATTATTTGTATGAAAGAGTATATAAAAAATATCGATGAAAATATTACTAACGATACCAGAAGATATCTTATAAAACAATCGGCAAAAACGGTTTCTACCTTATAAGGCTTAAGTTTAAACATAAAACAAATATTTCATATAAACTTAATAACTATTATATATAATTATTTATATATATCCGACCTTAAGGGTCGGGATTTTTTTATGAAAAAGCTTTTGTGCTTTATATCTATTTTATTTTTAAGTTTTAATGCTTATTCCTTCGATTTTTCGGACTTTATCGATAATATTTCGGATTACGAAGAGTTAAAACCGCAAACCACCGAATATATTAAATTGGAAGAAAAAAGCGATAAAAAAACGAAAAAAGAAAAAAAAACCGAGGAAGGCAATTTCGAATGGGACGAGGGAAAGTGGAGAAATTTTTTAAACAAAATGGAAAACGGCGAAATTGAAAGCGAAGATGAAAAAATCTCCGTTTCGACCGTTTCGGTGTCCACTCAACCTTTAGCTATGGCTCCTCAGGTCGAATTCTTAGATAGCGGAACTTCATTGAGCGTTACCGGAAGAAAGGTAATATCGGTTAATTACTCCGGCAAAAGATACATAAACGAACAAACAAATACTACCAGAGAAAAATCTACGAGATTATTCGATATAACCCAACAATTGCAAATAAGAATGCAAGGAAAAATAGGCGAAAAGATTACCGTTAACGTGGACTACGACGATACCAAAACGGACAAACAGGACATATCGGTTACATATCAGGGAGACCCGCAGGAGGTGGTCCAAAATATATCCTTCGGCGATATAGACCTATCGCTTCCCTCAACCGAGTTTGTATCTTATAATAAGCAGTTGTTCGGAATAAGAGCGGATATAAAAGCCAACAAATTTAAAGCTACTTTAATAGGTTCGAGAACCAAAGGTCAGACTAAAACAAAACAGTTTACCGGCAACACTCAATTCCAAACCGTAGATATAATGGATAGTTCTTATATAAGAAGAAAGTATTACGATATTACTTATTCTCAGGTTTCAAGACTGCCTATAAAACCCGGTACCGAAAAAATATACATAGACCAGCAAACAAACGAAGTCGTGGACGGGATAATAATATCTTCTATAACGGCCGACGATTTGTCTTCTATTTCCACGGTTTATTCCGGAAGATTTAAACAGCTTGTAAGAGGTATAGATTATACCATAGATTACAATAAAGGGCTTGTCATTTTTTCAAGGAACTTAAATTCGCAGGACGTTTTAATAATAGATTATCAAAATTCAAACGGTTCGTGGTTAAGGGACGAAAACGGATCCGGAAGATATAAATTATTAAAGACAAAGGACGATATATATATATCCAATCCTTCGGAAAAAGGATGGAATAACGAGGTTAAAACTTATTATTATATCGGTCAAACGAACATAGTCAGAGACAACGGACAGGGCAATTTCACATTTAAAGTTCAAAATCTTAACAGGCAGGAGATAGGCTCTTCGCTAAATCCGGTTCAAAAATATCCGGAAACCATAGAAATAGATTTCGAGCAAGGGGTTATCCATCTTTTGTCTCCATTCGGTTCGGATACGGACCCTTCGACTCCGGACCCCATAACTTATTCCCCGAGTCCCATAGCCAAAAGAATACTTCACGTCGAGTATTATTACAGAATAAAAACTTTTTATTTGGAGCCAAACATAGTTCTTAATTCTGAAATTATAAAAATAGACGGAGTGAAACTCAGTAGAAACCAGGATTATTATATAGATTACGACGCCGGATTTTTGACCTTCTATAATACGGACAAAATAACTCCGACAAGCACTATAGATATAGTTTACGAGGTTTCTCCTTTCGGCTCATCCAACCAGACGCTTGCCGGGGGAAGATTATCGTACGACATATTTAATAACGCCACGGTCGGCTTTACCGCTCTTTATCAGGGCTCGGCCAAATCTCAAAGAGCTCCTTCGATTAACGACATAGCCTCAAGCATATTTGTTTACGATTCCGACATTCAGATCAAAAATTTAAACATACTGGGCTTAAAATCTTCGTTTTCCGCCGAAATGGCGAAATCTAAGCTTAATCCGAATATAAACGATTTTGCCATAGTCGACAATATGGAGGGCGTAAAACAAGAGGATTTAGCTTCAATGGATAAAAACTACTGGTATATCGCATCAAACCCGTCGGGATTTCCGTCTCATCCCGACGCCGTAAAATGGGATACTCAGGAAATATATTCTAAAGACATCAATCCCAATTCCCCTACCGATTCAAAACAACAGATTCTAACCGTAGATTACGATTTTTCGGTTTCAACCGATGTTTCTATAGTTTACGTTTTTTCAAAGACCGGACTCGATTTTTCGCAGAAAAATTCGTTTGAGATAACTATTGCCGGAGACAATAACACCGCCGGTCCTTTAATAAACCTTCATTTCGGCGAAATAAACGAAGACTCGGACGGCTCCGGCGGAACGACCCTTGTTTGCTCTAACGGCAAAATAGTTTACAACGCTCCAAAAACAGAAGACATAAACTGCGACGGAGTCCTTTCTTCCGCCGAGGATATGGGATGGCTTTACTCTCCTTTGGGCTATCCGACTAAGAGATTCGGCGCCAATAACGGTAGAATAGACACTCAGGACTTGGACGGCAACGGGAGATTGGACGCTGGAAATCCTTCCATAGGCGGGTCTTTCGGATATCTAACAAATACTTATTTTACCGACATAACCTCCGGAAATATAAACACAAACGAAATAAATTTCGCAAACTGGCATAATTTGATATATCCCATAGTCATATCTTCTACCGAATCTTATAAATGGTCCAGTATTAAGGAATTAAGATTAACTCTTAAAAAAGGCGCTTTTACACCTTTGAGAGGAAAAATAAAAATAGCGAGAATCGCCGCCGTCGGCAATACCTGGAACATTTCAAAATCCACATACTCTCAAGAGGATTTGAAAATAGTCGCCGTAAATAATATAGATAATACCGATTATGTTCCGATATATAACGTAGGCGGAGAGATTAGTTCGGTTTATAACGATCTTTACGGTTCCGTTAAAGAACAAAAATCGGCATCCGGCCAATCTACCATATCCGAACAGGCGCTTTCAATATCCTACTCCAGCGTGAGCTTAGGATCTTCTTCTTACATATTTAGAAAGTTTTCCTCTCCTATAGACATATCTCAACATAGAAAGTTCAGGTTTATGGTTTATAATAAAACCCCGGACCCGAATTTAAAATTTTACATAAAAATAGGCGATTTGAATAATTACTACAAAGCCTCCATAAATTTGGATTCAAACAGCGTGGGCTGGCATGTTTATACCATAGACCAGGTGGATTTGAATAACGACGGGATAGCCGATGTGTGGTCCGCGCCATCGTATATAGAGATATCTACCGCCGGAAAATTTTCGTTGCAACAGGTTCCTCAAATAATAGCCGGTTTTGAGTCCGTAGATACTTCCTCTCATTCCGGAACGGTTTATTTAAACGAATTATATCTTTTGGATCCGATAACAAGAGACGGAAACGCCAGAAAAGTAAGCGGAGATTTTGAAATTCCGGGCCTTGCCACATTCGGCGGGAAACACAGATATGTGGATAGAGCTTTTCAAACGCCGGTTACCGCAATAACCAATCAGGACAACGAGCAAAACACGGGTTATCTTAACCTTTTAAAACCATCATTTTTGCCCACAAGCTATACATTTTCAAGGCAAATAGTAAATACCCCGAATACTTATCTTACCGGATCCAATAACCTCGTTAACATATTGCAACAGGGAAAAGTTAAAAAAGAGGATATAACCGCTCAGGGTCTTTTGAATGTACCAATAATACCGAAAACAAATCTTAGTTATTCGAGAAACAGTATAGAATACGATCTTATGAATAGAGAGGACGATAAAAACACATACAACGCATCCACAAGTTTCGCTCCGCCTTTAAATCTTTTTATAATTCCAAAAAACATATCTTTTTCTTATACATATATATCCAATAAAGTGGACTACAAACCGCCTTATATTTCCACATCCGATTATTACAATACGGACGAAAGAACAAATAATTATTCTGTTAAACTAAATTTTATTCCCATTAAAGACTGGAGCATAAACCCGTCTTATTCATTTTCAAAAGTTACCGAAAAGAGAAGCAATCTTTTCGATCTTTCCAATCCTTTTTCTTATCCGAAGTCCATGCAACAAACCGCCGAGCTAAATTCCAACATAAAAATTACTAAGTGGCTTGCTCCTTATTTCAGCTATTCGGTCAATACGGCCGAAAATAACAACATAAACGTTACCACCGTTACCAAAGCTCAGAGCAGCGCTTTCTACGGAATAGGCGAAATTAAAAACATAAACAGAAACGCCAACGGTTCGGTTAATCTTACTCTTAATATGAACGATGTATTTTCCGGTTTTAAGCCGATAAGATCCATGGTCATAACCTCAAATTATCAGCTTCAAGACGGCGATGTGTGGAATTATGTCGAAAAGGATTACGATACCAAATCTAAATTCTGGATAAGGGATTCCCTATCTCCCAAAAATCCTTTCGCTCAAAGAGCTTCCGCGACTTTCAGAGACAGTTATAATTCTTCTTTTAGATGGCAACCTTTCGAATCGATAATATTTAAAAATATCAGATGGAAACCTCTTTCCACATTATCTATAACCAATAATTATAATTATTCCAAACAGAGATCTTATGTTAACGAGGTTTATACCCAAAGCGTAAACAAAACCCTTCCGGACCTCGTATTAACGATATCTCAACTTGAAAATATGTTTTCTTTAAATAAATGGGCTAACGCCTTGACTATGAATATTAAATATTCTCATAATACCAATACCGTTATAAAAACGAGCATGGATAAAACCGACACCTTCGGAACCGACTTGAGGTTTAACCTTCTAAACTATGTAAACACGTCCATATCTTACAATAATAGGAAAACCGAAAAAACGGACCTAAAGCTTAACCAGATAACCGGCTATACTCGAAAAGAAGATTTTTCGATACAGGGCACATTCGATTATAGAAACTATAGATTTACTCCCAAAATCGATTATTCCAACGATTACGCCGAAACGACTTTAAAAACCGTAGTAACAAACACCACGCTCATAACTCCGAGCGTTTTAATCAAAACGGACGTTAAGATACCAAAGACCATAAAACTTCCGTTTATAAACGAAGCCGTATTCGACAATAGAATAATATGGACGACAAATATCAGCTATGCTATAAAAAAATCTCCGATATCGGTAAACGATAATAATAAACTTTTTTCGATTACATCCAGTGCCGATATAGAGGCTACCAAAAACCTCAGGATAGGGTTTAATCTTTCTCTCCAAAGGTTCTGGCATAAGTATCTAAAACAGGAAGATTATTTCGCTTATCAATTCGGAACCAATGTGATACTGCAATTTTAAAAAGGAGAATGTTATGGATTTTTTGTTAAAGTTTTTCGATATCTTAATACATTTAGACAAATACCTTGATTATGTAATAAATACTTATAATTCCTGGGTCTATTTGATATTGTTTATAATAATATTTGCGGAAACCGGGCTTGTCATAACTCCTTTTCTTCCGGGGGATTCTTTGCTTTTTGCCTGCGGAGCTTTCGCCGGTATGGGATTGATAGATCCCGTAAAGATTTTTTTTATAATATTTGTCGCCGCGGTTTTGGGAGACGGCGTCAACTATCATATAGGAAAGTTTTTGGGAGTTAAAGCCTTTCAAAAATACCCTAAAATTTTTAAAAAGGAATATATAGAAAAAACTCATAAGTTTTATGAAAAATACGGCGCTAAAACCATAGTAATAGCGAGATTTGTTCCCATAGTGAGAACCTTCGCTCCTTTTATGGCCGGGCTTGGGTATATGAGCTATAAAAAATTTTTAATATACAATGTCGTGGGCGCTTTAATGTGGGTTTGCATAGTTTATTTGGGCGGATATTTTTTTGGAAATATACCGGTAATAAAAAACAATTTTTCCTTTGTAATAATAGCCATAATAGTAATTTCGTTAATCCCAATAGCTTTGGAGTATTTTAAATCGTTTAAACGGAGTAGGACTTAAGTCCTATATCGTTTCTGGGCTTCACGCCTTGACACGTAAAGCTCTATCTGTTAAAACATACTTGGAGGAGATTATGAAAACTCTGGCAATAATAGCGGCGATGGCGATAACCCAGATAGGCTTTTGCGAAACCCCTTCCGATATAGTCGATAAAACGTTGAAATCTATTTCCGCTTCTAAGGCAAGTTCGGATGTCGTTAAAGCAAGCGAACAGGATCCGAAATTTTACACATTAAAAGAAAACGTTAGGGTTTCGATACAGGAAGTCCCGGAAGTTTCGGCTCCGGACCTTTCAATGATAACCGTATCTCCTTCAAAAGGTTTGGGCGACGCTCTGGTAGCGATAGAAAAAATAGTAAACATAGCCGAGAAGGTCTGGAATATGGTCGTATCCAATAAACCTTCGGTAAATGTCGATTCCAAGTATGCCGTCGCTCTTCCTATGGGCGTTTCAAGCCCGAGCCAATTAAGCAATTGGTCAAAGCCTAAAAGCTATCTTCTTTCTTTTTATTTTGAAAATTTATACGGAATGGATGTCATAAACGTATCTTATAAAGTAACATATGTTTACGGCGGAAACTATAACGGTAAAGGCAAATATTTAGCCGCGGTATGGGCCATACCGGTAAGCATAGACGTTATGTGGGGTTTTAGTTTCAATATGCAGGCTTATGTTCCGGACGCTACGGTAGTAAACGTTGGAACAACCCAAAACCCGATAGCGGCTTTACAGCTTAAAGTAAGCTGGTCCGCATCCAGCGTATTAAAACAAATAGACGGGACCGGGGTTTATTATATACAGGGCGATGGATATTTTGAAGAGCTTGCAAGCCCTTTTAGAGCGAAAAAGACCAATTTGGACAATATAAAGTTAAATTAAAAAGGAGGAAAGATGAAAAAAATAATACTTATGATAGGAGCCGTAGCTGTAATGAGCTTAGGGCTTAAAGCCGAAAACAAATACGATGAGAAATACTTTACAATAGGCGATGTCAAGGTCGAACAGATAGATGTAGGTATTACAAAAGGCGGTGGGATTCCTTTAAATCCCGTCCCTGCACCGGCAGATTTGCCCAAACCTCCGGATGTTAAACCGCCGTCAGATCCTGTGGATCCGGGCAATATAGGTGGAGGGAGCTTGCAGGGGACATTAAGTGATGTTAACGCAGTGGTGGATACTTTAGATAAAATAGTGAACCTTGCCCAGAAAATATTTGAAATTATAGAGAAAAACCAGCCCGTTGTTAACATAAACGTAAACTACGCAAACGCCATACCTTACGGTATACAACACTGGACCCAGCTTCAAGGATGGGCTAAACCCAAAACAGTGGGATATGCTTTTGTAGCTAAGAACGCATACGGTGCGGAAGTCGTTAAAGTAAGATATCAGGTTCAGTTCAGATATAATGGAAACTATCAGGGGAAAGGTAAGTTTTTAACCGGAGTTACCATAGAACCCATAAGCGTTGAAACCGCATGGGGATACAAAGTAAGCTTAACTGCCGAAGTTCCCGACTCAACCATAGCCAACGTCGGAACTCACGAAGACCCGATAGCCTCTATGCAGGTTCAGCTTAAATGGACTATACATACCGTTATAAAAGACGCTCAGCAGAAAGCCATATACTATGTCCAGGGCGATGGTAAGATAGAAGAAATAGCTTCTCCGTTTGCCAAGAAATCCGCCGAAGTGTCCAAGAAAGTAAATATAGAAGTTCCCGCGGAAGGCGGAGTAGTCGAGAATATTAAGTCTACTAAGTTTTAATCCATCCCCACGATTATAATACGTAAAGGCCTCCGTTTTAAACGGAGGCCTTTTTTATTTTGGGAATATTTTTAAATTTATATTTAAAACGCGAGTTAAATTATATTTGATTTGATTCGCCATCTGCATAATTTTCAAAACATATTAGACCAAAATAGTTAAAATATTTAATAATAGTTTGGAGGTCTAATATGAGATATTTTAATGTTGGGCATTATAAATCATTAGTTGAATTAAAAAGACGAATAGATAAAGTAAACATAAAAGGGATAGAAATAGCTGAAAGGCGGATGGAGATAATAAGATTTTATGACGAATATGGCAGGGAAGCGACAAGAAAAGCCTTTGGGGTGAGTAAAGCGACGATATATAACTGGAAGAAGATATTAAAGACAAATGGGAATGAGATAAGAAGCTTAATACCATTAAGCCGAAGGCCGATAAGACGTAGGGTAAGTAAGATATCGCCTATGATAGAGGAATTTATAAGGGATTACAGGATAAAGCATCCTCGTGCTGGGCAATATGTGATTAAAGTAGTATTAGACAAATTTTGCGAGGAGAAAGGGCTAAAGAAGATAAGCGAAAGCAGCATAGCGAAGATAATAAAGAAGTTAAAGGAACGAGGCGAGATAGGATATGGGTATAAGATGAGTTACAATGCGAGAAGCGGCAAGATTAGTGTTAGGATAGTAAAGCGGAAGAAGAAGGAAAGGCGTAAAGGGTATAGACCTGAGAAAGCCGGGGATTTGGTGCAAATAGATGCAATAACTATGTTTAAAGATGGGATAAGGCGATACATAATAACGGCGATAGATGTTAAAAGTAAATTTGGATTTGGATATGCGTATAGCAATTTATCATCACGCAGTGCAAAAGATTTTATGGAGAAATTAGAATATGTATTTCCGTTTAAGATAAACAGGATACAGACAGATAATGGAAGCGAGTTTGAAAAGGAATTTGATAGATATCTAAAAGAAAAAGGATTAACGCATTATTATAATTATCCAAGACATCCGCAGAGTAATGGGTGTGTGGAAAGGTTTAACAGGACGATAAGGGAGGATTTTATAGATTTTACGGAAGAAACGATATTTGACGATATAATGGGATATAATCGCAAGTTGATGGAATGGCTGATATGGTATAATGGAGAGAAGCGGCATAGGAGCATAGATATGACGCCTATTGAATATATTTTAAAAGAAAAAAATTTAGATCCCAAAAAGTCTAATATGTATGTAAATCATAGGTCATGTCAATAGATGTGTGTAAATTTGATTAAAAGAACCTGAGTATTTTTTAATCTTTTTCCTTTTTTCTTCCTGCTTTTCGTTATATTCCTTAAATACC
>Ga0116167_1000463_pt1 | contig 39616 bp, 33 predicted proteins | sample AD_JPNMR3_MetaG_FD_89794 | JGI IMG/M metagenome (GOLD analysis project Ga0116167, IMG submission 89794) | Active sludge microbial communities of municipal wastewater-treating anaerobic digesters from Japan - AD_JPNMR3_MetaG | ecosystem: Engineered > Bioreactor > Anaerobic > Digestate | place...
AGACGGATAACACGCATGATGGTTTTCATCCGAAAATAATTTAAATGTTTTTAAATAGGCCGGATGGAACTCGCATGTAATATGTTTTGTGCTCTAAAATCAAGCAGGTATGAAAAATTATTTTCATACTCGTTTGTGAATACTGCTTTACATGCTCGTTTCATCTCGAGGTAAGCGCATGACAAGATAAGTCATTATAACCTCGTTTCACCATTTTCCAGTGATAACTACTCTACTTTTTTACAATTTTTTTGTGCACAACGGCATCGCCCATGGCAATACGAACCGTATACACCCCTGGCGCCAAGCCTGACAGGTCTATTTCCTGTACCGTACCAGGGCAATGGAAGGCACGAGTAAGCACATCCACTCCTTGTTGATTATAAAAGCTAACACGCAGGGACTTGTTATTGTCCCTGACAATAAGCCTAACGGTTCTATCAACCAGTGTAGGATAAAGCTCAACGGTTGAAACTCCTACATTCGACGTTCCTAGCGAAAGCGGGGTATTCGAAAACCATATCCAATTGAGGTTAAACTTGCCAGTGGGGGTATAGATTTTTATCTTATGTTTTCCCGTATCGAGGCTTGTTTCAAAGAGAAAAGTTCGCCAGCTTTGCCAGCCACCCGTATTGGTGAGGTTGAGCTTACCCAGTTTTACTCCATTATCGAAGATATCGATACTTGAAGCAGCCGTGCTAGCAACCCTGAAATAAAGGTAAAAATGCTGGCTGTCGGCATTTATCACCTGGTATGTAAGCCAGTCGCCGGCATCGATCCAGCCCACATTTGCTCCCCCATCGACGTCTTTCGTGGCTTCGAGCGATATCCCCGACATGGTAGCATAGTTTTCGGCCTCAATACGTGCAGGTATTGGTACAAATACCGTCGTGTCGTGACGCGCATCGTAAGTCATATACAGCTGGCCAAGCTCTGTTAGTTGTCCTGCTGTAGATTTGTACAAATCGAGGTAGGGATATGCTCCCGAGCGATTCCCATTGAACCAGGCATAGCGATATATCATGGTATCGTTTTCGAGCAAATCGAGAGCACCAATTACCAGGCTTTTCTGCATATCCACAGTAATATTACTCTGGTCCCAGCAGGCAAACTCCGTTAGCCATATTTTTTTACCATACTTTTTGAATCCATCAAGATAGCTTTTCAAAGCCCCGCTGTAACACATGTAATTGTGCACAGCAATGTAGTCGACCCGGCAATTGGGACAGGCAGCAAAAAAGTCATCGAGATACTTGTAGGGGTCGGTATAGGTAATCCCATTTTCGGTGACACAACTTCCGCACCAATTCACAGCAGGACCCACCAGATCCAGCCCATAATCTTCAGCTATTTTTTCCAAGCGTGGCCAGGCCGCAGCCGCCTGGCTTGGTGTCATCCGCGCCTGATCCAGAAAATTAGGCTCATTAAAGCCCAACAAATAATGTACATTGGGATGCGCCTCAAGAAATGCCCGAAGGTCGGTTTCATTAAAATTATTGTTCCAGGCCATTGGTACAAACTCAATATCGTAGTTCTCATAAACACTTGCCACCCCATTGTCGGGTTTAATACTCCAATTGTACCACCACGATACATACGGCGATATGGTCTGAAAATCAGCCTCGGTATGGTAACCATAGGCTACTCCACGCTTACTGCTCTTAGTCTGCGAAAATCCTGATACTACTACAACTACTGCGAATAATACAAGTAAAATCCGTTTCATGGTATTTTTTTTACGAAATTAGTTCGTAAATCTTCAATTTCAGTCATCTGGAAATACCACTTTTGTACTGCATCATTACCGATTGATTACGCATTTGTCCCGAAGTTAAGATTCCCAAAAGCTTTATTGATAGTTTTCGATCATTTTTATGTTAACGGCACTAACATTTTGTCGATTTTCATATTTGCCAGATTTAAATGATCGACTTTTATGACTCAAAAAAAGTAATCTACCATTTTGCAAAAAACTACCCTATATTTGTCCAAATTGCAAAGCACAAAGACCATGAATCGTGTAAAATTATATTTAATACTTGCAAGCATACTCATGCTCGCAGGAGTATCGTGTGTTCCGCTACAAAAATATCGTTCGACGGAAAGTGAGTTGCAGCAGGCCAATCAACAGCTCAATCGTTTGAAAGGGGAAAACGAGCAGTTGAAAGTCGAAAACGCTGAGATGAAGATGCAGATTCAGCGATACGAAAAACGAATTGATGGTATGATAAAAGACAGTCTGCAACGGATAGGCGAATGGCAACGGTTGTCGCACGCTTACGATAGCCTGTATGCCGAACATTCCAGCCTGCAGGACTCATACGAGCTATTGCTGAAAGGATCTCAAAAAGAATCAACAAAGCTCATGCGTCAACTCCAGGATGCCCAGGAAGAGCTGAAAAAGAAAGAAGCCTCACTGGCAGCACTTGAAAAAAGCCTTAACGAGAAAAAACTCAATCTCGACCGTTTAACCGCCGAGCTCAATAAACGCGATGCCCGTTTAAAAGAACTGGAATCGATATTGTTTAAAAAAGATTCGGTAGTTCGTGCGCTTCGTAACGTGGTATCCGAAGCCCTGTTGGGTTTCGAAGGAGAAGGACTAAGCGTAAACATTCGTAATGGGAAAGTTTATGTCTCGCTCGAAGAAAATCTTTTGTTCCCCTCGGGCAGCACTGTCGTTAATCCACGTGGTAAAGAAGCCCTGAAAAAATTGGCACAGGTTCTCGAACGTAATCCCGACATCAACATCACCATTGAGGGGCACACCGATAATGTACCATACAAAAGCAAAGGTGAAATCAAAGACAACTGGGATTTGAGCGTGATGCGAGCGACTGCTATTATTCGTATTATACTCGAGAATAAAGGTATCGACCCCAAACGACTCACCGCTGCTGGCAAAGGTGAATTTTCACCCATAGCTTCCAACAAAACTGCAGAGGGGCGTGCTAAAAATCGACGAACCGAAATCATTCTTACCCCAAAACTCGATGAACTTTTTAAAATTCTTGAATAAAATTCAGTACATTCATTGTCATCCACTTATCTCAACATAGGAAAACGAATGCCTATCTGTACTCGAAATACAGGTAGGTATCTCGTTATATTCCTGATAATTTTTACCACCACGAGATGCTTTCAAACCCGTCACCTTTCGTACAATGCTTCCTGCGATTTTTATACCTACAAAGACGTTCCCTTGCGACTTCCGAGTTGGCGACTGGTTTCTCATCAAAATATCGATACATTTCTAATGCAGGCGCAAACCCACTTCTTGATGCAGCAGCGCATGCGCGAAAACGACCTGTGGATTTCCCCTTCCGACCAACAACTGGTAAAACTTTACGATAGTCTCGTTTACTGCATTCAGGATACAAACTACCAGCAAGCCTTAGTGTATGTTAAAAAATTATCCGATTCGTACCCCAGCATGGAGTATTTTTCCGACATTCATTTTGTTCAGGGATTAGCCTATACCAGATTGGGCAATCGTGATTCTGCTAAAGCTGCTTTTACCAGGTTTATCGACTATGCTGGGCAAAAATATCCTGGACAATTCAGGGGATGGTACAGAAGTCCCAATGCACAGGAACAATTCTGTCGTGAACGTATAGCTGCAAACATTTTCCTGCAAAACGACACATTACCTGCCTTTATTTTTCAACGAATATCGCCAAAATTTTATTATCAGAGTTTTTCCCCGGGTTACGGCTTTAACCGCGACGATTTCCGTCCCAATACACGCTGGATATTTGCAGGCATAGGTTGGGAAACTATTGCAGAACAACATTTTTTTCAAACAAGCGTCACCTATGTCCCCCACGAAAGGTTGGGCATATCTACCGGTATGCGCCTCAACAAAAATGTGCAAATGGTTTCAATAGGCCTTCCCTGGCAAGTAGCCTGGGCTGAAAATCGACGCTGGGGCATAAAGGGCACTCCAATGATATTTTTAACACACAACAAAATTACAAAGCATTATAGGCTAATCCCTGCAACAGGTTTATCCATTGGATACCATTTTCATCCGCGATATTATGTTGGTTTAAACATAGGCATACCTTTTCATGTCCCATCCGAATGGCAACCCTACTTCGAGACCTATTCCTGGAGCATTTCGGTAAATGCCCATTTGATTAAAAACCTTTCTGCAACCATTATTTTTCAGTCGCACGCTATCGTTACAGGCATTACTATTAACAATACCATACTTGGCTACAACTGGCAAGAAAAACAGGTATACCTTCGCCTACAGATTTTCTGAAAAAAGCTAATTTTGTAGTACTGAGTGGTCTTATCGGATATGCACATATATAAGCCACCAGAATACGAAACAAGGGCATTTCGTATGATATGACAGATTTTTCAAGTATCTTGCCATGAGTAAAGATTTACGAGCCCAACCGGGTTTCTACTACATAAAAAGTCTGATAGCACAGGGCGAACACCAGCAACTCGACTTTAAATTTGCCATTACCGATGCCCGGAAAATAGCTAAAACCCTTGTGGCTTTTGCAAATACCGATGGTGGAAGATTGCTCATTGGAGTTAAGGACAATGGCACTATTGCCGGAGTTCGCAGCGAAGAGGAAATTTACATGATAGAAACAGCAAGCCTATACTGCAAACCCCCTGTTATGTACAAAATAAATAAATGGCAGGTCGACGGAAAAATTGTGATTGAGGTAGAAGTGGAAAAAAGCACACAATTGTGTTATGTAAAAGATGAAACCAACCGGTGGATTGCCTACGTTCGCAATAATGACCAGAATATTAAGGCAAACAAAATTTACATTCGCTATCTGAAAAAGAAAAACACCGCTAAAGGCATTTTCTTAAAATACACCGACGACGAAAAAAAACTGTTGCAATACCTCGCCCACCATCGTGATGTATCTTTCGGTCGTTTACAAAAATTTTCACGACTTACCTATAGCAAAACAGAAAACTTATTGGTCAATTTACTTTGCCTCGACATCATCGAAATGAAGATGACCGTGAGAGGCACCTTTTACAATCTGAAAAAGAATGTCCCAATCGACTAATCTTCAAGCAAATTGATACTTTTCAGGTATTTGGTAATTTCGGGCGAATGCTTTTTGGTCAAAAACGTCTCGGTTTCCTGCTTTTCACTCTCCCAGAAAATGAATGACTCGGACTTTTTAATGACACGCGATACATTTACATCAGCCCCATTTTCGAGCAAAAATTTTACCATTTCTACCGATTTCGCCTCAAATAATGCTGTAGTAAATTGCTGGTTATCATAGCCTTCCCAACGATAATTCACGTCTGCGCCAAGAGCAAGATACTTACGCGCTGCAATAACATCGTCCATCCGAACCGCCTCAATGAATAATCGACTGATTCGTTCGGTATCTACCTCATTTTCGATAACCGTAAGGGTAGGAATCTTTTCCAGTTCCTTTGGAAGCTGATCAAATAAATTTCGCCAAATTTTTAACACCTGTAACGAGGGCAATTTCGAAAAGGTGGCTGGTAAGGAAGAAAGCTGATTGCCTGCTAAGTCAAGTTCTTTCAACGACACCAGATATTTAAATTCCGAAGGCAACTCTATAATTTCATTAAAAGCCAGATTCAGTGTCTCCAGATTCACAAGATTGGCAATGATAGCAGGCACCTTACGTATAAGATTCCCCTCCAGGTTTAAGGATACTAAATGCGTATTTTTACAAATCACTCCAGGGATATCTTGCAATCGATTATGAGAAAAATCAATTCGTTTCAATTTTTTTAATGCGCCAAATTCCCATGGAATATCGGTCACATAATTGTACGAAGCATCAATTTCTTCCAGGTTAATTAAAAACTTAATTTCCCGGGGAATCTGTTGTACCCCCCTGAAACGTAACGACAAATGAGTAACCTTTTCCAGATCCTCAGGTTCAGAAGGAAAATCTATCTCATGATGTTTCGCCCAATGGATGAGCGACTTCTGACGTTTTCGGGTTACGTTAAACAGGATCATAGGGCATGATTTTTTATAAAATTAATGCAATATATTTTCTAATACCACATTATGACAAACATTTTTTACTTTTATCGCTGAAACGAGCCTCTATAGCCGCATTCACAAACATGCACGAAATATTTTTTGCTGTATGTCGATACATTGGCATATGGGCACCATCTTTTCGAATAATCTCAATTCTTTGAGCATACTTTAAAATTTAATTTTCTCATTGTCAACATTTTTACGAAAAAAACATAAAAAAGTTGATGAGAGTATTTATCAGAAAAACCACCATGCCTCCTCCTTGGGGAATCCATTGTTTTCAATGAATTTCGAGAGGGTTGGATAATCATGGGGTAATCCTTCCAGCTGTTTATTCCAATGGGGTTGTTTTTCGATATTCGCATAGATAATTCTTCCTTTTTCAACCTCCAATACAATATCTCCCCAGGGAGTCGAATGGCTACGATATGTGTAAAAAGGAGAATAACCCCACACCCAGTCCCAGCTACTAAACTTCTCACGGGAGAGCTATTGAATGGAAGCAACTTCCTGAGAAGAAAAATGGGTGATATGACCCTCCATCACTTCGCTAAATTTTTCAATTAAAATCTCCACATTGATATCCGGTCGAAACTGACTGAGATTAGCCACCTTTGCCCGAATCGATTTTACAGCCTTATCGGTGTAACATCCCTCCTTTACTTTTAAGCAGGCCGAAAGCATTTGTAAATTAGCATTGACCAGCAATGTGCCATGGTGTAAGGCTATATTTTTGAATACGTGTCCCGCATTGCCCGATATTTTAAGCCCATCGACCCGTAAGTTATTTTTTCCTTCATAAACCGCAGAAATTCCCAATCGTTCCAGTACCTGAATAACCCAATTGAGATATTTTGGAAAGTTAACTTGAGTACCCACCTGCGAAGCAGCGAAAAATGCATAGTTGAGATTACCCGGGTCATGAAAAACAGCTCCGCCACCAGTAATGCGTCGTGCAAGGCAAACGTTGTTTTCTACTACATAACGATAATTAATTTCCGCGAGAAGGTTTTGATGCTTTCCTACAATTACCGACGGATTGTTGATATAGAGAAATAAAACCTCGCCCGTATAATTTCGCAGCAGGTACTCCTCTGCTGCAAGATTAAAATAAGGATCTTGTGTTGAACTTACCAGAATACGCATAACTTATTATTTCCAGGTAAATATAAATCAAACTTCTCGATAGCACCTGATTAAATTTACAACCCTATGAAATTTAGTATATTTGCAATTAATTCTATGCAAATGCTTTTTAAATAGATCTTTTGTTAGTTTAAAAACAAATGCAAGGGTAATAACACATTTTACAGTCAATCTTTGAATTAACTTTTGAATTAAAAAAATGCAAACCACGAATCGTATAACTCAGCTTTTTTCGATTAAGTATCCCATCATTCAAGGGGGGATGGTATGGTGCAGTGGGTGGGAACTTACTGCAGCAGTAAGTAATGCAGGTGGATTAGGACTGATAGGTTCAGGTTCCATGTCGCCCGATATTTTGCGCGATCATATCCGCAAAACCCGAAAAGCCACCGATAAACCATTTGGGGTCAATGTGCCGTTGCTATATACCCATACCGACGACAACATGCGAGTGATTATCGAAGAAAAAGTTCCAATAGTATTCACCTCAGCGGGTAGTCCTGCCAGATGGACGAAAATCCTACACGATCACGGCATAATTGTTGCCCATGTAGTTTCGAATTTAGCCTTTGCCAAAAAGTGTGAGGAAGCTGGAGTCGATGCAGTGGTAGCTGAAGGCGTCGAGGCTGGGGGTCACAATGGCCGGGAGGAAAATACCACCATGGTACTTATCCCCCTTTTGCGAAAAAATATCAAACTACCCCTGATTGCAGCGGGTGGTATAGCAACAGGGCGTGCCATGCTTGCAGCCATGTGCCTGGGTGCTGAAGGTGTTCAAGTGGGTAGTCGTTTTGCTGCTTCAAAAGAATCGTCGGCACATCCCAACTTTAAACAAAAAATTGTGGAGACGCCCGATGGAGGCACACGCCTGGCACTCCGAAGCATTTCGCCCGTACGAATCATTCGCAATAACTATTCCCACCTCCTCGAACAGGCAGAAAATCAATGTCTTCCAACCGAAAAACTACTCGAAATTAAAGGCCGTGGCAAAAGCAAGCTGGGTATGTTCGAAGGAAACATCGAGGAAGGTGAATTGGAAATAGGACAGGTTGCAGCCTTAATCGACCACATCAAGCCCGTACACGAAATAATTCATGATTTTATTGAAGAATATAACCTCGCCTTAAAAGAATTAAAATACTTATAGTTTAAAGCATTTATACTCAAACATCATCCTTGTTTTTGACTTAGTATTACAATTTCTGAAAATATTTAACGATAAACATCTACACAAATTCGATACATAGTATTGCAACATTTGTTAATAACATTCAGTATATTTGAACAAATGTAATTTTGAAAGCCCATGAGAACCAAACATTTTTTCCTGATACTATTCGTAGGTACATGGATTAATGGCACAAGCCAAACACCCTTGCAGTCACCTACGGTCATTTCCGTCAGCAACATATCGGGCGATTTCGACAACAATGGTGGGTACGAAATATCATGGATCAACAACGAAACTCCCGATAACAAGGTCGATTCTTTTGTCATTTACAAATACAAAAGTTGGAATACACTGGACAATAAACCCCAATACGAAGAAATTGACAAAATAAAAAACACCGGTGGAACAAGTTTTTATCGTTATGTACCCACCGATGAGCTGAGTAAAGTGGTATTTTTTGCCGTCGAAGCTATACCTGCCGATAAAAACCTATATGCAGCCAGTTCATCAAATTTAACTCGAATCCCCTGGGATAATGCCCCTTCCAATGTATTATTAACTGGTACCATCGATACCTGCAATAGCCTGTATACCCTACGATGGAATCGTTTTAGGGGTTGGGACGATATCTCCAGGTACTACTACCGCATTGAATACGTAGAAAATAATAGTGCACCCAAAATAATTACCGTTAAAGGAAGCGAGTATCTCATCAACGACACCTCGCTTACTTTGCCCGCAGGAGATCAAATTAATTTTAATTTTAACAATGGAAGTACCTACCGTTTTAAGGTCACTGCGCTAAATTTTACTACAGGATATAGCTGTGTCTCAAATGTTATCTTTTATACTCCTAAAATTCCTAAAGTAACCTCATATATTAATGCCGACGGCACGAAAGTTGTCTCTAAAAATAGGCTGGAAGTAACTTTTTCGGTTGAGCCAGGAAACGATTTTAAAAAACTTGTAATCAATCGTTCTCTGTTCGATTCACATAGTTTCGAACCTATCGACACGGTAATCATGGAAGGCGACATGGCTTCTTTTAGCGACAGTTTACCCGATCTGGATAAAACTCATTATTATTATAAAGCTACACTGCTTAATAACTGCAATTCAAATGTTTTAGGGCTTGAATCTAATGTTTCAACCAATATCATACTTACACTCACCCCACCTTCGCCCCCAGATAACAAGGTTCGTTTGTCGTGGGAGTTTTATCGATATTTCAAGGGTAACGTAAAGGAATATGTAGTTTATAGAATCCGTAAAAGTGGAACTGAAGTACTTGGCACCACAACCGACAATAAATTTGTCGACGACTTATCGGCCATTGGAAATAAACAAGTGATGGAAGATATCTGTTATCAAGTAGAAGCTGTCGAAGAAAACAACCCACATGGGGTAAACGGCCATGCATGGTCCAACACAGTATGCGTTACCATTCAGGCCAACGTCGAAATGCCCAAATATTTGTTGCTGGGCAACGATTGCAAATCAAAAGCCGAAGTGCCGTATATGTTTCCAGCAAGTTCTTTTACCCCTGCTAAATTTTACATGGCTATTTTCGACCGTTGGGGGACCAAAGTATTTGAGACCGAAAATGTTGCCGAGGGATGGGACGGTACCTTCCAGGGCAGGGTAGTACAACAAGGGGGATATATGTACTATATCAGGTTTTCGGGCAGCGATAACGTAAGTAAAGAACAAAAGGGTTCATTTGTAGTGATTTGTCCGGAGAAAAGATAGATGAAGCAACCATTAACCTTAGCGGAAGAACAAAGTATACAGGAACAGTACCAACTTTTGCTGAAGAATTGTCATCGGTGCAATGACCCATCGGAAAAAGCACTGATCGACAAGGCATTTAAAATTGCATACGAGGCACATAAAAACATGCGTCGGCGTTCGGGTGAGCCTTATATCATGCACCCGCTGGCAGTAGCTCGCATTGTGTCGGAAGATATCGGGCTTGGCGTGAAAGCTATTATAAGCGCTTTGCTGCACGATGTGGTCGAAGATACCGACATGACCCTCGATGAAATTGCCCATCTTTTCGACCCAAAAATTGCATCCATCATTGATGGCTTAACCAAAATCCGCGAATTATTCGACGAAAGTAGCTCCCTCCAGGCCGAGAACTTCAAAAAAATGCTCATGACCCTTTCGGACGATGTAAGGGTCATTCTTATCAAGCTGGCCGACCGACTGCACAACATGCGTACGCTCGATTCCATACCCCGCGATAAGCAAATTAAAATTGCCAGCGAAACCATTTACCTTTATGCCCCCCTGGCTCACCGCCTGGGACTTTATTCCATCAAAACCGAGCTCGAAGATTTAAGCCTCAAGTACCGATACCCCGAAAAATACCATGAGATCGAACAAAAACTTGCCGAAACAGCCCAGCAACGCGACGAATTTATAGCACAGTTTATCGAGCCTATCCGTAATAACTTGAGTAAACAGGGTATTCATGCCGAAATATCGGGGCGTTTAAAATCGATTTACTCGATCTGGAACAAAATGCAAACTAAGCACGTTACCTTTGAAGAAATTTACGACCTGTTTGCCATTCGTATTGTATTTGATCCCTTCCCCGATATTCCCGAAAAAGCACAGTGCTGGAATATTTACTCCATTGTCACCGACATCTATACCCCTAAACCCGACCGTATCCGCGACTGGATAAGCACCCCTAAAACCAATGGCTACGAGGCGCTTCATGTTACCGTAATGAGCCAGCAAGGTAGCTGGGTCGAAGTGCAAATCCGTTCGCGACGCATGGACGAAATAGCCGAACGCGGTTATGCCGCGCACTGGAAGTATAAATCGCCCGACAACCACGAAAGCGAACTCGACAAATGGCTCCGACGCCTTCGTGAACTCCTTAGCGACCCCAATTCCAATGCTCTCGAATTTATCGACGATTTTAAACTTAATCTCTTTTCTTCCGAAATTCATGTTTTTACCCCTAAAGGCGAACTTAAAACCCTGCCAAAAGATTCCACTGTCCTCGATTTTGCTTACGAAATTCACACCGAAATCGGAAATAAGGCCATTGGTGCCAAGGTCAATCACAAGCTTGTACCGCTTAACCATAAACTTGCCTCCGGCGACCAGGTGGAAATTATCACCAGCGACAAAAACCGTGTCCAACGCGAATGGCTCGATATCGTCATTACGGCAAAAGCCAAAACTGCTATTAAAAACACCCTCAAGGCCGACATTCGCAACCGTATTGAAAAAGGACAAATGATTCTGGAAAGCAAACTCCAGGAACTTGACCTGAAGCCTTCCTCTCGTATTTTTCAAAAACTTCTTCCTGCCTACGGGGTATCCAATAAAGAAGAGCTTTACAGCAAAATTGGTAGCGACCTGATAACGCTCGACGATTTACCTAAAATTCTACGCAAAAATGCTAAAAACAAATGGGTACGCTATTGGGGAATAACATTAGGGCTGTCTAAAGACGATCGCTCAAGCGATAACGAAGATAATCAAGACACCGTCGATAAATACACTAAAAAAAGCCCCTTTATCCTTAAAGAAAATCCCGACGAAAAAACAGTAAGCTATACCATTGCCAGCTGCTGTAACCCTATTCCAGGGGATGATGTAATTGGTTATCGGAACGTATTTAACTCTATAGTCATTCATAAATCCAAATGCTCCACTGCTGTAAAATTACTATCCAGCCAGAGCGAACGAATTGTGCCTACCCGATGGACTACCCATAAGCTATTTTCATTTCTGACCAAAATTGCCATTTCAGGAATCGATCGTTTCGGCATCTTCAACCAGATTACTACCGTTATTACCAAAGAACTCAATATCAACATACGCACCATTCATCTTTCGGCTCATGACGGTATTTTTGAGGGGGAAATTGAAATTTATGTGCATAACATCAACGATGTTAACCGACTGATCACGAATCTCACCAAAATTAAAGGCGTTGTAAAAGCCAATAGAGTAGAAAACTTTGAAGAATGAAATCTTATGCAGCTATATTTTACTTCGATTGGTGATGGTGACCCTGTAGTTATCCTGCATGGGCTCTATGGAAACTCCGACAACTGGTACTCTATTGCAAAACAGCTTTCTTCAAAATTTAAAGTATTTTCACTCGACCTACGCAATCATGGTCGTTCGCCCCATGCGTCCTCCCATACCTTCGACGATATGGTGGCCGATGTCGCCGAATTTTTTCAACAACAGCAGCTGAGTAAGGCACATATCTTGGGACACTCAATGGGGGGAAAGGTGGCTATGCTTTTTGCTTATCGACATAGGGCACTAGTCGATAAACTGATTGTCGTGGATATTGCACCGCGGGAATATATCAGCCTACGCGAACCCAATGACCATGTATTGCAGCATTTGAACATCATTCAGGCTTATGCAGCTATCGATCCTGCTAAATATAGCACTCGCACAGAGGTAGAGCGAGCTTTCGCCCAATATATTCCCGATCAACGTATACGGCAATTCCTACTAAAGAACCTCACACGAGATGAACAAGGGACTTTTCGCTGGCAACTCAACGTTTCTGCCCTTCAGCAGAATTTACCTGCCCTGATGACCAAAATTGATATCCCCGCTAATGCACAAATCAATATTCCTGCGTTATTTATTAAAGGCGAACGCTCAAACTATCTATCGGTGCAAGATTTTGAATCGATAAAACAAATATTTCCCAATGCCGAGTTTACAATTATTCCCAAAGCTGGTCACTGGGTACATGCCGAACAACCCGAACTGTTCCTACAGAAAGTGCTGGAATTTTTAGATACCCATACATGAATTTTAAAAAATATTACCGCCCAAACCTAAATTTCATAACGAGCCAGTTTCTCTTTGAGGACCTTGATTTCTTTCTGCAAGGCCGCCTCACGTCGTTCGGCTTCGTCTTGCGCAGCTTTTAATTCCTCAATCGTCTGTTTCAAGTTTGCTTCCTGCGCAAGCATCTCCTCAGCCTGACGACGCGACTGTTCTAAAAGCTTTGTCGTTTGTACGTTAATTTGTACAATGGAAATGGTAGAAGCAATACTCGAAGCTATGCGTTCCACAAACTCAATCTGATAGGGCTCAAATGCATGGAACGAGGCTAATTCTATCACACCATATACGATGTCATTGTGCAGTAATGGAACTATCAACAAACACGTAGGGGATGCCTCGCCCATACCCGAGGTAATTTTTATGTAGTCCTTGGGTATTTCCGTAAGAAAAATCGTTTGACGTTCCAGGTAACAACGACCAATAAGTCCCTCTCCCGGTTTAAACGTTTTTTCCAGAAATTTTTTTCGATCGTATGCATAGCAAGCCGAAAGACGCAAAAATACTTCCCCTCCTTCCTCTTCCTTAATGAATATCCCTCCCTGGTTTGCCCCAAGATAATTCACCAGATTACTGATGATGTTCGACGAAAGTTCGTCAAGATCGTTGTTATTTTGACGCAATATTTCAGAAAACTTAGCAATCCCCTGCGTAGCCCAATTGCGCTGCTGATCTTCCTTCTTTCTTTTTTCCTCCTCTATAGCAGCATTCCTGAGTTCTTCGCGCATCTTAATCAACGAATTCCCTAAAATATCCTCCTCGCTTAAGGGTTGAAATGGCCAATTAAAATTTCCCTTGCCTATTTCGATGGAAAATGTAGAAATTTCCTTTAAACCTTTCACCAGCGTATTCACCGCAGCTGCAATCTCACCCAATTCGTCATTACGCTCCTTGAGCTTTTCATTCGGAAAAACACCTTTACCAAGCTGTTTAAGAACTTTCTTTATAAAATTGAGAGGAATTATCTGTACCCGAATGGTAACAAAAGCAATAATGATGGCCATCAACACCAATAATATCGAAAGCGTAAGTAAAAATGCACGCGCCTTCTCCATTGAGGCATGCATCAAATTCTGTGTACTTAACAGTCGTTCTTGCTGCATATTTAGCAGAATGGATAGCTTGCTCTCTATCCTGTTGGCCAACCATATCAATTGCCCAGAGTTGCCCATTAGTGGCTGTAACGACTGCAATTGATCTTCATTATATAACTCCTGTTGATTGAGCGCATTAATTATTTCTTTACTAAGAACAATTAAACTGTCATTGATTAGCTCCTCGGTACGTTGATAAATTACCTGTTCACTTGTTGGCCACTGGTGATAGAGTTTCTGTATATTTTTTTCCAGGTAAGGAATTTCCAAGTCTAAAATTTCCAAAAGCTTCAGCTTATCGGGGGTAATGGGCTCTTTTTCAATATACACCCAGCTTTTCAGTAATAAACGACTTTGGGTTATGTAGTTTTGCAACTTTTCCACCTGACGCAACGAAGGAATCAGCTGCTCTGTGAGAGCAACATGATCTTGTTGATTCTTCAGGAGAGTTTGATAAATAAAAAATACATTGATTACGTAAAGTAGGGTCAGCGTACCAAATCCAATAGCAATTTTAGCCGTTATGGAAAATCGAAGTTTCATGAAAATATTTTATTTGGGTAAAAATATAAAATAATTCTCACTTTGATACAATTACTCAGCCAATATATCCCTTTCTCACAAATAAGAAGAAGCATATTTTGCTTGAAATAATTGGCCTGAATTAATTTTAAGAAGCCTAAATTTAACGCATATCTCCCTAAAAATTTCATTTTTTTATCCTATTTGTGACAAGAATTGAAAGGATAATTAGCAATTCTTTCATACATTAGCATCAGTGAAAATAAGAAAAAGATATGAGAAAACAAGCACTAATAGCCATATTAATGGTATTTCTGGCTATGGGATTTGGGGATGTCGTAGGACCCATGGTTAGCCTGGCTAAGGAAAGTTTTAGCTTATCCAATACCGCTGCGCAGCTATTGCCTTTTGTAGGTTTTCTAATGTTTGGCTTACTTTCTGTGCCGGTTGGGATTTTTCAGGACAGAAAGGGTAAACGATTTACCCTTATCATAGGATTGATTATTGCCTTTGTGGGCTTACTATTACCCATGATGGGGGGTATGTATGGCCGTATGACAGTCGATACTTCCTCGTCGTGGCAATTTATACTCATCCTCACAGCTATCCTCATGCTTGGGGCAGGTGCTACTATTCTGCAGGTAGCTGGCAACCCCATTATGCGCGACGTTTCGGACGAAGGGCATTATTCGCGCAACCTCACGCTGGGGCAAACGATAAAAGCACTTGGTTCGTCGATGGGTTTTTTAGTACCCCCCATTCTGGCCAGATGGGCGGGGCTCGATTGGACTATTCTTTTCCCCATTTACACACTTATTTTGCTCATTGCGCTGTTACTCGTTTCAACTACAAAAATTACCGAGCGCAAAACTGGAAATGAAACCCCTGCTACCCTTAGCTCATGCTTAAAATTGCTGGGGAAGAATCCGTATGTATTGATGATGGTCCTGGGGATATTCTTTTATGTGGGAGCGGAAGTTTCCATGAGTTCGAGCGTACCAATGCTCATGAAAGAAAACTATGGCTTACAAAATCTTGGTCTTATAGTTAGCTGGTTACTTTTTTTCCTCCCCATCCTCGTGGGACGATTTACTGGATCGATTGTCCTTCGTTGGCTACGTGCACCACACTTTCTTATATTATCCGTTAGCATTGCGCTAATTGGCATAGTATTGTTATTGCTTGGAAAAAACGCAACCGTTGCCTTTTTGGGCATTGTGCTGGTAGGATTGGGGTTTGCCAATATTTTTCCGCTAATTTTTTCTATTGCGATCGACAGGATGCCCGAGCGTACCAACGAGCTATCAGGCTTGATGATTACGGCTATTCTGGGCGGAGCTATTGTCCCCCTGATGACGGGAATCGTCCAGGATACTTTTAGTCTCCTGGCTGGCTTTTTAGTACCATTAGCCTGTATCCTTTACATTGGATTTGTTGCGCTAAAAAATGTCTAATTTTCATTTACACGGTCGCATCCGATACTTCTTCTATACAATCGGGAGTAATTAAAGGCTCGCCCCTAAAACGAAGAAAGAGCTGCATAAGAGTAAGTACATCGGCACGACAATAATGTGCTATACGGGATAAATTGTGTTCTTCCCAGTATACTTTTGCCACCATGCTACCATCTATATCGTCCTTAGGTGAGGGGATGTCGAAAAGATGCGCCAACAAATCGAGGGATGTATAGTGCTTATAATCTCCAAATTTCCAAAATTCGAGGGTATCGAGAAAGGGTGTTTCCCATGGTTTCATGCCGCTAACATTAAGGATATTGGGTAATTTTATCCCATTGATGAGCATGCGGCGCGCCAGATAAGGAAAATCAAACTCCTTGCCATTATGCGCACAAAGATACTGACCCGACGAATAGTACCGTTGAAGCATTTGGGCAAAATTTTCTAATATTTTGCGCTCATCATCTCCTGCAAAAGACTTTAGTCGGATTATTCGTTTGTTATCTTTTTCGGTAAAAATGCCACAGCCAATGCATACTACTTTCCCAAACTCAGCATAGATACCAGCCCTCTCGTATAACTCAGCAGGAGATTCATATTCCCTGACAAGATAACGAGACTTCTTATCCCAAAATTTCTGCAAGGAAGAATTCATCTGATCATACGAAGGCGCCACAGGTACCGTCTCAATATCGAGAAACAAAATTTTCTCGGGATTGATGTTCTGCCACATAGGGAACTGTATCATTTAATAGACGTAAAATTTTTTCAATTTCTGTCTGCAACCATTCTACCTTTTGCCGATAGCGGTAACATTTCCATTCGTTCATCCAGTTGGCAAAAAAGTCAACGGCAAGATACCCTTTTACCGACAGGGAAGCAAAAAAAGTAACTACTATCCCAGCAATTAGTGCTTGTTGCGTGAGGTACCATAAAGCAAAAAAAGCAATACCATGCCATACAGGTAGAAACGACAACATTACATAGCGTACCGAACTATGAAACTGTCGATCGGCAATAAAATGATTGACGAGCTTCGTGAATGCCAGAAAAGGAATCAAATATAGCAACAACAAAGCCACAAAAGGAGCCATGCACAGGCGAAGCAGCGTAACTGCATAAAAATGCTTAACAAAAATTGCTTTTTTCCACAAGCAATTTGCAGACACTGGAATACCCTGTTTACAAAGTGCAAAAAACTGTTCACTTGCAAGATCCATCAGAATAGGATTACTTATACTAAGCTTATTGCAATGATTTACAAACTTACGTACAAAAGTATAGTCATCAACCCGACCATAATAAGCTGCAGCAAATGGTACTATATTTACAATAAACGCATAATGCTTTTCATTGGCCTGAAGAACAATATTTTGCATAACCTCGTACACCAAATTTTTGAGCTGATTTACTCCCTGTGCCTTATTCACCTTCCACGTCTTATAGGCACTCAACACATTGATAGGCTTACCAAATTTAAGGTATAGGTTACCTCCCCATTTCGTATATGATGAGTAGAAGATGCTTACCGGAACAACATAAACGGGTTCTCTTGGAATCTCGGCCTGTGTTTCCAATGCTAATCGAAAAAGACCTTTACTCAACGATCGCAGTCGCCAGCTACCTTCATGTCCTCCTTCGGGGAAAATGCATACAGCATTACCACTAAGTAACCAACGACGTGCCTTTGCTAACGTGGCATAGTTATGAGCTAACTGTTGATACCCCTCTACTTTTCGATAAGCCGGATAGATTTTTAAAAAACGAAATAGGGCAGATAACCATCTATTTTTAAAAAAATCACCTCTTGCCAGAAAAAAAATGGGTTTTTCTACTGTACATAATACTGCAAGGGCATCCATGATGGCATTTTGATGATTGGGCGCAAAAATTACACGACCCTCGGGAATATTCTCCTTTCCCTCAACCTCGATTTTTCGGTAGTACTGTCGATGTAGAAACAGCACCCAACGAAAAAGTAATTTATAACCCCTGCTTATTTTCATGAAATTCTGCTACTATAACGTAGGATATTTTACCAGTTGTACCCTTTTTTCTAGAGCAGCAATTTACAAAAAAATTATAAGAAAATTGTTATTTTGACATTTTTCAGAAGAATAATCGCATATCGTTATTGGCATGGCACCTATTGGGTTTCATTCGTATTTTAAGGGTTTACATTTATAAACGTAATTGGACTACTTGCTTAAAAAAACTCAGATTTTTACAACAGGTAGAATTGCCGATTATATCTGCTACTGCTGATATTTTATTTTAAACTTACAAAATCAGGTGGGGTATTTTTGCAGATGTGCGTATAAGGATAAAACAAATGATGTTGAACTAAAAAATTACAGCCATGAAAAAACACTTGTTTTACAGTTTGGGGAGCATCTTAATGCTCGCACTGATAAGCAACACTTCGTGCCAAAAAGACAACACTACCCCTGCAAACAGCGATGAACTTGCCTATACAAAGGAAATCGATCAGGTCGATAGCTACCTGGATGAAATTGGCAATGAAGTTGATGAGATTTCTTATTCCGCAACCAGTCAGTCTTATGGAAGCGATTCAATGATTGATCAGGGAAGTAAAGGTCGTCGTATTCGCTTTACGCATAGGTTCGAAAATGGCCGGGTCGATACCATCATTTACGAAAATTTTGTGAATGGACGGTCACAATTCAAACGTAGCAAAAATGGAATGATTATCATTACCCAAACGGGAGGTCCGCTACAGGATACTTTTACCCGGACCATTACATTCAACAAATTTAACATTAACGGCAATCAGATCGAAGGTACTAAAACAATTACCAAAACGGCCACCTATACTTTTACCATTACCTTCGAGGGAAAAATTACCTTTAAAGATGGTACAACTCACACCCGTAGCTTTACCCGTACCCGCACCTGGATAGCTGGTTACGATACTCCTTTCAATGTCTGGGACGACGAATATAGCATCGAAGGTTCAGCACAGGGAACTAACCGTCGGGGCATTAGTTACACCAGTACAATTACCTCGCCCCTCATCATTAAAACCTCGTGTCCCTATATTGTTGCCGGAACTATTGAACTGGTAGTGGGGGCAAATGCTAACACCATCACTATCAACTATGGTGACGAAAATAGCGACTGCGACGCAAACGCTACCGTGACCGTCAATGGAGAGGTCAATCAGATTCAACTCGATGCAGAGGAATAATCTGTAATTCATTCAACCATAAAGGGAGGATTAAACCTCCCTTTTTTACATAAGTAAAAAAAGTCTTACATTTGACCGTTCTTTTGAAAATTAAAATGACAATAGAAGACGGTCTTCATACGGCAGAAGATTTACGATGGTTCAAAGAGGTATTTGATACCTATTACGAGAGCATTAGAAGCTACGCATGGTACAAAACAGGTAGCACCGATATTGCCGATGATATTGTACAGGACGTTTTTCTAAAGCTCTGGCAAATTCGCCATAAAATCGACCCCGCTACCATTAAACCTCTGCTGTATACAATTGCCACCAATCTGGTAAAAAGTCATTATCGACATTTAGGCGTAGTTTATCGGTTCGAAAAAAAGAATAAAGAAAGTGGTGAACTACCGGAAATAAGCGAAGGAACGGCTGATGAAAATGTAAGAGCCGAAGAATTACAAGCAGAGATTGAACAGGTTCTTGCCCGAATGCCCGAAGGTGCTCGTGAAGCTCTTCTGATGAATCGTCTCGAAAACCTTACGTACGAAGAAATAGCCCAGCGATTGGGGATAAGCATTAAGGCGGTTGAAAAAAGAATGAGCATAGCTTTGAAGTTTTTGCGAGAAAAAATAACATACAGGATATGAGCCCCATGCGCAAAAATAATACTGAAATGAACACACCGACTTTAGTCCAACAGGTGCTAGAATCGGTTCGTGTACCTGCTTCTACCCGAAGTAAAGAAGAAGCATGGGCGATGTTGGTTCAGAAAATTGAACAACAAAAGAATCCTAAAATTATAACACCTTCATATTCAATTATTTGGAAAACTATTGCGGTAGCTGCTTCCTTATTGCTCCTTATTTCATTCGCCTACTTCAAATACAATACGGTAAATGTAACGACTGATCGGGGTCAGCATTTAACTGCTATGTTACCCGATGGTTCTGAAGTTATTCTCAACGCCTGCACCCAAATTCAATATCGCCGCTATTGGTTTATCAATACGCGAGAGGTAAAACTCGATGGAGAAGCCTTTTTTAAAGTGCGGAAGGGTCGCGTTTTTTCCGTCATCAGTCCCCAAAATCATAGGGTTGAAGTAGTAGGAACCCAGTTTAATGTAACCGCTCGAGACGCTACCTTTAAAGTAATCTGTTTCGAAGGTCAGGTAAAAGTGATTAGTCGTTCGGGTAAATCGATGCTTTTGAGACAGGGTAACGCTTCCACCATCGTTGGCGATAGCATCGTTGCCCATAAAAATACACTACAAACTTCAACCTCACCCGCCTGGACAACCGGTGAATTCTACTTCGAAGCCGCTTCGTTACAAACCGTTATCGAAGAACTTATGCGACAATATCGCGTGAACATTCTGACAAACGGCTTTAACCCAGCTACACGTTACTACACAGGATATTTTACCAATAAGAATCTGCAGCAAGCCCTCGAGTGGGTTACTGTACCCATGAATCTGCAATATACCTTCCTCAACGATACCACGGTAAATATTTATCCTATACCTTAACCTGTTAGTCATGCGCAAAGCGTTCCAAAAGTTTACCGTAGGGGTAGTTATGTTTGCTGCCTTTTCATTATCCATACCAGCACAAACAAAAATCACCGAGTCATTCAATCATCAGCCGCTTACTGAAGTGCTGAAAAAACTTACCCAAACCTATGGAATCAAATTCGCATACGACGAACTATTGGTACAAAATACCTACGTTACTGTTACGCTCAAATCTGTCCCCATAACCCGAGCACTGGATAAAATTCTCGCCAAAACCGACCTCGAAACCGTGTGTATTAACGAAGTTTGGATAATAAAAAAGAAGAGTGTCAAGGAAAAACCTCTAAGCAAAAAGCCTATTGCTATCGTTCATGATAAGACTTCTGGCGAAACCGTTCCTTACGCCCAGCTGTCAATCAATAACCAACCCTTAAGAACCGATGTGCGGGGTATCATAGTTTTACCGCCCATTGTCAGCGATTCAGTAACCATTCAGATATCATCGCCAGGTTATAAGCCCATATCTATGCGAATAGCACAAACCGATCTGCTGATTCGTAATTTTGAATTGGAACCTAACCCTCAAATACCCAACGATTCAGCCAGTACAGGGGCTATCTTTGAAATTGGCGATCGCAGCGGCGAAATCATTGTTAATGCCCGTAATGTAAAATGGCTGCCGCAGCTGAATACTGCCGATGCGCTCGCTCCTTTATCGTTGATATCGGGCGTCGATGCTACCTTCGAAAATATCGACCGGTTAATTGTTCGACATCAAAGCTCGGACAAAAATCTGGTGACTTTTGATGGATTCAACATTTACCATACCGACCACCTTTTTGGCGCCGTATCTTCGTTCAACGTCAATGCCATAAAGGATATCCGTATTCGTCGGGGCACTTTCGATATTTCACAGGGTGGACGCTCTTCTTCGGCCATTGAAATTACCGGAAAAACCGGAAATGAAAAACATTTCTCTGCTTCTGCCGGTATCGACCAGCTTGCAACCCAGGTGGCTATCGAAGGTCCTATCGGTGAAAATTTCACCTACCTGGTTACCGCAAGGCATTCAATTACCGATCGTTTTCAAACGCCCCTATATTTTCAATTGCTCAAAAATATCCTTTCCGAAGATATATCGTTCCGACAAAAACTAACTATCTTCGCAACTGATACTGCCCCTTCTACCCTTCAATTTTACGATCTCAACGCAAAAGTATCATTCAAACCTAACCCATTCGACCTATTATCGGTAAGCGGTTATGCCTCGAACGACCAACTACGCTTTGAACTTCAGGGTACAAACAGAAATATACACGAAAATGCTGACTGGGGAAACAAAGGACTTGGCGCACAATGGGCGCGCCAGTGGAATAGTGTCTTTAGCCATAAATTGAATTTTGGCTATTCCTCGTACCAGCTACAATATTTTCATCACGACACCACCCTTCGCCGAAGGTTACGTCAACGAGATACCATTCTACGAAATTACGATATCGACAACCATTTGAGCGATTTCAACCTTAATCTCACAACCAACATCAAGGCCGCTGAACATCATGTCTTTGAAATTGGTATCAACCACAACAGGGTGGAAATTCGCACCGATGAATCGTATATCCAGACTAATAACCAACTCCACGTGCTGGATACTACGCGTTCATACCATTTTAAGCCCACAACACAATCGGCATGGTTGCAATATTCGTTTAGCTACGGCATTATCAAATCATTGAACCTTGCGCTTCGCACCGAACATTATAACCTGACACGCAAAACCTACCTTAATCCGCGATTCGAAGGATATGTTACGCTTCACCCACAATTGACCCTCAAATTGTCGGCAGGCATTTACCGCCAGTACGTGTATAAAGTAAGTCAGGTAGGAAGTAGCTACCGAAACCTATGGATGGCCGCCAATGGCGATAATTTACCCGTTGTAAAATCTGATAAAGCCGTAATCGGCTTCACCTGGCGACCTACGAATAAAACATATCTCGACGTAGAGGCGTATCGGCAACGTACCACCGGCCTTGTCTTCATGCAAAAAACTATCCGAAGAATGAATAACCAAATTAAGGTCAGCAATAAAATTTACCCGTTCGACAATCGATCGGCAGGAATAGATTTCATGGCTCGTCAAAAATGGCAGTACACAGAAACCTGGATAGCCTACAGCTTTAGCCAATCTTTCAATCGATCCGACGATTTGAACAACGGTAAAGAATATCCTGCTCTCGACAACCACCTCCACGAATTGAAGGTGGGGTCGATATACTGGTGGCGCAAATGGTCGATAGCCGCAACCTGGATATATGGTTCGCCACGTCCGTGGGACGAGCTTAAGCTTACCTCTTCCCTCCAACTCGCATCCGATTACGAAAAAAATACTGCGCTATTACCTGCCTACCATCGACTCGATGCCTCCATAGCCTATTCCTTTAAAATTAATCGCTCGCAGTTCGATTGTGGCCTCAAAGTTTTTAACCTTTACAACCATAGCAACATTCTGATGCGTGTATTTACCCTTACAGACACCCCTATACTCGACTACCTACAGGGGAGAAACTTTTATACCTATCAGGAAAATGAGGGAATGAACCTTGCCTTTAACCTTTACCTCAACTGGACCTTTTAACACAAATACAATAACCTGTGAAACTATACCAGTTCTTATTCGCAGGATAAATAAGGTTACTTCGAAATTAGTTTGAAAAATATCAAAAAAAATCACAGCGACACAACCTGTCGCTTTTACATTTTATCTTTGACGAAATTTAGCTTTTAAAATAAAACATTAACCTAAAAAATTCTAAAGTTATGAGAACTGTAAATTTTCATTTTTTGAAAAAGGCGTTGCTGACGACATTGTCAACATTGCTCGTGAACACATTTCATATTGAAGGAAAAGAGCTAACGATTTTTAGGACTAATTCCCCTATCTACATCGAGGGAGTTGATAATGAAAACACCTGGAAGTCAATTCCATGGGAGCCGATAAATTTGCTCCACTTCAACTATTCAAATATTTCATTAGATTTTTGGGCTCAATTCAAAATGTGTTATGATGACGAAAACATTTACCTGCTGGTGAAAGTGCACGATCCTACTCCCTACCAGGTCGGCAGTACAAGCTGGCAAAACGACTGCGTAGAATTATTCTTTGCCATGGATACCAGCAATTCCTCAACATATCGATATGGCGATTGGCAACTTCGAAAAACAGCCGCCATAACACTTGATGAGGGCGGAGTCGATGGTGAAATGGGAACCGAGTACGGAATATCCTGGAGTATCAATTTAATGCTCGAAGACCCCAACTTTAAAGTAGAGCAGTCAGACGGATATTCGGAATATGTTCAGGAATGGCAAATACCTATTGCAACCCTGGTCAATGGATCCAACTTTAACGGCACCTCATTTCGCTTCGACATTCATATAGCAGACAACGACGGTACAGGAAATGAACGGACCGGTTCAATATTCTGGAACTCTACTGCAGATGATCAATGGAGAAAAGTGGAACATCAAGGTTATATATATTTATCCGATAGCATTGCAACAGGTAATGATGAGAATTACGTATGCCAACTATACTTAGATTTATTACAAAAAAGCAGGGACAGCATTAATTTCTTAATTCTTCAACTCAATCAGTCGCGATCTGATATATCAAAGCTGAAAGATTCTATATACCAACAACAACTTCAAATTATTCATACAAAACAGGAACTTAACACTATAGCCGATAGCCTTAGCGTATTGTACAATATGGTGGTGAACAATCAGAGCATTATATTACTTTCATTTAACGAAGTTACTACCTCAGTTGTAACGAAAAAGGGCAATGTAGATCTCCATATTTATCCCAATCCAGCACAAGACCGTATGTACATTGAGTGCAGCGAGACTATCTATGCCTACAGCATATATACGCCCACTGGGAAGCTCGTTTATAGTACTACCTTACCTACCGCCTCACAAAGCCCATATGCTATTCAGCTACCATCACTATCATCAGGATTGTATAGCTTACAACTGCAAACCAGCAAGGGTACTATCGCCGCGCTGTTCCTGAAGAGATAGTCATTAACCTTAACCATAGCCGTAGATGCATTCTTACTATTCCCTCTACGGCTTTTCTTTTATACACTATCAATGGAAACAATTTGCATAGTAGCGTAACAAATGCGTATGAATCTAATATAACTTCCTTGCTTCCTAAGTTGAATAAAATTCTTAAATGTGTGTCCCCAACATACATTGAGAAATTTTTTTAAAATTATTTTCGGATGAAACGAGCATGTATTGCAGTATTCACAAACGAGTATGAAAATAATATCATTTTCTTATTTACCTATATATTGGAAACAGATGGGATGCGAGTTCCATCCGACCGCTATAAAAATGATTTTTCCCATTTAGGCAGAAATGACATCGCCATTAACCTATTAACATTTTTATACCCTTTTTTACAAGAAATATAACCCTTGTTTGGTAATAAGTAAAATAAATTAGCTTGATGTTTAACAACTAAAACTAACTACTATGAAAAAAACCTTACTTTTTGCAGCCTGCGCACTATGGCTTGCAGGCAGTTCTTACGCCGCCAGCGATATTCTTATGGGCGACTTTGAAGATGGTAATTCGAGTTTTTATAAGTGGACAGGCGATAGTCTGGCCGTTGTTGACAATCCTGCACCCGATGCAGTAAACTCCTCATCTAAAGTTTTAATTTACAACGCAAACCAACAATGGGGTGGAGTAGCACGATGGTACGGAAGTGGCATTCTTAGCCCCGATTATGTAGCCATCGAAGCCGATGTATGGATACCAGTCAACGGAGGCATTCAGCTGTACATCGACAATTCTCCTACCGATGGCAGTTCAAAATTTACTCAGCTCAAAAATGTTACAGGGGGATCGTGGCAACATGTAGTTTTTGATATTTCGTCATTAACATTATACGACTATAGGCAAATAGCCTTTCAAAATACTGTTGACACCTTTCTATACCTCGATAACATCAAAATTGTAGCTAAGGTGGTAGTCCCTGCCGATACCTTTGAGGTTAGCAATAAACTGGATGCACCAGGCATTACCGACGATGCAGACTATAGCGTAAAGGGCATTCTAACCTGGGACACCGATTCTATTTATCTGACCTTGATGGTGAAAGATGATACTATTGTTCTCGAACCTGGCGATCCATGGATGGTGGACAATATTGAAATCTATTTTGATATGAAAAATCTTAAAACCCCTGACTGCCCACGTAATAATAGCGCATGGCCTCCTATCTGGCAAAGCAATTATGGCATGTACCAGTTCAGGGTATCACCGGATAAAACTTGGGACGAACTCAACTCGGCTTATCCCAATGTAAAAGTCAACTATCGCTATGAAGAAACTGCCGACGGTTACAACTTCTATATCAACTTCGACGTCAAATCGCTCGATTCTACCGTAAACCTTGCTGTGGGCGACTCCATTGGATTCGACATACTGGCCAGCGACGATGATACGAATCCAGCCGTTAGAAACCAGGTTTTGTACCACTCGCCGGTTACTACAATATACCGCGATGCCGCTTCCTGGGCTACTATCGTACTGGCAGAAAATGGCAAATTTGTTAAAGTAGACGATAATATCGCCCCAACAGCTCCAGCAAACGTTACGGCCGAAGTGGTTAATACAAACAGGGTAAAACTTACCTGGGATGTCGCTACCGATAATATCGTGGTACAGGCCTATGTGATTTTCAATGGCAACAATCCTATCGATACCGTTGTTGCCGACTGTTCCAAAGCTACCAATTCGGTTACTATTCGCGACCTTGCCGATGGTACCTATACCTTTAAGGTAATGGCTGTCGACCTTTATGGCAATGTTTCTACCATGGCTACCTCCAACAGCGTAACCATTACCACCGATGCCATTGCCCACATAAGCACTGGACTTTCGATATTCCCCAACCCCGTTGCAGAAATATTAAATATCCGCAGCAATGCTAATATTTACCAGGTCACCGTTTATAGCATTACAGGCCAAGCTTGTCGTGTTTTCAAACTCAATAGCAACGAAGCACAGCTCGACCTGAGTACGCTTAACGCTGGTATATATTTCATCAAAGCTCAAACTGCAAACGGAAGTATTACTCAGCGTATCATTAAGAAATAATTTTCACTACCTGAAACAAATAGTAAGGGGCTCGTCGAGAGCCCCTTCTTTTTTCTAATGTACCAAGAAGCCATAAAAAGATCATGCTATTATTTCAACAATAAACAAATCCCATAATTATTTGTAAATTGTAAAGCTTAGAATCTGGATTATGGATGCTCAAAAAATAAACGTATTCTGGTTCCGCCGCGATCTTCGACTCGAAGATAATAGAGGATTATACCATGCCCTTAAACAAGGGTTGCCCGTACTGCCGATCTTTATTTTCGACGAACACTTTTTTCAACAATTTGGTGAAAACGATAAAAGATTCAGCCTTATTTACGACCAAATTTTGCAACTGCATCAGAAATTACAACATTATCAGAGCTCACTTTTAGTACTACGTGGAAAACCTATTGACATTTTTGAAAAAATTACCGAAGAATATACAGTTGAAGCCGTATACTGCAATGAAGATTATGAACCCTACAGCCTCGAACGTGATAAACAGGTTGCTAACTGGCTAAAAAATAAAGGCATTCACTGGCATAGTTACCCCGACCATGTAATTTTTCCGCCCCAGAGAATTCTCAAAGAAAATCAGACTCCCTACACCATCTTTACCCCTTATAAACGAAAATGGCTTAGCGAACTCCGTCATGAGGATTATCAGGAATATCCATCAATCAAGCATGTCCATCATTTGTTAAAGTTAACCCTTGATAATTTTCCTAACCCCAAAACGCTTGGTATACATCGTCAGCCATACCTTTTGAAACCGATCCAGCCTAATAACATTAAAGACTACGAGCAATATCGCGATTTCCCTGCATTACAAAAAACTTCCTTTGCCTCAGTTCACCTCCGATTTGGTCTTGTCAGTAAGCGAGCTTTGGTTCGCTTGACGCTTGAACAAAAAAGCGACACTTACCTGAACGAACTCATCTGGCACGAATTTTTTACGCAAATTTTGTATCACTTCCCCTTTGTAGTTACCGAAAATTTTAATCCACGCTACAACCATTTACAATGGCTAAACAATGAAGCCGATTTTGAAAAGTGGTGTAAAGGTCAAACAGGATATCCTCTGGTCGATGCCGGTATTCGTGAATTAATTACCACTGGATATATGCACAACCGCGTGCGTATGATTGTAGCCTCGTTCCTTTGTAAGCATTTACTTATCGATTGGCGATGGGGCGAATTATTTTTTGCTCAACATCTGATGGATTACGACCTGGCTGTCAATAATGGCAACTGGCAATGGTGTGCAGGAACAGGCTGTGATGCTGCACCTTTTTTTCGCATTTTCAATCCCCTTTCCCAACAAAAAAAGTACGACCCCGAAAACAAATATATCATTCAATGGCTTCCCGAAGGAACGCAAACGATCCCTATGATCGAGCACCAATTTGCCCGACAAAGAGCACTAAAATGGTTTAAAGAAAGTTTACCATAAGCCGCATTTACCAAATTACCCTTCCAACTTCGAGGAAACTTTTCCCAATTCTCACACTATCTCAGGAATAGGTATTAATACGTAGAGTTGAATACGCATAAATCCATGATACTTTTACGCACGCTAAAACGGGTACAAGTAGGGTTTATGCATAAAATGGAATATTCTATTTTTGAATAAATTCCACGTATATGGGGGAACTATTCGATCGGTTGAAAAAAGACCTGCATTATGTCGAAGGTATGCAGGCGTGCATCAACTGTGGTACGTGTACTGCCATATGTCCAGCAGCCGAACATTACGATTACGACCCGCGTGCCATTGTCGAATTGGTTCAACGCGGCGATGAATCGGAACTGGAGGCGCTCCTTAAAAGCGATACTATTTGGTACTGCGGAGAATGTATGAGTTGTCGCACACGATGCCCTCGGAACAACACGCCCGGTCTCATCATAATGGCTCTTCGTGCATTGTCGCAAGAAACAGGTTATTTCGTCGAATCGGAAAAAGGTCGACAACAAATTTACCTCAAACGCACCATCGGACACGACATTCTTAAAACCGGTTACTGCGTCTATGCTGAGGGGTTAGCTACCACCAATTATCCCGAACAGGGACCCATCTGGGATTGGCGACAACAACATTGGAAAGAAATAATGGACCGATTGGGTGCCAATTACCAAAAGCCCGGTGCCGGTGCCATGCGACGTATACCCGATGAAGCCCTGAACGAATTACGGGCTATCTTCGAAGTTACTGGTGCCATGAATCGCTTCGAAAAAATTGAAAACTTTTCCAGGGAAAAAGCCCAATCGCTGGGTATGCATTGGGACGAATCGCTCGATAATGAATATGTTCAAAAAGCTTATCATGGTTCCCATAACAATTCGTAAATAAATGTTACTCACTATATGAAAAACGTGGGAAAACAGTTGATATGGCAACAATATCAAAAAGAAATTGCTGAGGATCATTTCTTTTACGTACGCAGTTGCATTCGGCAAAACTTTTTCCCGGGTGCCGAAGCTACCTTCTTGCGTATTCTCAAAGACGTTTTACATAAAGATGTATACGACGACCCAGCGCATACAACATGCACGGGTATTGGATATCACACCGATATCATTCCCCTTGAAACCACCATGACCGTGGTAGCCCGTCAATTTGCATTGATGACCGAAAAAGGCTATAAAAACTTTATCCCATCCTGTGTTACTTCTTTCGGTCTTTACCTCGAAATCCTCGAAAGCTGGCATAATCATCCCGAAGTACTTAACCAAATTCGTAAATATCTGAAGGAAGCTACAGGTCGCACTTTTGAACTACCCGAAAACATCGTACATGCCAGCGATATTATTTATAAGTTTCGACGCGAAATAGCAAGTAAGGCTAAATACCGACTTGTCAATCAACAAACAGGTCAACCCCTGCGCGTGGTCGAACACATTGGATGTCACTATGCCAAAATGTTTCCCCACAAATCAGTCGGTGGGGCTGAATTCCCCCGTGTTCTTTCCGGTATTATCGAAGAATGGGGTGGCGAAGTCATTGATTACCCCGAACGCCGTCATTGCTGCGGCTTTGGTTTTCGACAATACTTTATTAAAGCCAATCGTGGATACACATTTTCCAGCGTAAAAAAGAAATTTGACTCGATGCATCCCTATTCGCCCGACCTCATTGTTACGAACTGCCCAGGATGTAATGTTTTCCTCGACAAAGGACAATACGTCATCAGTGAACAGGAAGGAATTGTCTACGGCGCAAATGGCTATGGTATCCCAGTGCTAACTTTTGAGGAACTCGCAGGGCTGATAGTTGGATTCGACCCCTGGGATATTGGACTACAAGTACATCAGGTGAGTGTAGAACCCCTGCTCGACAAAATGGGAGTTTGGTACGAACCTGAAAAAAAATATCGCGGGAAAAATAATATTCCCCTCGGCCAACCCTTGCAACCAACCGTTTTAAAAACATTCTAAAATTTATGTCGAAAATAGCCATCATAGGTGGGGGTATTGCTGGTATGGAAGCTGCTATTAGGCTTTCAGCGTTAAATTTTGAGGTTCACCTTATTGAAAAATCTTTCATCCTCGGCGGACATGTAAAAAATTGGCATATGCTGTTTCCCGACCTTTCCTCCGCCACTCAACTCGTGGAGCAACAAAAAAATCAACTTCGGGATAGCGTAAATATTTTACTTGGTATTGAGGTAATACGTGCATCCTACACGAATAACAAATATACGCTATATTTTTCCGATGGAAGTTCAAATACTTTCGATGCTATAATCCTGACTACAGGATTTAAACTTTTTCCTGCACAACGAAAGGAGGAATACGGTTATTCTATCTATTCCAATGTTATTACTTCGGCCGAACTTGAAGAATATTTTCAAACAGATAAACCACTCTACACAAAAGAACATCGTATAGCCGAACGCATAGCCTTTATACACTGCGTGGGTTCACGCGACGACAAAGTCGGCAATCGTTATTGTTCCAAAGTGTGCTGCGTTACTGCGGTGAAACAGGCCATGGAAACTGCCCGACGTAACCCTGGTGCAGAAATTTATCTCTTCTACATGGATCTGCGAATGTTCGACCGTCAATTTGAAGATCTGTATTTTCAAGCACAAACTCAGTATGGCATCCGGTTTATTCGTGGAAGACTTTCGGAAGTATCGGAAAAACCCGATTCTCGTCTTTTCCTTAAATTCGAAGACACCTTGCTGGGTAAACCCTTACGACTCACCACCGATATGCTGGTGCTTATGGTAGGGATGGAACCCGCTGAAAATACAGGGCAATTAGCCAGGCTATTTAATGTACCGGTTGGAAATGACAAATTCCTGTTGCCTAAAAATTTACATCAATATAGAAACCTTACCAACCAGCCAGGTATCTTTCTGGCAGGATGCGTAAGCGGTCCCAAAACGATTGGCGAAACGCTTACCGATGCTCGTTCCGCTGCCCTTGAGGTTTATAATTATTTGAATCGTAACTAATATAAGCATCATGCCCGATTTTGGATTCTCTATACAATCCTCGCAGCCTATCGATCTCGATAAAACGTATCGGGCGGTATATAATTTTGTTAAAGAAAAGGAACCCTCGATACAACGCTGCATCTATTGTGGCGCTTGTGGAGCTACCTGTACAGCTGCAAATTTCTCGCAAATGAGTCTACGTAAAGTCAATTTGCTACTACTACGGGGACAAATAGCAGAGGTAAGACAATTAGTCGAGCATTGCCTTTTGTGCGGAAAATGCATGCTGGTTTGCCCTCGTAATGTAAACACAAGAAAAATGATACTATTGATACATCAGGCACTCAAAATGCCCCTGTCATGAAATTCGATTGGTTTGTAATACCATTCCTGGCAGGCCTTACCTTTGTGTTTGGCTTCTGCTGCATCAAATTTTACCTGTGGATCCAACGGCTCTCACGGGGTGAAAAAGCGTTGCTGAAAAAACATTTTTTCAGCCCATCTCTCTGGGTTTCCATCAAAGAAATTTTCAACGAATCTCTTTTACATCGGAAAATATTCCGTACAAACGCTCTTCTGGGATACATGCATACCAGCCTGGCTTTCGGTTGGTTCTTACTAATTGTGCTTGGTAACATCGAAGTAAAGTTTTATTCCCATTATTCTGTCAATCCACCCTATGTCCCCATTTTCCTGAACTATTTTGAACCGAATACTGCACCTCATTTTTTTGGAAGAGGATTTCGTTTTTTAATGGACTTCTTATTGCTGATTATTCTATCGGGTGTTGCACTGGCTTATTTGAAACGTTTCCAACCCAATCGATTTGGTATGCGGCGTACCATGCAACATCAGGTACTGGACAAGCTGGCCATCATATCATTGTGGTGTATCTTTCCCGCCCGATTATTGGCCGAAAGTTTCTCAGCTGCCCTATACCACAATGGAAGTTTTCTGACCAATACTGTAGGCAAATGGCTTTCGTTCTTACCCGTCGACAATCTAATTTACCCAGCCTGGTGGGGATACTCTATCGTTCTGGGAATATTCTTTTTTAGCCTGCCTTTTTCGCGTTACATGCATATCCCTACCGAGGTATTGCTTATCATCCTTCGTAACGCAGGTATCCGATCAAGGTATTTTAACCATCCCTTTCAACAGGTCGATATATATGCCTGTTCACGCTGCGGCATATGCATCGATGCCTGTCAATTATCCACGCTTGGATACGCCACACAACCTGCCTATTACCTTCGTAGCCTGCGATATAAAACACAGCACAACGAACTCACCGAAAATTGTTTGCTGTGTGGTCGTTGCGTTGAGGCCTGCCCCGTTGGTATTTTTTCCACAGATATTCGATCGCACGAAAGAACCCTTGGGCACGAAATGAACAGTGTCCATTATAATTTTTCCAAGAATATCCCAAAACAAAAAAATGTTGAGGTTCTTTATTTTGCCGGATGTATGAGTCATCTGGTACCCGGAATTAAAAAAGCCATGACCTCTATTCTCAATCAAAGCGGATGCAGCTGGAGTATGCTCGATGAACAAGAAACTGTATGTTGCGGACGACCGTTATTGCTTGCAGGTCAGATAACGGCCGCCAATCAGGTTATCATGCATACCCGTTCGCTCATTGAAAGAAGTCATGCCCGTATCCTGGTAACATCCTGCCCGATATGCTTTAAAACCTTTAAAGAAAATTACAGGCTAAACGCTAACGTGCTGCACCATAGCCAGTTTATCAAACACTTGCAGGACGAACAAAGAATCGTCACCCAGCGTATATCCGCACACGTAAAATATCACGATCCCTGCGAGCTGGGACGAGGAATGAATGTCTACAATGAACCACGTGAAGTACTTAGCCACATCGCTCATTTGCTACCAACAAATCACGAAAAAAACAAATCGCTCTGCTGTGGAGGTAGCCTGGGCAATATTTTTATCGATGTTGACTCAAAACTGCAAATAGCTACCAATACTTTGCAACAAATGGACATACGCTCAGCCGATTACCTGATTACTGCCTGCCCGCTTTGTCAGAAAACCTTTTCGGCTGTTTCACCGATACCCGTTAAAGATATTGCTCAATTGGTAGCCGATAATTTGCTGTTAGCAAATGCTGAAAATAAAAATAACTATGCAATGATTTCCGAAAATGCCTAAACCACAACTAATAAAATATTTTCGAAGTACCTTTGCGGGGAAAATGTTTGACCATGTATCGCTATTTTCTGTATATGAGCTATAACGGAACCCGATATTGCGGTTGGCAAAAACAACATAATGCACCAACTGTTCAGGCAACAGTGGAAGAGGCACTTCAAAAGCTTCTCCATACCTCCACCGATGTTACGGGTGCCGGACGTACCGATACCGGCGTACATGCTCGCTACTATGTGGCACATTTCGATACACACCAAGAAATTACCAACAAAAAAGATTTCTTACATCGATTGAATGCTGTTTTACCATACGATATTGCTGTTTTCGACCTCCGAAGAGTTACAGAGGATGCCCATGCTCGCTTTAGCGCTATCTGTCGATCCTATCAATATCATATTGAACAACATAAAAACCCATTTACCGTGGATTATGCCTGGCAAATCCATTATACGCTCGATATCGACCTGATGAATCAGGCTGCCAACTTTTTAAAAGAAATGAATGATTTCACGGCTTTTGCCAAACTTCATAGCAACAACACAACCAACTACTGCACCGTTTTTCATGCAGTCTGGACACAACAAGGCAATGAATGGATTTTTACCATTTCAGCCAACCGTTTTTTGCGAAATATGGTACGCGCTATTGTGGGAAATATGGTCGATGTGGGAAGAAAAAAACTCCCTCTCGAAGAATTTAAAAAACGAGCACTCATGGGCGATCGTTCGTTGGCATCGACTTCGGCGCCAGCAAAAGGACTATTTTTTACCTTTGTTGAGTATCCCCAAACGATATTTTTGGAAAATGTTGTGGAAAATTAAGTAGTTAGCTGTTTATATCTTACTGCTCTATAGATTTGTTTTACCATAAAAAAAGATTACCTTTGACCCATGGGATTTGATTTCGATAACGATTTTTCATTCACCGACGAGCCTGAACTCCAGGAAGTTGTGGAGCGTTATCGGTTGATGCTGCGCAGCAATACTACTTTATACTTCGATCCACACGAATTTTTGATGTTAATCGATTATCATCTGGGGAATCGCGAATATGCCGAATCCCTTAAAATTGCTGAATTTGGCATCAATCAGCATCCAACCTCGTTCGACTTAAAATTTAAAAAAGCAGAAATACTCTTCCGTCTGAAGGACTATTCCACAGCGCTCTTATTGGTAAAAGAACTCGAAAACATAGAAGGAAGCAGTTCTTATTTAGCCTTTTTAAGGGGCCTAATCCATAGCCACTTAAAACAAAAGCGTGAAGCCGCATACTACTTTCATAAAGCTGTATTACACACGCAGGACGCTGACGAAGCCATCGATATCCTGTTTCAAATATCCGAACATTATCAAGAACATAACGACCTTCAAACAGCCAACTATTATTTGCTCGAAGCCCATAAAATTGATCCCAACGATAGTGAGATAATCATTGAGTTGGCACAAAATTTCGAAACGTACGATTTACAACAAGCAATACATTATTACAACCTTTACCTGAACCATCATCCTTTTCATTCATCCGCATGGTTCGACATTGGTGTAGTTTACTCACGAATCGAGAATTTTGAAAAGGCACTCGAAGCTTTCGACTTTGCCATTGCCCTTTATGACCGTTACCTCGAAGCCTATTTTAATAAAGGCAATGCACTGGCCAACCTGGGACGTTATCAGGAAGCCATCGATGCCTTTGAAGAATACGCTCGTTTGCTGAACGAAGAAAATGAAAACGATGGTCCCGAACCTGCCGAAATGCTGGACGTGTATTGTAGCATTGGCGAGTGTTACGAGCGCATGGGCGACCTGTTGAGTGCCGTTAGCTATTACGAAAAAGCCCTCGCCATCGACCCGCATTACCCCGACGCCATTTATGGAATGGGCATTGTTTGCTCCCTTTGCGATAATCTCCCCGACAGTCTAAAATACATCCGTCAGGCTATCGATCTCGACCCATTCAATTCCGAATACCATTTTTCACTGGGTAACATTTACCGCCGAATGGGCAAAATTGAAAAAGCCATCGAAGCTTACCGAACTGCTACACATATCGACCCACAAGATTATGAATCATGGATTAATATTGCACAGCTGTATTTTGAAAAAAACCTATTGACCAAAGCTATTCGAACCCTTGAAGAAGCCTACGAAGCTAACCCCAAAGTAGCTATCCTTGAATACCGACTGGCTGCTTATTATTTCCTCAAAAAAAACGAAACTGAAGGTTTTAATTTCTTACGTAAAGCCCTCATGCACGACAATACTAAATATCTCGAGTTCTTTAAAATTTATCCCGAAGGTGTCGATAATGATGATATTAAGAACATCATTGCAAAATATCGTTAAAATATTTTGAGCTATGAATTTCCATTTACCTTTTATTCCTAATCGAAACCCCAAGCCCCGCACATCGGGAATCACTATGGTCATGGACAAAGGTCTGAGCGTTAGGGAAACCGAGGATTTTATTTCATCCTCAGGAGAATATGTAGACTTTGTAAAATTTGGATTTGGTACCAGCCTTATCACGAAAAATCTGGAGGAAAAAATTAAACTATACAACGACGCAAACATACGCCCTTACTTTGGCGGAACGCTTTTTGAAATGTTTATAGTTCGAGGCATGTACGATGAATTTCGACGTTTCGTCGATCGTTATCGACTCGACCTGATTGAAATTTCCGATGGTTCGATATCGTTACCCCACGAGGAAAAATTAAAATACATAAGCGAACTTTCAAAGCAGGCAACCGTAATCTCCGAAGTGGGCAGCAAAGTCGCCGGCGTGGTTATTTCACACGAAAAATGGGTAGAAATGATGAAGCTCGAGCTTGAGGCTGGTTCTTTTAAGGTAATTGCCGAGGCCCGCGAAAGCGGTAACATTGGAATTTATAACCCCGACGGTACCGCCAACAAAGAGCTCATCAACGACATCATTGAACATGTCGATACCAACAACATCATTTGGGAAGCACCCAATAAACCACAACAGGTATGGTTCATTAAACTACTTGGATGTAACGTCAATCTCGGAAATATTGCCCCCAACGAGGTTATTGCCCTTGAAACCCTTCGATTGGGGCTACGAGGAGATACTTTTTTCCAATTTTTGCCCGAAGAAATTACCCATCAATACATTATGAAGCATGCCTAAAATAAAAAGTTGACATGCGAACCTTCGGTCTTATTGGTTACCCGCTCGAACATTCCTTCTCTGCCCGATATTTTGCCAAAAAATTTGAGCAGTTGGGTATTACCGACGCTCAATATCTTAATTTTCCAATCGAAAATATTGAACTTTTTCCTGCCCTTTTTGAAAAAGGATTTAACATTTGTGGGCTTAATGTCACAATTCCATATAAAGAAGCTGTTATTCAGTATTTGCATGAGCTTTCGGATACTGCCAAAGCTATAGGAGCTGTAAATACTATCAAAATTTCTACCGACACCCAGGGCAACAGGTTATTGAAAGGATATAATACCGATGAGTATGGGTTCAGGCTTTCGCTCTTGGAATACCTAAAACCATACCATACCAAAGCCTTGATTTTGGGTACCGGCGGCGCTGCTAAAGCTGTTGAATATGTGCTTAAAATTACCGGGATATCCTATCTGTATGTTTCCCGAAACCCAAAACACAACGGTCAAATCGGTTACAACGCTCTCTCGAAAGCGCTGTTAGACGAATATCTATTGATTATCAATACCACCCCTGTCGGCATGTATCCGCACGTTGACGAAGCTCCTCCCATCCCATACGAATTTATTACCGATCGTCATTTGTTGTATGACCTCATTTATAATCCCGAATGCACTCAATTTTTGAGTCAGGGAGCCAAACGTGGAGCAACCATTGTAAACGGAAATAAAATGCTCGTTTTACAGGCCGAAAAGGCCTGGGAAATATGGAATTCCATCGAGTAAATTTTATCCTCATATCAAAAAAAGAGGCCGTCCTATTCAGACAGCCTCCTATAATGGTTTTTTTAGCTTTATCAATAGCCGTACTCACGAGGTTTAACAACCTTTATCGCTTGTCGGGTTCCATTCTTGAAATAGGTTACCTTAATATAAACCCCTGGACGAAATGCCGAAAACTCTCCCTGCATTTTTACACCAGTGATGCTGTAATATTCAATTTTCTTAATGCCACTGTTACCTATTATTGAGACAGTAGGCACTGCATCGATAATGGTATCCTGTTTTTCGACAAACGAAAAGCTAATATTTTTTAAATAACTATGCTGAATATCGTAATAGTTTCCCTCGGGGTCCTGGTTATCGCTCCACCACGAACCCGTCCCAAAGGCAAGGGTATCGGCCGACGAAAGAAAAGTCAGCACATTTGTATAGTCGGTAAGGTTACCTGCTTTGTTTACATTGTTCGATGACGCATCGAAGGCAAGTGCACCATTGACATAAACAGCATAACCCCCTGCATTAAACTGAATGCGTACACGATTCCAACGGTACTTACCCAGAAAATCTCTATCAATTCCATAATTGACCAGATTTGCATCGAACCAACCCCCAATAGCATTGTAACCCAAATACGATCCATTGGAGAAATAGAGTCGACCATTATTCCCCACGGTATATATCGAAAAGAGCGTACCCAAGACCTTTAGATCGCCGTAATTATAAACATCAAAAGCAATTTCGGCCGTATCGACAGAAAGTCCCTTGAAAGGATTAGCGATAGCCAGAGCTGGTGCATCACGCTTCGAAACCAGCTTAGCCACATCCAGTACAGCGCTTGTGTCCTCTATTGCAACAGTAAATGCCGGAGAAAGCGATAAAGCATCTATCCATTTCACCAGGCTGTCGTTTTTGGTAAAGCGAATATTTTTTAGGTAGCTGTATTGAATGTCGTAGTAGTTACCATTAGCATCCTGGTTGTCGCTCCACCACGAACCCGTCCCAAAGGCAACAATTCCCGCATTCCTGAAAAAACTCAACATCTGGGTGTAATCACTTAGGTTACCATTCATGGTAACATTGGTACTACCCGATTTGTAAGCTAATGTGTCAGCTATCCATACCGAATAACCTGCATTCGAAAATCGTAATTTTACGTTTTTCCATTGATTAAGTCCGATAAAGTCATGATCCAGAGCATAATTCTTCAAATTAGCATCAAACCAGCCACCGGTTGCATTATACCCCAAATACGAGCCATTGGTAAAATACATCCGACCAAGAACTGAATCATACACCGAAATGAGCGCCCCCAGAACATGGGGTACATCGTAATTATACACCTCAAAGGCTATCTCAATGGAGTCGAAGGTCAAATCCTTAAAAGGATTTGGAATAGCCAGGGCAGGACTGCCAATCTTAGAAGTACAGGTTGCTACATTGAGCGCTCGATCAGCAAATTGCTGCGTAAAGCCTTCATCAACGGTACTCAAATCTAAAGTAACCGTTTGCGATCCCCATGCACCCAGAGATACCAACCCCATCATGATTGTAATAAATACGCTTCTCATAGTTTTTGAATTTTTGGTTAACAATGCCCAAGTTAACCGCAAATCTTTTCGAATAGGAGGACAAATGGGTAAATAAGGTGAAAAAATGATGACGATTGCAAACAAACAAAATTCGTTTTAGTAAAATATAGCCAGTTTATATTGATAATCAATACTTTAATCTCGCTATACTGCCCTATTGACAAAGCAGATATATTTAAATGTGCCAAAATGGCATCGAATTCGTCTAAAATGATGTCAAAATTGCACAAAAAAACCCTGGCACACCCTTTGACTTAGTATAGGGCGAAAAACAATACAAAACTTAAAAAAGAAAGGAGGGTTGAGCTATGTTAGCACTGAGAAATATTAACACACTGCCTAGCCTGGTTGAAGAATTCTTTAACAACGACTTCCCC
>Ga0116167_1000504_pt1 | contig 38085 bp, 35 predicted proteins | sample AD_JPNMR3_MetaG_FD_89794 | JGI IMG/M metagenome (GOLD analysis project Ga0116167, IMG submission 89794) | Active sludge microbial communities of municipal wastewater-treating anaerobic digesters from Japan - AD_JPNMR3_MetaG | ecosystem: Engineered > Bioreactor > Anaerobic > Digestate | place...
GGGATAATTTATATCTTTATGGGAAAATTGTTCTTGTTTTCATATTTTTCTGTAAATTTTCTTGCAAAATACAGCCGATTGTAGATATTACGCTGACTAAAAAAAGAATTCTTTTGAGAGTTTTTTATGAAAACAAGACTATTTATCGGCACAGCAGTATTAATCGTTATGATGCTTATAGCAGGATGCAAATGCCCCTGCAAAAGCACTTCATCATGTCCTATTCCGCACAAAGTAGCTTCAGCAGAATTATCCTCACCTAATCAGGTTGATTAGCCCCTGTTTATTAAGACAAAAGTATGGCTTATTCAGTCATACTTTTGTCTTGTTGTGTTAAACAAAGAATTATCGGACCAAGGAGGGCTGGTTCAGTTCGTCGTCAATCCAATATTTATTGCCTGTGATTGTGGCTTGAAGCATAAGCCCATTTTCGGTAATGGTATAAACGCTGATTTGATTACGGAGAGTGCCTTCGCCGCCGGCTTCACCGCCAGTTTCTCCTATTTTTGCAGCCGCATCTGCCTGCCCGCCAACATCCCAGCCGGTACCAACAAATTTTTGCATGGCATCCCGGCTTTTGAAAACTAAGATCTGGCGATAATCTTTAGCACCAAGCCCCAGACCAAGACCTCCCATCCCCATCCGCATATAGGTTTTAACACCGGTGGTCTTATCTACAACAACCCCATAGCCGGCTCCGCCGCTGGCAAAAAGTACAGTTACATTGGCATTGCTGAAGACTGCGTAACCGGCTGCTTGGGCTACTTCATCCCGGGCTGAGGGCTTTATGGTATAAAGATGCTGCAAACTTGAAGCGGCCATATCGTCAATAATCCGACGGCGCTCGGACAGTGTATACTTGCTGCTGCTGGGACCGCAACCGGTTAAAACGGCAAAACTTGTCAGAACTATTATGATAATGATGTGTCTTCTCATTAGAAGAATCCTTTCTGCTGATGACAGAGTATCTAATTCAGCTCTTTATCTTTCCAATATTTTGTGCCTGTTACAGTGGCCTGCAATGCTAAACCGGCTTCGGTCATTGAATAAACCTTGACCGCGCCAATCATGCCTTCGGCACTGGCTTCAGCCCCTTTATCGGGTGTTTTAGCAGCAGCATCCGCATGGCCGCCGAACTCCCAGCCGCTTTCAATGAATTTTTTTATAGTTTCCTGCGTATCAAAAATCAGAACCTGCCGGAAATCTTTGGCACCCAATCCAAGTCCAAGCCCGCCCATTCCCATACGCATATAGGTTTTAGTTCCGGCGGTTTTATCGACAACCACACCATATCCGCCGCCAGCGCTGGCGAAGATAATATTGACATTGGCATTGCTGAAAGCGCCATAGCCGGCGGCCTTTTCAATTTCTTCTCGTACGGAGGCCTTCTCATGGTAGAGGCGTTCGAGCGTTTCTGCAGCCATCGCATCGATAGCACTGCGTTTTTCTTCGTTTGTGAGTTGATTGCTGGGACCGCAACCGACTAATAGAGTCAAGAAAGACATCCATAGAAGTGAAGAACGTTTCATTCTCGCTGCTCCTGTTTTTGTGTCATTCGAATGCTTATGTGTCCACAATCAATCTTCTACATTACAGGAAAGCTCGAAAAAATCAATAGGAATGTATTTCTATTTTCCCGACCGATGTAGTTTTGCATAAGGCGTAGGATTTCAGAAAAAAAGCCTTTGTTTACAGATTTTCAGATTACTTAATACAGTTTTGTTTTTGGCAAGGTTTTACGGCTAATCGTTAACCAGCGGGAAAAACGGATAATTCAGACAGAAATACATGACAAATTATCTTTGGAATCATGCAGAATAGAATACAAGAGACCTCAAGTCCTCTTGTGTTCTGTAAAGGCCAATCCCGAGCTGTTTTTTTCATAACACACATTCAAGGTAAGATGCTTTAATCGAGTTATTTATTCTGTCACCCACAGGTTTGGCTTGTATCGGCTTGCAGAACCCTTATAATTTTATTTATGGACAACGGTCAAGCAAATCTGAAAGATGCGGTTCTCTGGGAAAAAAAGGACGGTAAAGTGCAGTGTCTTCTGTGCAGCTGGAAATGCCTGATATCCAAAGGTGCTGTAGGTCACTGCAAGGTACGCAAAAATATTAACGGTCATCTTTATACCCTTAATTATGATAAACTTTGTGCTGCTAATGCTGATCCTATAGAGAAAAAACCTTTATTTCATTTTCAGCCGGGCTCTCGGAGTTTTTCTATTGCAGCCCCCGGCTGCAATTTCCAATGTGTTTTTTGCCAAAATTGGCAGATCAGTCAGATGCCGTATCAGAATATTCTGGAAGGCACATTTTTTTCGCCTCGGAAAATTGTAGAAGCAGCGCTGGATGATAGGTGCAGGAGCATTGCCTATACATATACGGAGCCGACAGTTTTTATGGAATTGTGCTGTCAGACTGCCCGTTTGGCAAAAGCCAAGGGGCTGGCCAATGTATTTGTCAGCAACGGTTTTATGAGTCAGGAAGCCGTGGACTTTGTCAAACCTTGGCTGGACGGTATTAATATTGACCTGAAAGCCTTTTCTGACGATTTTTACCGTGATATGTGCAAGGCCCGTCTGCAGCCGGTCTTGGACACCATCCGCTATATTGCTCATCATACTGATATTTGGATGGAAATTACCACCTTGATAATTCCCGGCAAAAATGATTCCGACGAAGAATTGCGGTCCATTGCACAGTTTATTGTGCAAGAGGCCTCGGCGGATGTTCCGTGGCATATCAGCCGCTTCTGGCCGCAATATAAACTGACCAACGTGCCGCCGACCGACAGCACAGTTCTGGACCGAGCCTATGATATAGGCAGACAGGCGGGGCTGCGGTATGTCTATGTTGGCAATATGCCCGGTGCTCGTGCCGAATCAACATTCTGCTACAGCTGCGGCACACTTCTGATTGAACGGCAGGGTTATCGAATTATCCAGAACCGCATCACGGACAGCCGCTGTCCTGTCTGCGGTGCTGATATCGCCGGTTTTGAAATAAGTCCCTAAACTTCCTTGCCTGCTGGACGTAGTAATGGAAAAAGGTATTTGGAAAGGAGGCCTTTATGGCAAACTTGCTGTATATTCAGGCATCACCTCGCCAAGAGCGTTCAAAATCAAATCAGGTTGCTTCTGCTTTTCTCCGACACTATGCCAAAGTTCATCCGCAAGACAAAATAGGCACTGTTAATGTGTTTCAAGAAAAGCTGCCGACTTTCGACGGATTAACTGTTCAAGCCAAATATGCCATTCTGCATGGCCAGCCGCACACAGATGCAGAACAAACCGCTTGGAGCGCTGTTGAAACAGTGATTCGGCAATTCAAACAGGCAGACAAGTATGTTTTTTCTCTTCCTATGTGGAATTTCGGCATTCCCTATCGCCTCAAACACTATATCGACATTGTCGTTCAGCCGGGCTATACTTTTTCTGCCGGACCAAACGGCTATGAGGGGCTTATTCGAGACAAACCGGCTGCGGTTATTTATGCCCGCGGCGGCGCTTACCGGCCTGGAACCGATGTACAGGCGTTTGATTTGCAGAAAAAATATATGGACTTAATACTGGGCTTTATGGGTTTTGAGAAGATCTATTCAATCGTAATTGAACCCACCTTGCACGGCAGCCCTGATGAAGTTCAGAAAATTGTTGAATCCGCCGTAGAACAGGCATGCCGGCTGGCCGAAGTGTTTTAAATCTGTTTTGACTGAAAAATTTTCGATTCAGTGCCACTGAGCAGCCGCCGTATATTTGCCCGATGCCGAAAAACCACCAGCAGCGACATTAAAACTGCTCCGGCCAGCAGCGGCCACAATGTCGCCAGCCCCCAGTCTTTGAAAAGAGAAGTTGCTATTGTTAAAAAAATTGGAAAACTGACAGCTGCTAAAATGGAAGCCAGCGAAACATACCGCCAGAGGAGAACACATACAATCCAGACTGCAAATGCAGCAATCCCGCAGAAAGTATAATAAGGCCATAAACCCAGCACAATGCCCAGACTAGTCGCAACCCCCTTGCCTCCCTTAAATTTCAAATAGACAGGGAAAATATGCCCTAAAACGGCTGCACATCCGACCAGCAGCCATAAGGTCAGTTCATACGCTTTCGGCTGGGGGCCTACGAGACCCAGCACGGGCACCGCAAGCATCGGAATCAAACCCTTCAGCATATCCAGTATAAAGCACAGTATACCCCACGACCGGCCTAATGCCCGGACCACATTTGTGGCTCCAATGTTGCCTGAACCGATGCAGCGCAGATCCTTGCCGTGGGCCTTTGCTATCAGCAAACCAAACGGTACGGCACCCAGAAAATAGGCAGCCATTATCAGTGTTATCAATTCCATCATTACTGACATTTTTTTTCCGCAAGAATATTTCTGTACAGTGCTTTAAGAAGATTTACGTGTTGTTCGATGGATACCGCAACGCGGAGATTATCATCCAGAATCGCCTTACGGGCAAGATTTATTTTCTCCATGCTGCAGAAATACTGCAGCGCATAAGTCAGCGTGTGAACATCATCGGGGCGATCCAGAATAAACCCATGCCGCAGATGAGTATAGCGTTCGGATGCACCGTTGAACCGTGTTGTTATGACAGGTTTTGCTAAAGCCAGAGCCTCCAGAACAAAGCGGGAGCAGGGATCATAAAAGGTCGGCAGCACGGCGGCATCGCAGGCCGATATGATCGCATTCATACAGCTATGCGTCCCAAGGAAAACGGTATTGTTGGGGGCTGAATAAGCTGTCGGCGAAAAGCCAGCCGCAGCCAGCACAGGATGCACATCAGACGGCGGATTCTCCCGAAGCATCCGCATGGCGGCCAGAAGGGGACCAATGCCTTTCAGCCGAGGATTGTGCGCAGCAAACAAAAATAAGATGGGCGTTTTGCCAGCCGGCACAGGAACGCTCTGCAAAATCGAATCCCTTATTTTTTGCGCTTCTGACTGGTCTAACGTCTGCGGCAAACTGATACCGTTGGGGATAACAGTTATTCGGCTGTCCGGCAGAGTGTAGTGTTTTTGGAACTGCGATTTGACATAATGACTGAGAGCCGCAATAATAGTTTGGTTATGCTGACGACATAGCCTTTCCTCCGCCTTTAAATATTGTGTTCGCCTGTAATTCAGTAAATGCGTGGAGCGTTTCAGGAGACGCTGCATGGGATTCGCATACGATGCTGTGTTGCGCAGCATTGCTTCACGGTAGCTGCCGCCGCGCGGCTGATAAATATCAGCAACTGCTGTTGGCAGGGTGCTGTGAATGATATCATAAAAATGGTTTTCTAAGTGAGCTTGCAGGGCGGCTTCAAATATCCGCAGGGGAACCCTCCTGCCGGGGTAATCTTGACAGAGGATGTGCAGGTATTCACAAGGAGTTCCCTTGGCAGCCAAAATGACAGCTTCTATTCCCTGACGCCGCAGTTCGCCTACCAGTTCGCTGACGGATCGTTCTGCACCGCCGAGCTTAACTTCTGCGCGTTCAATGAGAATTGCCGCTTTTATCATTGTTCTATGCATCCTTTTCCTGAAACGGACAGATGCGCCCATGCTTGCGATTGTGTCGGGCCATGCAAAGAGCTTTGGAATGCACCTGCCGGAGGAGTTCTTTGTCCTGCGCGGTTAGTTTTTCCCTCTGGACGTAAGCCCGAAAAAAACGCAGCCGGTCGCTGCGGCTGATTTTTGCAGCAGGGCTGGAATAATGCAGTTGAGCAATGTCTTTGACCTGATAATAGCGGCTCCGCATTCGAGGTTTGAATGTCCGATGCAGATCAATCAAGTACAGTATTTGTTCATCCGAAAGAAACAGATGAGACAAATACAAATCTTGATGCCGATACCCTGTGGCATGAAAGCGGCGGACAAAATCAGCAAGACGGCAGATACATTCATTCTTTGCCTGCCGCTGCATGGGAGCCGGACTCGTTTCAAAGCAATCGGGGAGCTTCTGCTCCAGCGACCGGCCATGGGGTATTTCCAGTGTCATGATAAAGCTGCACTTCTCCGACCACCCGTTCCACCGTCCGCCGTAGGCAATCACCTGCGGGGTTAGAACCGCTGCTCGGGTCAGTTCCTCAGAAGGCCCTTTATCGTATTCGGCCAAGAGCGCTCGATGCCGGTGTTGTATCCATGCTTTCAGCTGAACAAAAAAGGGAGGACTAATGTATCGCTTCAGATAGGCCGTCTGCCCGTTGGCAAGCTGAAGACGAATGCGGTGTCTCCATGCGGCCAGGCTCGATTTGGATAGCATTTGTCCCTTTTTGCAGCAAATCACCGTCTCCAGAGAATCCAGTCCGGTTTCAGCCAGAATCCGGCTATAGGATGGCAGAACATAAAATCCCGGTTCAGGTTGTATAAAAGGAGATGTCATGGATGTTTCAGAAATCGGCACGCCGCCTCAAAAACCTCATCCACTGTAATAGACTCCATACATAAATGCTTTTTCATCAAACAACGCGGCCTGCCGCATGGTACGCAGGGTGCCCGTCCGACGATTTGAATTTCCTTATTATGCCCCGTCTGTGTCCACTGCGGATTATTCGGCCCGAATAGAGAAATGACATTCTTGTTCAACGCTATAGCAATATGTCGCGGACCTGTATCATTGGCAATCACAAGGTCTGCCAGAGAATACAGTGCCTTCAGCTGCCCGCCGGACAGCGGCGTCTTTGCCAGATTCAGCATATGACATGCCGCTTGTCTGCTGATCGCTTCTGCCATTTCGGTTTCTTCCTTTGCAGGAGACACCGAAAGAAGTACAGTCGCATGGAATGCTGTATAAAGCTTATCCGCCAGCTTTGCATAGCTGGCCGCCGGCCACTGTTTACTGGGACCGAAGGCTCCGCCCGGCACAAAAATCACAAACGGCCCATCAATGTTTTTTAGGGCGGGAATTTTCTGATAAACCTCTGCAATGGCACTGTCTTCAACAGATAGTTCCGGCGGGCTGACGGCTTGCCTGCTTCCCAGCATAGTCGCGATGGAATGATAATATTCTATCATAGGAATAGGCTTGAATACACCGTTTTCTCGGGGCGGCAGCAGCCGATCCGTCAGAAGAAGCCAGCGTCCTTCCCGCACATATCCAATCCGATGCTTGATGCCGGCCATGGCTGTGCAAAGTGCCGAACCGAATGAATTCTTCAGCAATATAGCAGCATCAAACTGCTGCTGCCGGAGAACTTTGATCTGACGAACAAAATGCCTGTCTATAGTGAGCCATTCATCGCAGAATGGGCTTGGCGATAGAATTTCCCGCGTAAAGCTAGATGCCAAAAAACAGATGCGGGCATCCTTAAATAATTCACGAAAAGCCCGCAGAGCCGGTGTTGCCATAATGGCATCGCCCAGCGGTGAGGGCAGCCAGATTAAAACCTTCGACGGATGCATTGCTGTTTTCCCCGCCCGGCTAATCCCGCCCATGCATCATCAGCAGGGCAATAACCAGCAGCTCAAGCATGATAGCATATCCAATCATAATCAAAACCGGTTCATAGCCCACTTTGGGATTAAGCCAGAATCCGATACTGACAATCAGGCAGAAAACAGCAACCGTTTGAGTCATTCCGGCCAGCAGCTTGAATACCGAAAACTCCGGATAAAATCCCGCCCGATCCATCCGCTTGAGATGGCGAAGAATTTCCTCAAACAGCCGATGCGTCTGTCCGGCATCTTCCGGCTGGTCATTCTCTGCTGCTTTGGTGGAAAATTCCCTTGACTCAAAACCGCTGGTTTCATGCAGGGTGATAACCTCATCCGATGAAAGCGACTTTGCTCCCTCCAATCCGGGGTCACTTGCCTGCTGGGGAGGCTGGGCGTCTGTCTCTTGGCTTTCTTTCGGCTCTGGGACGGCCGCCCGTTGAGCCGTTTCGGTGAAAGCTGACGACTCCCCGTTACGCCCCGACCGTGCCTTTTGATGAAATTCATGCATCCGGATAATATTGACGGCTTCCCGAATATTAACGGCTTTTCGGTCCGGTTCCGGATCGTCGGGCAGCTTCTCCCGCTGCTTGCCGGGAACATCGACAAGAATCGTATAGCATCCTGCAGCCCGACCCATTCGAATATCCAGATAGCGGTCTCCGACAACCCATGAACGGCTTAAATCGATGTCTTTTTCCCGAGCTGCCTGCAGCAACATCCCCGGTTCGGGCTTGCGCAGATTGCTTTCTTTGGCATATTGGGCAACGGTTCCTTCGGGATGATACGGGCAGTAATAGATCCCATCCAAATAAGCACCCTCAGCAGCCAGCAGGTTTTTCAGCCGCCGATGAATCTCTTCCAGTTCCTGCTCCGTAATCATTCCCCGTGCTACAGCGGACTGGTTGGTAACGACTATCAGCAGATACCCCATTTTTTTCAGCTGAATCAGCGACCGTGCAACCCCTGGCAGCAGTTTGACCTGATCCGGCGAGCGGATATAACCCGGGTCTTCTATCAGGGTATCATCACGGTCAAAAAAAACGGCCTTATGCCCCATAATCCTGATTCCGTTCCAATTCTTTTAATTTCTCAATCGTCGCTGTAGAGCTTTTACCGTCTACCAGAGGTGCCAAGACTACACGCCCCCCGCAGGCCTCGACAAATTCTCTCCCCACAACTCCTTTTTGGGCCCAGTCAGCCCCCTTAACCAGCACGTCCGGCCGAACCTGTTTTATCAATTCCAGCGGATTCAGCTGGTCGAAAATGGTAACATAATCGACGCTTTCCAGAGCTGCCAGAACCGCGGCACGGTCATGCTGATTATTGACAGGCCGCCCCGCACCTTTCAGCTGCCGCACCGAAGCATCGCTGTTAAGCCCCACAACCACAATATGTCCCTGCTGCTTGCAGAATTTCAGATATTCAATATGCCCCCGGTGCAGCACATCAAAGCAGCCGTTTGTAAAGACGATAGTTTCTTTCTGCTGACGATGATACGCCAGCTGCTTTATCAAATCTTCAACTGTATGAATTTTCCCCATCTTCCCGCGGTGGCGGGAAATGATTTCATTGACAATCTCATCGACGCTGACGGTTGCAACGCCGAACTTTTCCACTTCCAGTCCTGCCGCGATATTGGCCAGCTGCAGGGCCGTAACTGCATCGCATCCGGCTGCCAGAGCAACAGCCAGCATCGCCAGCATCATATCCCCAGCTCCGGTTACATCATAAACCATCCGCGGCAGGGTCGGAAAATGCTGCGCCAGTGTTTGTGTCCGAAGGTAGGCGCCGTCTTTATCCATAGTAATAACAGCCATTTCTAAATCGAGCTGCTCTCGAAGCATTAGCGACGCTCTGGCCGCATCATCCGGGGATCTGATTTCGAATCCAACCGCAGCACAGGTTTCCTTGCGGTTTGGAGTAATCATGCTGGCTCCCCTGAATTTGCTGTAGTCTGTATCCAGAGGAGGATCCACGAGAACACGTTTGCCGGCCTGTCTGGCCAGAGCAATCAGCTGCTGGCAGAAATCCTTTTCCAGCATGCCTTTGTTATAATCCTGCAGGCATACAATATTGCAATGAGGCAGCCGGCTTTCGTAAACACTCAGCAACTGCTGATAGATATTCGCCGGCAGCGGCCCGATGCATTCCTCATCGATCCGCAGAAGCTGCTGCCGATGACGGTGCTGGGCCAAACCGATAATTCGTTCTTTTGTAATGGTAGGGCGGCTGTCCAGAGCAATCAATCCCTCGGTGTCGGCGCCCAACTGCTTGAGTATTTCAAGCAGACGCTCGCCGCTGCGGTCTTTGCCAATTGCTCCGATGCAGAAGCATTTTGCTCCCAGAGTTGTAATATCGGCCGCTACGGACGAAGCACCGCCGCCGGCATATTCCCGCCGAACGACTTTGAGAACCTGCACCGGAGCTTCCGGGCTGATGCGAAGCGCATCCCCGTAAACATAGCTGTCCAGCATAAAATCGCCTACCAGCAGCACGCGGGGACAGCCAAGATTGGTAACCGCTTTCAATAAATTCGTATAAATCATGGTTTTGCTGTTTGATTTAAATTACCGATCGGCAGATTATCAACTAAACCTGTTATTGTATCAAGTCCGTCCCAAAATTCCAGTTCCATTACCAAATAGGCAAAAATCCGGTCTTTTCGATCCGGCGCAAGCAACGCACTCTTAACCCAGTCTTTCTGGGTACAGACAATAGCCTCAGCTCCGCAGGCATCTGCCCGGCTGAAGATCTGCTTCAAGTCCTGGGTTGTATAAAGATGATGGTCATTAAACGCTATTGTTTCCACTGTATCGATGCCATTTCTCCGCAGACGGTCAAAAAAGGCGTTGGGATTGCCGATGCCGCAGAAAGCCAGCACCGGTTTTCCCCGCAGCTGGTCCAATTCGATAGCCGCATTGGAATAGGTTGCCGCGTGCGTGTGCCGGTGCGCTGCTTTAGCAATCGGAATGCCCGGCGCATAACGGTGTATCTCCTGTTCAATTCGGCCTATCTGAGCTTCATCGGCTTGGTCAAACCGTGTAATCACCGCGGCTGATGCCCGCTTTAAGCACGATTTCGGCTCCCGCAGAAGTCCTGCAGGCAATACACGATTATACCCAAAAGGACACGTCGCATCTATGGCAACAATATCCAAATCCCGCTTCAGTTTGCGGTGCTGAAATCCGTCGTCTAACACCAAAACCTGTGCCTGATGCTGTTCAATCGCTTTGCGAGCCCCTGAAATCCGATCAGCATTGACTACCACCGCCGTACCGGGACAGGCTTTTGTCAGCAGGGCAGGTTCATCCGAAATCTGTTCAGGCTGGGTTTTATACCCGCGGGTCAGAATTGCGCAGCGAATGCCTTTTTGGTGCAGATAATTGCACATCCATATCACCAGAGGCGTTTTTCCTGTGCCGCCGGTTGTAATATTGCCAATGCTGATGACCGGAACTTCGACTGAGCAGGATGACAGAATACCAAGATCATACATCAGGTTACGAATCCGCATTCCAAGACCGTATAGAATACCTGCCGGACGCAGTATAATTCGCAAAAAAGAGGCCCGGAATCGCTTATCAGCCCCCGAGATTATGCTGCGATAAGTATTCTGCCTCAAATAGGTGTTCCTTATAAGACCTGTTAATTAAGAGGGGAACCGTCAATCTTCCTGAAAATCGCGCAAGCAATTCTCATTTATTGATCCGCCTGATGATTGCATCCGCCATTTCACGGGTTCCCACTGCCGTGGGATCGTCACGGTCCAGTTTCATATCATAAGTGACATATTTCCCTTCTTCAATTACCGCTGCAACGGCATTTTCCAGTGCATCGGCCTGTTTGTCCATTCCCATATGCCGCAGCATCAGAACACCGCTCAAAATCAGGGCAACAGGATTAACCTTGTTTTGACCCTTATACTTGGGGGCGCTTCCGTGAGTGGCTTCGAAAATTGCTCCCTTTTGGCCAATATTAGCTCCCGGCGCTACCCCGAGCCCGCCGACTAAACCTGCACACAAGTCACTCAATATATCACCGTACAAATTCGGCAGCACAATAACATCATAAAGTTCCGGCTTCTGGACAAGCTGCATACACATATTGTCCACAATGCGGTCTTCAAACTCAATATCGGGATATTTTTGCGCAATCTGCCGGCTGACATCCAGCCACAGACCATCTGTATGTTTCATAATATTGGCCTTATGCACACTGGTCACTTTGTGCCGGCCCATTTTGCGGGCATAGTCAAATGCAAATGTTACAATCCGTTCCGTTCCTTCTACTGATATCGGCTTGATGCTGATGCCTGCATTGGGACCGATTTTTCGCTTGCTGTGGGCATTCAGCCAGCCAATGAGTTCAAGCGTTTCCCCCATCCCCTTTTCAAACTCAATGCCGGCATACAAATCCTCAGTATTTTCACGGACAATTACCAAATCAATATTCTCGTATTTGCTCCGCACACCTTTGTAGCTCTTGCATGGCCGAACACATGCATAAAGTTCAAACGCCTGACGCAAATGCACATTGACGCTGCGGAAACCCGTCCCTACCGGTGTCGTAATCGGCGCCTTCAGGGCAATCCCGTTTTGGCGGATGGATTCAAGCGTGGCTTCAGGGAGAGGGGTTCCGGCCGTTTCCATTATATCAACGCCTGCCTGCTGAATATCCCACTCAATTCCGGCCCCCGTTGCATCAATACACCGGCGAGCGGCATCAGCTATCTCCGGCCCGATTCCATCGCCCATAATCAGCGTTACTTTTGTCATTAACTTCTTCTCCTGTAAAGAATTATCTGTTAATCCGTTCAGAGAGTCTACTGTATTGAGTAAATTTTAGTATTGGTTTTGCGAGTTTCACAAAGGTTAATATCCTACTTGTAATACTATTTAATGTCAAACGAAAACACAGCAGAATCCCGTATAAATGGATTTACATTTGCAGAAATATTTCTTCCGAATGAATAGAATTACCAGCATTGTCAATCCCGGCGTAACATTAGCTATAACCCGTATTCTGAAATCGCATCAGTAATCACTTTGAACCGGATGTATAATACCAACAAAATACAGTAACCACTGCTGTCCCAAATTTCTACATAAACAGTATCCAATTTTCTGAGTTTCGAAAAAAGAAGCCAGCAACTGGAGAAGTTGATGTCAACTTTGGGGGCACTCTGACACTGGCTGGGACAAGCTTCGAATCTCCGCAATGCCAAATAAGTGTTTTGGATGCGAAAAGCAAATTTTCAAAATACTGAATGACAACAGAAATACAAATAGAAAATCAAATATAAAAATAAACAGACTATCTCCACAATTACAGCCAAATATTTTGCAAGTATTCCAAAACTGACAATTGTTTAATCAGAATTATTGATTTTTTACATAGTTTTGTATTTTGGACCTCCAGAAGGTTCCGGTACAGTCCATCGGATATTATCGAAGGGACACTTGCGCTGGCAGGTTTTGCAATGCAGACAGTTCGAAGGATTGGCCGGCTTGGGCTGGCCGTGAATTGATTCATAAACACCCGCTGGACAGAATGTAATGCACGGGGCCCCGTACTTACCGAGACATTCGTTCCTGCATATTGTTTCATCCTGAATGAGCAAATGGCAGGGCTGCTCTTCCCGGTGGACTGTTGCGGCCACCGCCGTAAATGTATCCTTATCATAATTGATTGCCGGTTTTAGCCGATAAGTTGCTCTTGTCATCGTTGTGTAATCCGGCTCTATATTGAATTTCGGCAGCCAACTGCCCAGTATCGAAAGCGGCATTCCCTGAAGCGGTCCGAATTTCGCAACTGTTTGTCGGAAATTCTTTGCCGTTTCCATCTCGGCAATAACGCCTGCCTCCTCAATCTGTTTGGTATAAATCCGGGCTAGTCCTTTGGGTCTATCCAGTCCCTCTGCAATTGCAGCAGCTGCAGCAATGCCTGATTCGATGGCGTTATGAAGCCCCTTAATTTTGCACATATTGACGAAACCTGCACTGTCTCCCAGCAGTAATACATTGCTGCGTCCAATAGACTGAGTATCCGGACACCGCGGAATAGCGTATAGGCCGCCTTCGGGTATCATCTTGACGCCGGCTTCGGTAATCGTTCCGCCCTCGATAAACGGACGAACAAAAGAGTGCGACTTAAAGAGCGTCAAGGCATCCTGCGGATTGAAATCGCAATATTTGTAGTCAAGCCCTACAATCATACCTACGGCGATGTGATTTCCGCCCATTGGGTACATAATGCCACCGCCGAACATTGCCGGCCCAATCAGCGGCGTCCAGATAGGATAGCCCATTGCGTGGACCACTCGGCCGGAGCCGAACCGGGCATATTGACTGTCGCTGACACGAATCAGCTCTTTGACGCCCAAAGAGTAGAGCTGATTTGCTTGACGGACCAAACCGGCTTTGCTGATAAATTTTTCTGCTAAAAGACCGTCGCAGCCTTCAGCGATGAGAATACTTTTGGCACGGATGACCTCGCCTGGCAGATAATTGGGCTGTTTTTGTCCGTGTTTGTCCAGCCCCTGATCTTTGAGCTTGACACCTAAGGCCAAATGCTGTTCGGTATCCCAAATAATATCCTCGGCAGCAAAACCATGGAGAATCTCGACTCCCATTGCTGCGGCTATTTTGCACAGCCAAGTGGTTAATTTGCTGACTGAACAGATGTAGTCGCCTTTATGGGACATCTGTCCGAAGGCAAGCTTGAGTGCTTTGGCCAGTTTGATTGCAGCTTCGATCCGGAATGCCATTTTGCTGCCGAGCAAAAACATTACATCATCTCTGTCCACTTTTGACAGCAGAACGGCCTTCGCTTCTTCTGAATCGCTCCAGTTGGGTACTGCTGTATCCAGCAGCCGGCCGAGCGCCCGGCTTTCTAAAACTGCGCCGGAAAGATTGTGATTGCCGGGGCCTGCAGCCTTATCGATAACAACTACATCCAGAGCGGGCAGAAGTTTTTTGAGTGTAATTGCAGCAGACAAGCCGGCAGGGCCTGCTCCGACAACCAAAACAGATACATTTGTATAGTCCTGCATTTTTATTGTCCTGTATTCGAGAAATCCTTTAATGCATTTATAAGTTCCGGTACGGTTTTTTCGGCGCTGCCGATAAGGTAATAATCACACTGCTTAAATATAGGAGCGTGCGGGTCGGTATTGATGGCAATAATTGTTTCGGTGTTGGCTACTCCAATCATATGCTGGATGGCGCCTGAAATGCCGATTGCAATATAGATCCGGGGCCCTACAGCGGTTCCGGTCTGGCCTACCTGATGAATCCGCTCTGCAAAACCCTGTTCGACAGCTGTGCGGGAGGCGCCTTTTTCAACAGAAATCCCCAGCCGGCTGTGAATTGTTCCACAGAGACCATCGAGCAGTCGGTCATAATTGTCGCGGTTCTGCATTCCTTTGCCTCCGCTGACAATAACATCGCTGTCAAACCGGACAGTGCCGTGGGCCTTTTCTGTCCGCAGAATATGCAAACTGATATCGGCATCTGTAATATCTGCATTGTGTTTGATAATCCGGCCGGAACGGGAAGGGTCAGGGGCAAGACGCTTCATTACTCCCGGACGGGCGGTTGCCATCTGGCAGATAGAATCTTTTGTGCAGATGGTGGCCATAACATTCCCCCCCAAGGCAGGACGTGTCTGCATCAAAATCGCAATTTGCCCTTTGCGCGAGCTATCGCGAATCTCCAGACCGGTACAGTCAGCAGTTAGGCCGCAGCCGACGCGATAAGACACCATTGGGGCAAGAACACGCCCCTGCGGAGTTGCTGCATAAAGAAAAATCTGGGGCTTGTAGGTGTTAAATGCATCCGAAACCGCCCTGCAGAAAGAGCGGGGATCAAATTCTTTAAGCAGGGGATGTTCAATCAGATAGACCTTGTCGGCACCGGCGGCAATAATCTCATTTGCCAGATTGGCAACCTCATGGCCTGCAAGGACAACACCCACATAGGTATCCAATGAGTCGGCTAACTGGCGTGCTTTGCCGGTTAGCTCAAAGACCGCCGGATGAAGTGTTCCTTCGCTGACTTCGGCCATCACCCAAACCTCGCCTGAGTAATGGGGCTGGGTTTTGGTCAATCCGGCAATCATATCCTCGAGTGCTTTCTTGTGGAAATCGACTCTATTGTCCGACAATATTTTTTCCTGTGCGGCTTCATCAATTTGGGTAGGATCTGTAATATTTAATTCTTTCAGTTTTGCCGCAAGAATTTGATACTCTTCCGTTTCTTTTTCGGTTGCTTCGTAAGAACGATCAAACAAATTTTCCCGTTTGGCTGGCAGCAGATAACTGGGTTTGCTGTCGCTGGAAGTTTTGTTGTTCTGGCGGTCTTTGGATGCATTTTCTATGATAATGCGAGCCAATTCCTGCGCAGTTTGGACTTCTTGACATTTTCGGGTTGTCTTGCCGGGAGGAAAAACACGAATAACACGGGTTTTAGAGCCGCTTACTCCAATTGCTTTGGCTTTAACGTCATTAGCATTCCACTCTATCAGCTGAGCAGCAATGGCTTTTCGTGTGCGTTCGAACGATGCAAAAAGGGGATATTCATACTTTGCAACTGTTATCATAGCCGGAACAGTGCGGGGACGCACTACTTGACTGCCGCCGGAAACAATGCGTGTAAACTGGAATTGGCCGTTGTGGTATTCTGTGCCCGTAACATAAGCGATACAGGGTATCCCTAATTCTTCTGCCATTTGCGCGGGAACTTGGGCTGTATCGCCGTCAACACTCTGCATTCCCGCCACGATATAATAATCCTTGCTGGAAGCCAGCAGGTCGGTACAGATTTTACGCACGGCATAGGCCAGCGGATTGGCTGTTGCCCAAGTATCGGCACCGCCTAAAGCCCGGTCAGTCAGCAGGACTGCCATATCGGCACAGCGACTTAGGGCATAACGCAAAACATCGGCAGCCATCGGCGGCCCCATGGTCAGAGCGATGATTTTTCCAAGTGTGTCGCCGGACAGATGCTTCATATGCTGTGCAAAGGCGAGGGCTTGAGCATCCAGTTCATTAATAACGCTGGGCAGACGGGTTCGGATGAGATTGCCGGTTTTAGGGTCAAAGGCGTTATCTGTAATCTGGGAGACATCCGGCACCTGCTTGACCAATACGATATAATGGCTCATGAATAACTCCGATTTATATTTGCTTTTCCGGTTTCTTTCTGATTTCCGAAAAAAGGAAACTATAAATAAAATTCTGCTAAGGTCTATCAAAATCGGCCATTGGACTATTTCAAACACCTTGATTTCTAAGTTTGAGTGTAATAACCATACGGCATCCGAGCAACAGACCGCAGCTAAAAACAGCTAAAACCGGCAAAAAAATGTCATAATTTGGTCATTTTGTTGTAGTTTTTTGGCTATTCCTGCTGAAATCGATTGTACCAGCTTGATTTTTGGTGTTTTTAATGCTACCAAAAATATGTGGAAATAACGCGGGCACAGTATTTGAACAAAAATATGATTTAAGAGGTAGACAATGGCAGATTTAAAAAAGTTGAGTGAAGCGATTATACGCGGGGATCAGCGTACTGCTGTGGAAGTAACCAAAGAGGCATTGAACGAAGGGGTGGCTCCGGGAATGATTTTAAGCGAAGGACTTATTGCCGGAATGAATGTAATAGGCATCCGATTCAAAGCCAACGAAGTTTATATCCCGGAAGTGCTGATTGCCGCTCGCGCAATGAAAATGGCAATGGAAGTTCTTGAACCGGAACTAGTCAAGGCTGGGGTCAAACCCTTAGGAAAAGCGATGATAGGGACGGTACAGGGAGACCTGCATGATATCGGAAAAAATCTTGTATGTATGATGCTAAAGGGTGCCGGTTTTGAAGTGATTGATTTAGGGGTAGATGTGTCTCCGGACAAGTTCGTGGAAAAAGCCAAAGAAAATGCACCGCGAATTGTTGGTTTAAGTGCTTTGCTGACGACTACAATGCCGGCAATGGAAAAACAATTCGCGCTATTAAAGATGCGGGATTGTCTATTAAAACGATGATTGGGGGTGCTCCCGTAACACAGGTCTATGCGGACAAAATAGGCGCCGATGGCTATGCGGCTGATGCAGCAACTGCTGTGGATATAGCCAAGCGTCTTATGAATTGAGCAATCCTAAAAACGGATGGATTACAAGAAAACCGGTGTTTTCAACACCGGTTTTTTAATCGACTGGATCAATGAAATGATGGGGGACAAAAAAAAAGAGCATTCACAATGCTCTTTGAAGATACAAAAAAAGAAAGAGGAGAGGTGATATCTGCTTATGGATTGCCTGTCGTCGGTGCAGGGTGTTTGTTTTCCTCTTTTTCTTTCTGGATTGCTAAATAAATCTCTTTGCGATGTACGGTAATATTGCGGGGGGCGTTGATTCCCAGACGCACCTTATCGCCGCGGACATCTACAATTGTGATTTCCACGTCATCGCCGATCATAATCGACTCATCTTTTTGTCTGCTTAAAACCAACATAAATGAACTCCCGAATTTCCCTTTCTCAGCCGGACCGACTTAAATCCGTCAGACAGCTCGAAACCTCTGTGTTCCGCATTACTTATACGTTTTACAACAAAGCATGAGCATAAAAAAGTTCGTAAACTCCTGCACCGTATAGGCACAAGTAATTTCGACTGTTTTAAGCAGAGGAAGTAATGAAATTTAAAAAAAATGCAAATATTTGTCAGGCGGTTTTTACAAATTCTTCTAACTTCATTATATATAATGAATTGTAAAAATCAACAGCTTTTTTGAACAGAATTAATCTGTCGGCAGTGTAGATTTATCGGACGTGTGAGAAATGGAAGAGTTGTGCTTAAATTGAATGGATATCCAATATCCTGTCATAGCCCCCAAGACAGAAAAGGGGGCATACTGTATCGGAAGAATCGCATATATTGTATGGGTGTAAAAATCAATTGGCCAAGTTTTGACCAGATGCTGCAGGTCTTGTGAGTCAATAATTCGCGTAAATGCACCGATGTAGAGCAAAGATGCGCCTAAAATGACGGGGATATAATCCGTTCCAAGAAAGTACCGTGCAATAAATGCCGCAAGCCCCACGGCTACAAACACTCCGAATGCTGCCTGACGATGGCCGGGCTGTCCTGCTACAGAGCCGAGTACTTCGTCAAACTGATTGATATCTTGGGCAAAGATGCCGATGGTCAGATAGGTTATAACGGCCCCAGCCGCAACAGCAAGAAACCAGTTTCTCCAGTTAATCGTCGTATTAAATGAGAAAGGATTCCTGAATTTTACAGCCAGCATCTTTAGGGCAAGCAGCATACCAAGATAGCCTGCAGCACAAATACCAAGCCAAAACAGCAATTCCCACCGCATAAAGGCATACATTGCATTCCGCTGCTGCAGCGCAGAGTTAGTCAGCAGAATCTGCCGCATTGCACCGCTGTTGAGTGCCAGAACCGCGATGCCGGCCGGTGCGGCATAGGGAGCCAAATTGCCCCCGAGAGGGTAACAAACAAACGCTGCGGCTGCGCCTGCTGTCAAGCCGAGACCGACCAGAATCAGGCACTGCACAGGCGTCATTTGCATAGAGAAGAGACTGACAGCACCAAGCGGATCCTCAGGTCGAACCAATGGCCAGCCCAAAGCTCCGACAATCAATGCCCCAATGCTCAGTGAAGCCAAAATGCGGAGTCGCAGCAGCCAATGAATATTAAATAAACCCAGCCCAAAATAAATCAATGCTATTGCTGCAATCACACGCAATGCGATTGGATACAGCCATTCCATAGTTAAAATCCTTTCATTTGTGCGGCCAAGATACCAGAGCCGGCCGGACGGGTCAAGATAAAACGATTGTCATATCTTAATCTTTACCCAGTGGCGCAGCTTAAAATACGAAGCAGTCGTAAATAATTGTTTACACCCCTATAAGCGGGTGCGGCAATGCTCCTTAAATTGCTGCAACTATGTTCTTTTCCGTGATTTTGAGTCCATGAGGATATATTGTATTGCCATTACGAGGCAGCAGTATAGTTAAATCTTTGATTGAGTACAAATGTGAGGATTTATTAAACCCGCATAATTGAAGAGGTAAAGCGTTCTGAATACCACACAAAGAAGATTTTATACATCATTATTCTTTTTGCTGCAAATGGTTGAAAAAAATAAGGACTTGAAATTGAAAACTTGAGAACAAGTAACTATCGATTTTTTATTTAACAACTCCGATTTTTTGGGGATAATATTTCTTGCCCTTACGTTCAATTTTACCTTCGTTTAATAGGAGACCAATTATTGACCAAGATAGAAAATCTTTATTGCCCCCCGAATAATCCGAGTGAATCTCAAGTAGATCAGCGATATCAACATTTCTGATTCCATTAGGGTGAGATTCAATGATTTCTACAATCGCCTCCTTCAATAAAGACAATCCTTTTTGTGCTTTTTCCTGAGGTGTCATAAAAAAATATCCTTTGAATATGTTTTAGCATACATTCAAGAGTTGCCACATTTTTTAGTACCAGTTTTCATGAAAGTATAACCGATCTGTTCTGTCTGAATATTGTCTTATGGAACAAGTAGGGAGCAAAACCAATGCAGATGCTGTGAGGGTGCAAAGCCCCGCAATGGATGGTGTTAAAACATGATACAGCCCCGCGTACGCCTCCGACGTCTGGTAATCCAAACTCCTAAGCAGCCTATAGTGATTCTTCATATTCTTGCCTATTGCCGTATAAGAACAAAGAAAAAAGAGGAACAGAAAGGTTTAGAATTGCTTTATACACAGGCGGCGGTGGGATTCGAACCCACGAAATAACGGTTTTGCAAACCGTCGCCTTGGGCCGCTTGGCTACGCCGCCGAAGATTTAATACCTACCATACAGCAATACCATTGCAATTTCAAGAAAAATTCTTTCGCTCATTCGCCACGACAAATCAGATACAGAATGCCTCAATAGGCTGCGGGAATAACTCATTCACCAGTCCTTTTGAATGTCTAAAGAGCAGTTAAAACAATAAAATATTCCGGTTGACCAGTTAATCTTTATTGGCAGGAATATAACAGCAGCCCGTTCCAGCCCTGAATCTGCACAAAAACGATATTAAAAGGCCTAAAATTTGGCAGTTGCCGCCGCATCCAGTATGGCATCAAACCGCATCTGGGCTTTGATTCAGGAACAAACAATAAATCGTATTAAGTAGTCAGGCACTAAACTATTTGCATAAGACTATCTTAGGATTTATAATTCCGCTTCCTGCTGCAGCCATACGGCAGGGCTTAAGAACATACTGACATAATACAAAAGTTAACAGGAGATTTTTGTGAGCAAGGCGAAAGTTACTATCGTAGGTGCTGGCAATGTAGGGGCTACAGCTGCTTTTATTGCGGCAAGCAGGGCGTTAGGGGATGTGGTTCTTCTGGATATTGTTCCCGGACTGGCTGAAGGCAAAGCGTTGGATATCGCACAGTCCAAAGGGATTTTTGCATCCGCAGGCAAAGTCACGGGGGGAACAGATTGGGATTTGGCAGCGGACAGCGATATTGTTATTATAACCAGCGGTCTGGCTCGCAAACCGGGAATGAGCAGAGATGACCTGCTGGCCAAAAACGCCGGAATTGTGAAATCCGTTGCCCAGCAGATCGTTCGCACCTGTCCCAACAGTTTTATTATTGTAGTATGCAATCCGCTGGATGTGATGACGTATGTTGCAGCCAAAGTCAGCGGCTTTAAGAAAAGCAAAGTAATTGGTATGGCAGGGGCATTGGATTCGGCTCGTTTTGCCTGTTTTGCAGCCGACGAACTGAAATGCGACATTGGTGATATACAGGGGGTATTAATGGGGGGGCATGGGGATGATATGGTTCCGCTGCCCCGATTTACATCGGTGGCCGGCATTCCGCTGCCTTGTCTGCTGCCCCAAGATAAAATTGATGAATTGATCAGCCGAACCCGCAACGGGGGCATTGAAATTGTCAATCTGCTGGGATTCAGTGCCTATTACGCACCTGCAGCCGGTGCCATCCGAATGGCCGAAGCTATCCTGAATGACTCCAAGACCATTCTTTCCTGCTGTGCTTTCTGCGACGGTCAATATGGCATTCATAACACTTATGTGGGTGTCCCGGTAAAGCTTGGGGCCGGCGGTGTAGAAGAAATTATTCTTCTGGACCTGAATGAGCAGGAAAAAGCCCAGCTGGCTGCATCAGCTGCGCATGTCAACGCGATGGTTGAAAAGGTTGATACGATGATTTGACCTTATTCCGACTGGAAAGAGGGAATTGCTTTTCCTTCTTCCAGTTTTTTATTGAACAGCCGGATTTGGAGGTCAATGGCTCCCATTGCCCAGTCGATATAATGGAGTTTATGATAGGGTTTATTGTGCCCTTCGTGAAGCAATCCATCATAAATGGCATCCAGAAAACGGTGTTTTGTACTGTGCGAAATAGGAGTGGGCTGCAATGCCCATTCTTTAAGTTCTTCATAATCATTTCGCAGCCGCTGGCTGGAGGCCAGCTGGGCGGCAGTCAGATAATCGCCCGGATTCAGCGCCAACTGAATCCCTTTGAGAGCCATAATCAGAGGTTCGTAGCTGGCACGCCGTTCCAATCGTATAAATTTGTACTGGTGTATATAAATAGCCTGTCTGAGCGGCCGAACTTCTTGCGGGTCGCCCGATAACTGCCAGCGGCGCTTGCTGGTTCGGGCAAACATAAGCTCTTCGCCGTAGTCGTCCCGTTCAATTTCTTCGTTTCTCAGTCGTGAAATCCATATCTGGCCTGTATCTGTAATCTGTGTGCCGCCCCCTAAGACAAACAGGCACTTGACAAAACTCAAAGGCAGTGTGGATTGCTTGCCGATCTGATTTCGACGAAGCTGAAAAGACAAATGCAGACTGTGCGGATTAACAGGGAAAAATTCCGTTATTTCACGAATCAGCCGATTGAGAACCCACGGATCTGCCGTTGCGGGCTTGGAAATTTCCCCTAATGTATTCAATCGTCCCGGCGCAAGTTCCAAAAAGCCCCGATTCGAGCGGTTCGGCTCGCCGGAATGGTCATCGACATAGCTCCCAAGCTTCCATCCGAGAACATCCATCGCAAAATCACAAAAATAACGAAAACCGTCGAAAACCGGATCCTGATTGGCAATATTTTTATGAATGGCACGGAATCCCAGATTGCTTAATTCTACTTCTGCTCCCATCGGAACCAGTCCCGGCTGGAGGTTGTTTCGGATGATGGCCATGTCTCCCTGTACCACCCGAGGGTCAAACGCATTTTCAGCCGCCGCTACAGCATATTTGACATAATCGATCAAATCGTATGAATTCCCGGGCGGCATCGTTTCCAGCCCGCGGCGAAGAATCATATCAATTGCATGACTGTTGGAGTTAATCATCCGCAGTGCAATTAAAAGACTCAAGATGCGGGTATAATAGCGTTTGGATGGACATAATCGGTCCAGCTCGAATCGAAACCGGTCATAAATCATCGACTCAAACTGGTTCATTACGGCCAGCTTGATGACCAGCGCCAGATAGTTTTCAATATACGGCCGTGCTTCCGGAGTGTTGATCAGATGCCGCATCGAAGGGCATGGCCGATTCAATTCGTGTTCCAGATAAAAATCGCTGACGGCATCCTGACGTAAGTGTGACACCACCAGATCCCGCTCGATAGTTCCCAGAAGCTGCCGGCGCGCACGGCGTTCTATATCTGCATCTATTGAGTGCTCTCCCGGACGGGTATGCGACTGAAAGAATTTTTCTATTCGCTTGCGCAGCCACAGTTCGTGAATCAAATTTACATGAAAGCGGTCCCCAAACCGTTTTCTCATCGATTTTGTGCTGGCCAGATAGGCCTGAGCCTCCACTGTTCCGTTGGCGGTATGAACCTGAACTGTCTCACGGTCATAAAACTTGCCTTCATACTGATCAATAACCTTCATCGCCGAGGCTGGAACATCGTAGATAACAAATCCCTGCAGCTTGGAGGTGGTATCAGGAATTGCATAAAAGTATATATTATCAGGACTTACGCGGCGATAATGCGGCAGCATCGCAAGTTCTGCATTCAATACATTGCCGGTTCTGGCTTCTGATGGCTTCAATGAAAAACTGTATCCGCAGACAGATTCAAAGATCGAAGGATCGCGAAGCGAGCCATAAACAAATAAATTCATTGGTTTTTCGGTTGATGAATCTTTCATGGTCAATATATTGTATGGATCTGCTGCCTGCCTCGTCAATGAACGATTCGATTGACATGAGCATGAATAAGGGTCAAAATTTCATAACAGATGGTATCGGCCAAGTCTGCTAAGGCATACGCCGAACAGACTGAATCGTGAGAGTTGTCCAGTACAGTCACCATTTGTCCCAATTGAATATTTGGAACATCGGTAACATCCAGAATAACCTGATCCATACACACTCGGCCGATAACGGGTACCGCCTGATGGGCGATTTTCATAAATGCTCTGTTCGAAAAACACCGCCGGTATCCATCGGCATAACCCAGAGGGATAATAGCAGCCGTTGTATCACGTTTGGTTACATACGAGCGGCCGTAGCTGATGGAATGACCCGCCGGAATGTGTGCAATATGGGTAATCGGCGCCTGAAGTGTAAGAACCGGCTGTAATGGTATCGGAGGATTTTTCATCCGCCGGGAGTAATAGCCATACATAGCAATGCCGCAGCGTACCATATCATAATGGGCTTGCGGAAGCTTCATTACAGCGGCACTGTTGGCAGCATGTATCAGGATGTTTCTGTTCCTCAACTGGTATTGATTGAGAAAGCGTTCGAAAACTTCGATTTGTTCGTATGCATAAGATAAATCATCCTCATCGGCGGTAGCAAAATGAGTAAAAACGCCGGCCAGTTTTAAGTTGGGACATGCCTCAACCTGTTCGAGCATCCGGCCGGCCTGTTCCGGTGCGATGCCGCCGCGTCCCATTCCTGTTTCTATGTTGATATGAACTTTTTGGACCAACGATGTTTTTTTAAGAGCTTCTTTAATATAATTCAGGGAATCCAGCGAAGACAAAACCCCGTCAAATCCGCTGCGGGCGCATACCTGTATTTCTTCGATGGACTGAGAAGGATTCATCGGCTCCAGAATCAATATAGATTTATCAAAAACCATCGAGGCAATATGCAGTGCTTCATAAAATGTGGCTACCGCAAAAGCATCGGCTCCGTCCCGTACAAGAATATTCACAATTTCGGCCAGTCCGTGACCGTATGCATTGGCTTTAACTACAGCGCAGAATTTGGTTTTTGGAGAACATAAACTCCGCAGATGACGAACATTGTTCAGCAGGTCCTGCGAAAAAATATGCGCCTGCAGATCCGGGCGGATAAATTGCTGGGTTCGATAGACTCTCATCGCTTTCCTGTCTGTAAAATCGTTTTACGCAACTTAAAGAGTTCTCGGAAAGCATGAAGAATTACTTTAAAATTAGCCCCGGTTGAACGGCCTCCTATGCGCGGATAATGATGAACACCGACCTGTGTTATCCTGAATCCCAGTCGGCTGGCACGTGCCAGAATTTCTGTATCGATTAAGGCACCCGTGCTGATCATTTCAATTTGGTCAAAAATCCGCCGCTTATACAGTTTGAAGGCGCAGTCAATATCTTTCAGGTTAAGATTAAAAAGAAAATTAATCAGGGCTGTCCAGCAGAAGGCGTTCAGTTGACGCTTCCAGCCTTCCTGCCGTTTAAGGCGATAGGCGCTGACAATATCATATTGCTCCATCAGCGGCAAAAGGCGATGCAATTCGGTGACATCGAATTGTCCGTCGCCGTCTGTATAAAAGACATACTCTTTGGCGGCGGCCCGGAAGCCGCTTTGCAGTGCCGCACCGTAACCAAGGTTTACCGGGTGATGAATTACCCGAACTGCCGGATATTCCCGTGCCAGCTGGTCGGCCAATTGGCCGGTACCGTCTTTGCTTCCGTCATCGACAATAATAATTTCATAATCCGGGCATATTTCCTTTAAAACAGCGAGTGTTTTTACTGTCAGAGGTCCAATGGCCTCACGCTCGTTGAAGCACGGAAAGAAAACCGTCAGTGAGGTGACGGGGTGCGTTTTTTTGATTTCTAAGGTATCTCCCATAGACTACCAGATGCGGCTGGTATTAATCAGTTTGGATAATTCTCGAAACTGTTCTGCAAACTGACGATAGCGGTCTTTTTCCTGCCCCTTAATCTGCATCAGACAACGGGCAGCTATTTCTGCACTGCCAAGCCGGAGTAGAAATCCATTTTCTTTTTTATACATCTCTTGATTTTGAGTAAAATCATCCAGATATGTCTGCAAATCCGATGTTGCTTGCTCCCTAAACTGAGCCAGTCCAGTCAGCCGATTTAACGCCAGCGCCGCAGCGGGATAAGGATATTCGTCAAAAGCACCTTTGGTTAATTCATACAAATCCCCAAAACGCGGAGCGTATTGATTTTCTAAAATAGCGACAGAAGTTGTCAGCTTTTGAGAAAAACTGTCTGGAAATCCGGCCTTATTATTCAAAATATTGTCGATGAGGTTTCTGCCGTCAGGATTTTCGATATCAACCAAAAGATGCTGGGTATTATCGAGATACCCTGTCTTCCAATTCGGTGTCAATTTGAGGGCCTGCATAAAAGTCGAGTCTTCCTGTGATTGCGGCATCAAAACTACCCACACTTGATAAGATTTGAGCTGCTTGTCGATCCATAGACCGACTTCTCGTAGCTGTTCGGCGGTTAATTTTCGGCCTTCCGCAAGGGCCTGCTGAGCAATTGGACCGCCCCCATGAATAAGCTGCCATAAGCGGAATTTATCGTGATTATAAGCAGCTTGAGCACGTCCATCCATAAAGAGTTTCAGCGGAATTTGGCCGGTATCCTTGTCCGGCTGCTGACCGAATGCAATAGCGCCGCCTTCTGTCCAATAATTAAAAACGCGGCCCCGTAAGTTATTGATGTTGATGAACTGGCATACCTCGAAGGGCTTCAAATGGGAAGCAGTCATTCGCATAAAAATACTGTGATACCGGTTATCTGTCGGCCAAGGATCGAGATAAACCCGCTTGAATTTTATCGCCCAAAAAAGTCCTAAAAGAGCCAAGAAAATGCTTAATACGATATAACCGGCGGAAACAATACGAAAATTCGAAGAATCTGATGCTGAAAAGATTTTTAGATTAAATTTGGCTGTAATCATTTGCCATGCTTGCCGCGCCAGCAGAAACACTGCAGGTGCTGCGGCAGAACCTGCAAGAGCAATAAAACGTCTGGATTGTACAGCCATATAAAGGGTCAGCAGCGATAGAACAATAATAGCCAAGTCGATGCGCGGCCGGCCAGACGGCAGATTGCATTCCTGCCGAAGCGATTTGCGGCTGCCCTTAATCGTCAGTTGCGGTTTTAAAAAGTAGCCGCTCAGCCATGCCAAAAGGACAAGCCCCGTCAAAATGCACAGTACGGCAAATGCCTCTTCTTCGCCTACCGGATTGGGTGTTGTTGAGGTTTTATCCATCCAGTCGAAGGCAGGTTTCCACTCATTGACCTGACGCCATGATTCAGCATGTTTGCTGACGCTGATTTCAAAAGTATGGGTCAGGTTCGTAAGATGGAAGGGATTTAGTATAACCATTGCAATAAACGAACAGACTGCTGCGCCGATGGTATGAATCAATCCACGAACCGGCAATATAACAAACCGCTCTTTTTTGACTGCCATCGCGAATACCAGAAGAGTTCCTGCAATGAAGACAAAACAGAACGATAGCTGAGAAGAAGACACAAAAGATGAATAAATTGTCTTAAACTGAGGCGTCAGGTTAACAGGAATCCGGGCAAAAAAGGAAGTGCATAAGCTTAGAAACCAGATAAAGCCGACGCCAATGTGGTAAGCATAAAAAGGAGCCGGCTTGACTGTTTTTATGGCAGCCAGAATTACAGAACCCGCTGCAAGGATCCCCCACATTGCCAGCATTTTGCTGATAAAGGGAGCCGCCTTATAATCAGAATTCAGGAGTTTCTGTGTCTGGACATAATAATCATTGGTCAGAAATTTATAAATCATTAAATAGAGCACCAGCCATAGGCCCATGCAGCCCAGACTGACAGTCCACCGACGCGGCAGATTCAGAAGAAAATGAATCCCAATAAACGGCACGAACATAATAAAAGCATAAATATAGCCCCCGTGAACATTGGCCCAGAAAACAATCAGCGGAATCATCAGCCATATCAGCCGCCAATTGCGGTATGTTGCCAGCGCCAGCACCAGAATATAGACGGGCACAAGCAGATTGGAGTAGCCGGCAGGACGAATATCGAAAAATGTTCGGCCGACCACCATTCCCATGCACGCTGCTGCGGCCGATAGAAAATTGCCTGCTCCGAGCAGTTTACCGATGCCGTACACACTGAAAACAGTCAGAAAATACAGCGCAAACTTCCAGATAACCAGAACATTATAGTTGGGCTTATCTTCGCTTCCAAACCAGACAGCCAGTTTGTAATAAATAAGATGCGTCAGCCAGTTCTGGTTAATCCAGCCGGTTGGATGCCACCAGCGTATAAAACTGCGGCTCCAAGCAGGAAATTTCTGGAGCTGTTCATCAGACGGGCCAGCAGGGTGAGAGTTGAAGCTAAACGGTTCAATGGTATCAACCCCATGATGAGCAAAATGCCGCCCGCAGGCCATCGCTACCCACGTATCGCCGGCAGCAACCATATGCGTAGACCCGTAAAATGCGAACAGCATCATGCCCGCAAATAAAACCAGCTGCAACCAGCCAGTCCGACGGGAGGTGTTTCCTAATTCATTCATTTATTCCTGAAGCCACCTTTGGATGCGGTCCATCCCTTTTTCTATTTGTTCCAGCGAACAGGCAAAACTTAACCGGATATTATTGGGACTGCCGAACGGAGCACCCGGAACTACTCCTACATGGGCTTGTTCGAGCAGAGCAGCCGCAAAATCCATACTGTCGCGTATAACAGCTCCTCCGATGGTGCGGCCGTAATGAGCCGAGACATCCGGGAAGCAGTAAAAAGCACCTTCTGGCTGGTGGCAGCACACTCCTTTTATTGCATTGAGCCGCTGAGCCATCAAGCGTCCTCTTTTTTCAAATTCAATCCGCATTTTTTCAATTGTGTCGCCCTGGTCTTTCAGGGCCGCAATCGCTCCAAATTGAGCAAAGGTAACCGGATTAGATGTCGAATGATCCTGCAAGCGGGCCATCGCCTTGATGACATTCAGGGGTCCGGCCGTATAACCAAGCCGCCAGCCGGTCATCGAGTAGGCCTTGCTGAGGCCGTTGATTGTAAGGGTCCGCTGATAGGCGTCGGCGCTCAGTGAAGCGAAACTGACAAACCGGGTTTTGCCGTAAACAAGTTTTTCATAGATTTCATCTGACAGAACAATCACCTCTGTTCCCTCAAGTACCTTCGCCAGCGCCATAAGTTCATCGGGACTGTAGCAGAAGCCGCCGGGATTATTCGGTGAATTTAGAATCAGCATCGCTGTTTTAGGCGTGATGGCCTTTCGAAGCTGTTCAGGGGTAATTTTATAATTAGTGGCGCCCGTTGTTTCAAGTATAACGGCCTTGGCTCCGGCCAGTTTGATGGCCTCTGGATAGGTTACCCAATAAGGAGCGGGCATCAGCACTTCATCGCCGGGATCCAAAACCGCCTGCATTGCCCCATAGACTGAATGCTTGGCTCCCAAATTAACCACAACCTGCTCCCAGCTGTAGTCCAGATTGTTTTCCCGCTTCAGTTTTTCGGCGATAGCTTTCCGCAGGTCGGGCATACCAGCCGCGGGTGTATATTTGGTTTGTCCTTTTTTGAGGGCATTGATTGCCGCTTCTTTGATGAATTCAGGCGTATCAAAATCCGGTTCTCCGGCTGCAAATCCCAATACATCAATTCCCTGTGCTTTCATTTCCTTGGCGCGGCTGGTAACTGCCAGCGTAGCCGATGGCGGTACAGATTGAGCGCGTTGGCTGATTTTCATAAAAAATCCTCTCATTAGTAGATTCTGCTTCGTCCAAAAATTCAGCCGGCATTAAAACAGCTTGCTGGTTAAAAATCAAGGAAAATACGCAAATAACCCTTGCAGATTCGGCATTTTAAGATTTCAGGCAGATAATCCGATGGACCGTTATTTAACCGGACATAGCAAGTCATTTATTCTCCTCAAATCTGTCACACATAATGTTTGACACAATAAATGCTTTTTGCGACAATTTTGCCCAAATGAGCACCAGAGGCCCAATTATTTGGGGGTTGTCTATTTTGGTATGAATCATCTTTGCTCAAAAGTAGTTTAATGAGGAGATGAAGAATGTATTCTAAAAATACAAGGCACCCAGTTGCGGCAGTAATTGCAGCGATTGTCTTTTTTTCACTTCAGGCAGCGGCGCAGGAATCAGAAAAGACTGTTTCGTCTCCAAAGGAGCTTTATCTGCCGAAAAAAGCAGACCGTGTGCCGGAAAACAATGACTACAACAGCCAAGATAGCGAATACTGCTTCAAACGCATGGTTCAATCGGATAATATTGCTATTTTTTGGAGCAAAGAATATGGCGATGATCCCCTCGGCAATCCGGATGCAAGGAAGCGCTTTGATGTCCAGTTTATGCTCTCTGAATGCGAACGCTTTTATAAATACTATATTGATGAACTGAAATTGGTCCAGAAAGGCAATTCTATCAGTGATAAATACAAGATGCTTGTTTATGTTTTTGGCGGCGAAGGGGGCACAGCATTTGGCGGCGGAGTGGATGAGAAAATCGGCGTATTATGGACACCTGCCGTGCGGGTCAATAAGCCTCCGTATGGTGTTTTAGCCCACGAGATGGTACACAGCTTTCAATACATAATTGGAATCGACACGGGTAAACACCTGCGGGGATCCATTGTAGAGATGTCAGCACAATTGATGCTCTGGCAGGTCTATCCCGAATGGATGACATTTGAAAACTACCATCTTGTCGATTTTATGAAGAAAACCCATTATGCCTTTCTGCATCCTACCAATATGTACCACTCTCCCTATGTATTGGAATATTGGCTCAACAAACACGGCAAAGAGTTTTTCGGCCGGCTGTATCGGGAAACTCTGCCGAATGAAGACCCTGTTACAACTTATAAAAGAATACTTTCGGTTACACAGGATGAGTTTAATAATGAAATGTTTGATGCATCGCGCCGATTTATAACATGGGATATGAAGCGGATTGAAAAAGTCGCCAGACCCTACGCCAACCAGCACCAATGCAGTCTTATACCTGCCGAAGACGGGTGGTATCGAATTGCCCCTTCACGGTGTCCTCAAAATTACGGCTACAATGGTATTAGGCTCAAAGTACCGTCGCCGGGAACAGAAGTTGTCTTACATTTTAATGGCATTGCAGGGGCCGAGGGCTATAATGCCGTAAAAATAGAAATGGCCGGCTGGCGGTATGGTTTTCTGGCTTCGCTCAAGGACGGCGGCCGCATATACAGCAGCGTTGGTAAGGAGCCACAAGGGATATTGGCATTTACAGTGCCGGAGAATACGGAATACTTGTGGCTGGTTGTGATGGGGGCCCCGGTCGAACACTGGCCTGTGGCAGGGGGCAGAGGACGCAGAGCCGATAATACCGCCGAAGAGCAATGGCCTTATCAGATTCACCTGAAAGGGACAGCACCTGATGATTCAGTTATTCAATAATTGATTGTAGGTTGGGAATTGTATGGGGTTTCAGTTCCACAGGCTGTTCTCGGTAGTCTGAAAAAAACCTTTATTAGGCTTATTTTGCAACCGCATTATTGCAGGCCAACGGATTTTCGGTTATAAACACTGCAATAGAAGACAGATTGCAAAACTGTTTCAATTTCACTCAACAAGAAAATAGCGCCCGTAGCTCAGTTGGACAGAGCAACGGATTTCTAATCCGTCGGTCAGGGGTTCGAATCCCTTCGGGCGCGGTCAGAAGCAGGCCAGTCCAAATAGGCGTTTTAAGCAATTTTTTACTTGTTTTTTTCAAAAAGAGTGATATTGTATTTGCCTGTTTTTGTGAAACAGAGAACAAATCTTTATTTATACAGTAACAGGATTATGCAAAAATGGCCATTTTAGTGCAGAAATTCGGTGGGACATCTGTCGCCAATGCTGACGAAATCCGCCGTGCCGCAGCCCGAGCTCTGGCAGCCCATCAGCGGGGAGAGCAGGTAATTGTGGTTGCCTCTGCCCGCGGAAAACAGACGGACGAACTGATTGCAGATGCGCTGGAAGTGAATCCCAATCCCCCGCGCAGGGAAATGGATATGCTGCTGAGCACAGGCGAACAGCAGACAGTATCCCTGTTTGCTATGGCTCTGGCCGCTATGGGCCAAAAGGCAATCAGTTTTACCGGCCAGCAGATTCAGATGATTACCGATAATTCCCATACCAAAGCTCGTATTCGCAGCATTGGTACCGACCGTCTTCGCAAAAAGCTCAACGAAGGGTATATTTGTGTGGTAGCCGGCTTTCAAGGTGTGGATGAAGATGGGAATATCACAACACTGGGCCGCGGGGGCTCGGATACCAGTGCGGTCGCTTTGGCGGCGGCGATGGGGGCCGACTACTGTGAAATCTATACCGATGTGGACGGCATTTATTCAGCCGATCCGCGGAAATACCCCAAGGCCGTCAAGCTGGAGCAAATCAGTTATGATGAAATACTTGAACTGGCCAGTCTCGGGGCTGGTGTTATGCACAGCCGGTCAATTGAATTCGGCAAAAAATACAACGTAAAAATTCATGTTCGAAGCAGTATGAACGATAATCCCGGAACCCTTATTACACATGAGGTACCTCAAATGGAAGGCATTCTGGTCTCAGGCGCAACGTCACAGAAAGACCTTGCAAAAATCGGTTTAATCGGTGTGGACAACAAACCCGGCAATGCGGCACGCATTTTTGCCCATCTGGCAAAACACAACGTCAGCGTCAATGATATTATTCAGACGGAAATGAGTCCGCAAAAAGCCCATCTGTCATTTACAGTAGCTACTTCTGATTTAAGTGAGGCCAAGCAGGCCATCGAAGAAATACGGGATGAAGTGCATTGTCAGGAGGTGCTGATTCGGGAAGATATCGCTGAAGTTTCTGTTGTCGGTGTTGGAATGCGCTCTCACTGCGGTGTTGCGGAAAAAATGTTTAAGGCGCTGGCGGATAAAAAAATCAACATTGATGCTATTACCACCAGCGAAATTCGTATAAGCTGTCTGGTTAACCACAACGATGTCGATACGGCTTTAGTGGCCGTATGTGACGCTTTCGAATTAGACAAGCCCGTTAACAGGCGGCGTCACCCCTGAGAAATTATTGCGCTGAAATATTAAACCGGCAGCAAGGGGCATAAGCCAGACTTGTTCGGTTCGGCGAGGGAGGGGATATTATGTTTTTTCTCTATGGCCAAGAAAAAGAGAAAACCCCGATATGCAATGCGCCGCATAACAAGAAATGTAATTGCCGCGGCATTCTTGCTTATTGTAGTCTCGTCTATCACCTTGTTGGACCGTCAATTCGGCGGCGCAATCCGGAAAACCATTCGGCAGGCTGCATACACCCAGCCTGATTGGCAAAAGTACCATGGCAGACAGTTTACAGTAGTGGAAGTCATTGACGGCGATACACTGGATATCGATATACCGGACAAAGAATTTACAAATACCCGTATCCGGCTGCTGGGTGTTGACACGCCGGAAACCAAACACCCCACCATTGGTGTTATGTATTATGGTCCCGAAGCATATAATTTTTCAAAACAGACGGCCCTCGGCCAAAGGGTAACTATCTTGCTGGATACTGTCGGTGACCAGCGTGACCGATACGGCCGTCTGCTGGCCTATGTTGTCTTGCCTGACGGCCGAGTACTCAATGAGGAAATTGTCCGCCTGGGCTTTGGCTATGCCCATTTGGGTTTTCCTCACACCAAATATGCTGCATACGAAGCACTAATGGAACAAGCAATGCAATCTAAAACCGGCCTCTGGGCCGGTGTTGCCCGCGACGACTTGCCCAAATGGCTCCGTCAAAAACGTCCCGAACTCCTCCGCAATTCTCGCTGAGGCTTGAATGTCTCGTAAACCCTGCGGCCATAAGGAAGGCACTAAAAAGCCCCGGACAACTTCAATTAAAAAGCCCCGTCATGTATGACGGGGCTTTTTGTTGGTGTTACCTGCAATAAGCTAAACGTTAAATGCTTATTTCCTGCGACGCAACAGCAGTCCGCCCAGACCCAGCAGAACCATCGTTGCCGGTTCCGGAATGACAGTAACGGTCACTTCATCGAACTGTACTATCCTGTCCCCCGTACTCTTGAAAAGAATGCCGAGTGTTCCTCCGACCGATGCAGGAGTGGCTGCAATCCCAACAGCATCAGTGTACCAGACCGCATTCGGCATCCAGGAATTCATGTTCTGTACGTAGCTGCCGATGACATTGGCGGGATTGTCATAGAACAAAGTGGCCGTCCATTGACCTAAAGTCCCAGTCCAACCCCACTCGCCGCCGATATAGCTGATGAAAAATACATCGCCCGCCTGAATGACGTACGTGCTCATATTGTAGGCTGCATCGCCGGCCGACATAAAGCCTGCATTCTGATAAACATTAGTATAAGCTTCAGTTAGCCACCAAGCACCCGGTCCCTCAACCCCTGCGTCATTCAATGAGCCGGCAGGATAGTTCGACCACCCAATGATCTCAGTAGCAGCAGGAGCGTCAAAACCTTTAAACGGATAAGTAGTTACAGCCCCGGAATCAAAATCCAGGTTAGTGAATAGCGACGAGATGTCTGCCGCCTCTACCGCTGTGGCCAACGCAGCCACCATGAATAGAACGAATACGCTTTTCATCTTTCAATCCTCCACAAAATAAACATATTGGTTACAGTAAAATGTTTTACTTAACGGACAATACTTCACACACTATCATTTTAAACAAATTTGAGAGATGTTGAAATGGATTCTGACATGTTTTTCTCTTCTTCCACACCTCTTCCAAATTAACTATCTTTCCAACTACGAAGATATATAAATACATATAACGAATTCATAGCTGCTTTGTCAAGAAAAATTTATAGTATTATTGGAAATAGGAAAAACAGAGTGAAAATAGGGACAGTTGCCTGTTACTTACGACATCGCAAAGAATGCTTTAGTTTGCAGATAACGTTTTTTTTTATAAGGACTTAACTTCTAAATTTGAAGATCAAACTTCAAAATGCTGCAAGGCATGGCTTGCACCATAATATCGAATTGCCAAAACTCGAATGTTCAAAAACAAACGCCGAATGGCCGTGTGGCAGCATTCGTCCCCGCGGAACATCCCGAAAGCAAGCGGACATTCTCAATTTGATTAATCCTGTTGTCCTGCCTGCCAATCGCAGCTCGCAAAGTGCAGACGGGTCCCAAAAATCAGTGAAAAAATCCGTGATTCCCCTTAGGGCTCTCTGACTGTTTTAAAAAAAGCAGTGTTCTCTGTACCTTTGTTGCTGAATTGAAAATGGTAAATTGAAAATTCTTAGTTTGGCTATCATTAAACATATGGTACAATTCGCATAAATGGATAATACGATATTGAAAACTCAAAATCGATAAAAGAAGGCAGACATGACGGAGAAGGATGTTAAAAATTTGAAATATCGCGGCAAAAATGCGGTTTGAAAAAACGAACCGATTTTTTGGATAAACAGGACGTCTATAAGTATTTTATATTGAGTGGCTTATGGCTATTTCGGGAGCCCGTGTATCCTGTAGGAGAATCCAATTCAACCCAAATAATATTGTGAAACGCAAGGGCAAAATCCAAAAACAACAAAACGAAATAAAGCCAATACTTGAAGAAGCACAATTTTTCTATGTCCTTTTTTATCGCTGTTTGCTGCATGCTGAAGGCCGGCGGCAATCATAAAATTGTAGAATAAAAAAAGGGAGATTTTATATGACAGAACGCAAAACAGTACTAGTCCCAATAGCTGATGGTACAGAGGAAATCGAGGCCGTTGTAATGATTGATGTCCTGAGACGGTCTGGGGCAGAAGTAACAGTCGCTTCTGTTGACAGGTTGAATATTATCGCCTCACGGAAAGTCAAACTCACAGCGGATTGCTTGATTGACGACTGCAAAAATCAGCAATTTGACTTAATTGCACTTCCGGGGGGAATGCCCGGAGCAGAGCATCTGCGTGACTGCGCTATCTTGGCTGATATGCTCAAGCAGCAGAGAGCAACCGGCCGGCTGTATGCGGCTATTTGTGCATCGCCGGCAGTTGTCTTAAATGCCCACGGCCTTTTAGAAGGCAGAAAGGCAACTTGCCATCCAGCCTTTCGAGAAAAATTGCCTGACCAGTCAGCCGCATCCAGAAGAGTGGCAGTCGACGCAAACTGTATTACCAGCCAAGGACCAGGTACCGCAATGGAGTTTGCTATAGCATTGGTCCGCTGTCTATTTGGAGACAGTCGCGCCGAACAAGTTGCTGAACCTATGTGTTTTCGCACATAAGTTTATCTTTTGGCTGACAAATTGTTCTTTTATTCTAAAGGGGTTTTACTAAATAAATGCCCGATAGAAATTGTCTGGTTTTGCTCCAATTGTATTAGTCAATGTACCAAGATGCTGAATGGTACATTCCACAATATCCCCCGGGTGCAGGTAGCTTCCATCCGCAGCGGCAACACCGTGTGGCGTACCGGTAATAATAACATCGCCTGGTTCCAATGTCATTAAATGACTGATAAATGATACTATTTGGGCGATTGTAAAAATCATCTGTGAAGTATTGGCTTTTTGTCGGGTCTGGCCATTGACTTTTAATTCCATATCAAGATTTTGCGGGTCATTTATCTCGTCTGCTGTTACAAGCCATGGTCCCAAGGGCAAAAATCCATCTGCCCATTTTCCCATCATCCAATCAAAAAACACATCACGGGGACGCTCCTTTCGTCCTTGTTTGAATGTAACGCTTCTGGCAGATATGTCATTGGCAATACTATATCCGGCGATATATGAAAGGGCCTGTTGAGGGGTAATTTTTGAAGCATTGTCGCCGATAAATACGGCCAGCTCTATTTCATAATCTATCTGCTGGCTGTAAACAGGCCAAGGTATGACTGTTTGGTGGCCCGTAATGACCGATGCCGGCATAAGAAACGGCCAAGGATTGGTTTTTACCGCTTGATCATCAAAGGTTCCATCCTGCCAGGCAGTTTCCTCTAAATGCTTTTTATAGTTGCCGGCCAGTCCTATTACTTTTCCCGGATGCGGAATAGGAGCCCGGAGCTTTATATGATCCGGTTTTATCCGTTCTTGAACCGAATGTTGCAATTCCTGCAATATTTCAAGAGCTTTTTGGCCTTTAATAAGTATTTCCTTAACACTATGCAGCCGTTTGGCCCCTTGTGTGTGAGATGGGATGTCTATAAATCCCTCGTTTGTCAGAATACCACACGAAACAGCATGATGATAATCATATGTTGCTAATTTCATTGAATTCCCTTTCAAAAAACAATGTCTCTTGCTTGAAAGAACGTCGCCAAACATAAATTTCTTGCAAATAACAGATAAATACTATTAAATAGTGTCCGTTTCTTCTGATAATTACAAAGAGGATTAGTATGTTCAAAATTTTCAGTTTCAGAAAAAAGAAAGCCTGCCCCCAATCGGATATCTTGGGCAGCGAGATGGTTTCGCGGGAAGATTTTAAAGCGTCTTATAACAGCCTTGATGCTTCGGTTGTGCCGCTGCGCCCAGCCGAGCCGGTTATCCAGAAGAAAAAAGATTCTGCAGAGGTTTTCAATGAGGCTGTCAATCTTCTGGTAGAGAAACTCCAAAGCATCAATGAAAACCTTCAGCAGCAAATCCATCAAAATCGGCAGCTTGTAGAGCGGATGGATGCGCTGCCGGCTGTTTTCGAACAGCAGCGGCAAGCATTCGCTCAGGTTGCAGAGCAGCTTCAGGAAAAGGCGGCGCGTGATGAAAAGGTTGCTGAGGAGCTGAGGGGAATTTACGAGAAAACTGCGGCGGCAGCGGAAACAAATGCGCAAATGTGTGACCATATCTGCAAATTGTCAGGGACACTCAGCAAAATTGATGAAGATACAATCAATCAGACCCAGTGGATTCAGCAAATGAGCCGGTCTTTTTCTGCCAGCGAGCGTTTCTTGAAATATACATTCGAAAAACAGCAGACCCGTTTTTATTGGCTGTTTGGGATTTCTTTGGGTATTTGTTTTTTTGCGATGACAGCACTTATAATCTGCTTTGTTTTGCTTTTACAAAGGTAAATTTAAGAATCTGATATATAGGAGGCGATATTGCGAGTACTTTCAGGGATTCAGCCATCAGGCAAGCTTCATATCGGAAATTATTTCGGGGCAATGCGGCAGCATCTTGAGCTGCAGGCCCAAAATGAAGGTTTTTATTTTATCGCTGATTATCATGCATTGACATCGAATCCGCGTCCTGATGCCCTCATGCAGCGAACGCTTGATGTAGCAATGGATTATTTGGCTTTGGGATTGGATCCAGTCAAGACAGTTTTTTGGCGTCAGTCAGATGTGCCGGAAGTAACGGAATTGGCATGGATACTGTCCTGTGTGACCCCTATGGGAC
>Ga0116167_1000505_pt1 | contig 38068 bp, 31 predicted proteins | sample AD_JPNMR3_MetaG_FD_89794 | JGI IMG/M metagenome (GOLD analysis project Ga0116167, IMG submission 89794) | Active sludge microbial communities of municipal wastewater-treating anaerobic digesters from Japan - AD_JPNMR3_MetaG | ecosystem: Engineered > Bioreactor > Anaerobic > Digestate | place...
GATGTGGCGGCAGCTGCTTTCGGGCCCGATGCGCTGAGCGAGCCATGGCGAGATCGCTACCGCGCCATCGAGCAGCTCTTCGGGCGCGATGCCTTCCTCGTCGTCGAGGAAGATGGCCGCTTCGTCTCGGCGTGCACATGCCTGCCGGCTCCCGTGTGGGTGGGTGACCGGAGGCTCACTCTAGGTGCCGTCGGTGGCGTTGCCACGCTGCCCGATTACCGGAGGCGGGGCTACGCGGGCGAGTTGATGCGTGCCGTCGTCCGCCGCATGCAGGAGCTGGGCCTCGCCACTTCGGCGCTGTGGCCCTTCTCCTACGCCTATTATCGGAAGTTTGGCTGGGACTTCGGATGCGAGCATCGCACCTACCGCTTCGATCCCACGAAGATCGGCCCGCTCCCGGAGCCGGATGGGGTGGAGCCCCTTCAAGCCGGAGACCTGCCCGAGGTGGTCGATCTTTTTTCCGCCTATGCACGTACCCTGGCGTTCTGCACCGATCGCTCTCAGCGCTGGTGGCAGGAGTTGCTGAGGAACAAGGGCGTTGCGCCATTCGCTCCAGAGGAGAAGGCGACCTCACGGATGATCATCTACCGTGAAGGGGGCGAGGTGGTGGGCTACGCGCTCTACACACCGCCGGCCGGCGAGGAGCGCCGGCTGAACGTTGCCGAGCTGGTGGCATCCGGCCCGGAAGCGCGGATGCGCCTGCTCGCGGCGCTCGCGCGCGAGGAGCCTGCAGAGATCACCTTCAGGGCACCCGCCGATGACCGCTTCCGCGCCCAGGTGCCGGACCCGCGTCAGGTGGCGACGATGCTCGAGCCAGGTTTCGCCTTCCGTATCGTGGATCCGGTGGTGGCCCTGGCGCTCCTGCCGCCCCCGCCCGGGCTGCGCGGTGCCATCGCGTTCACCCTTGATGACCCGGCACGCCCGGACGAGCCGCTGCGTGTGACCGTAGAAGTATCCGACGGCGAACTGGTGACCAGTGCCAGCCGCACGATGCACTCCGCCGCGCCGATGCGTCTGCACGCGGAGATCGCCTCCTTCTCGCAGATCTATACTGGATACCTGCGCCCAACCGTCGCACACCATCTCGGACGGCTGAAGGGAGACGCCGCCAGTGTTGCGTTCGCGGAGGCGCTGTTCCCCCACTGGACCGCCTATCGCTCTGCCGTCGAGCCGGGATAAACGGGAGAGTATCACCTTACCAGTGGGATGGGCAGCCTGCCTGATCTGCGGCGCAATCGCCGAAGTGACCGCGGCAAGCAGGAATTGCCTCGCGAAAGGCGAACAGAACCGGCGATGACTCCACCACAAGAGAATACTCAATCGATACAACAACTGGCCGCCGAGGTCCTTGAGATTGAAGCGCGTGCCATTCTGAAGTTGCGCGAGCGCCTGGATGAGAGCTTCACGCGAGCCGTGAAACTCATTCTCGCCTGCACCGGACGCGTGGTTGTGACGGGGATAGGCAAGTCCGGAGCAATCGCCCACAAGATTGCTGCCACCCTCGCCAGCACTGGCACGCCCTCGCTTTTCCTGCATCCGGCGGAAGGCGTGCATGGCGATCTCGGCATGGCGACCCGGGGCGATCTGGTGATCGTCCTCTCTCACAGCGGCGAGACCGAGGAGATTGTGCGCATCCTGCCTGCCTTCAAGCGGCTGGGAATTCCGATCATCGCGCTCTGCGGCAATCCTCACTCCACGCTCGGCGAGCAATCGGAGGTCTTCCTCGATACCTCGGTCGAGCGCGAAGCGTGCCCGCTGGGCCTGGCGCCCACCACAAGCACGACGGTGATGCTCGCTGTGGGCGATGCCCTGGCGCTCTGCGCGATGAAGGAGCGTCGCTTCACGCGCGATGACTATGCGCGCTTCCACCCAGGAGGCTCCCTCGGCCGGCGCCTGCTCCTGCGCGTCTCCGATCTGATGCGCACCGGCGATCTGGTCGCGAGCGTTCAGGGCGATACGACGATCCTGGATACGCTCCTGGCGATCACCCAGGCGCGCGCGGGATGCGCCATCATCGTGGACGAGGAGCAGCATCTGGAGGGGATTATCACCGATGGCGACGTGCGCCGGCTGCTGCTGGACGATCCAGATTGCCTGCATCGCAAGGTGGCGGGCGTGATGAACCGGTCGCCAGCGACAATCACCGTTGACCGTCTTGCAGCCGAGGCTCTCCAGGTGATGGAATCGCACCGGCCCGGGGCAATCGGCGATCTCCCCGTGCTGGATGACGAAGGCCGCCTGGTCGGAGTCGTCACCCTGAAGGATCTGCTCAAGGCAGGGATCGTCTGAGGACGCCGTTTCACACGGTGGGCAAGCGAAACCGCGATGACTTCACACCTGCGTTCCTCCTCGCACCCGCATGACGCGGCCCTGCTCCAAGATGCCTCCTCTCGCGCGGAGGAGATCATCCGCAGGCTGCATCAGGAGTACCCAGAGGCGCACTGTGCGCTGGGGCACTCCAGTGCCCTGGAGCTGCTCGTCGCGACGATCCTCTCGGCGCAGTGTACCGACGCGCGGGTCAACCAGATTACCCCGGGGCTGTTTCGGAAGTACCCCACCATCGAAGACTTCGCCGCGGCGGACCAGGAGGAGCTGGAGCGCGACATCTTCACGGCGGGCTTCTATCGAAACAAGGCGAAGGCGATCATCGGGATGGCGCGGGCGGTGCTGGAGCGCCACGGCGGCGAGATCCCGAATACGATGGAAGAGCTCGTGGCGCTGCCCGGTGTCGGACGGAAGACCGCGAGCGTGGTCCTGGGCTCCTGGTTCGGCGTGCCGGCCCTTCCAGTAGATACCCATGTCACCCGCCTGGCGAGGCGCCTGGGTCTGACTGAGAGCGACGACCCCAACCGGATCGAGCGAGACCTACAGGCGTTGCTCCCCGAGGAAGAGTGGGTGTTCGCCTCCCACGCCTTGATCTGGCATGGCCGGCGCGTCTGCTTCGCGCGCAAACCGGAATGCGATCGCTGCTGCCTGCGTGACCTCTGTCCATCCGCCGCCTAGCCCGGCCCTCTCTCAACCCGGATCCCCTGCGACCGGCGTGCGGCGGTCCCCTCAAACCCGGACGGACGCACAACCCCGGGTGTCCGCACACGGCTCATCCATGCCTGCCCCCTTCATCGTGGTATCGCGGCGCTCTCTCATTGACGCGCTGGAAATCGTGTGGTAGGATGGGGTTGGTTGAGTAGAGCAGGCGGGTGGCGTATGCCACCGGGGCCGGGCTTCAGTGATCGAAGCAGCAGGATGACCTGCGGGACTACATCTCCGCTTGGGTCGTCCTGCTTTTGTTTGTACTAAGAGGAAACGGAAGCAGAACGCTGGTGCTTGAAGTGGGAGGCGGGATGAAGAGCGCAAAGAGCGCCGCAGCGCGGCTATCGGTACTCTCCAACACGGCGCTGGTGACGATGAAGGTGATCGTCGGGATGCTGACCGGCTCGGTCAGCATCCTCGCGGAGGCGCTCCACTCTGGGCTGGATCTGGTGGCGGCCGGGATTGCCTGGGTCGCCGTGCGCGCGGCGGACGCTCCACCGGATGAGGAACACCCCTATGGTCACGGCAAGGTGGAGAACCTGTCGGGTACGGTAGAAGCGGCGCTCATCCTCTTCACTGCGGGATGGATTGCTTGGGAGGCGCTCCAGCGTTTGGTGGATCCCCGGCCGGTTCATGCGAGCGGCCTTGGCTTGGTGGTAATGGCGGTTTCCGCGGGGGTGAACGTGTGCGTCTCGCGCCGGCTGTTCCGGGTCGCGCGGGAGAGCAACTCCGTCGCGCTCGAGGCAGATGCTCATCACCTGAGCGTGGATGTCTACACCTCGCTGGGCGTCGCGCTCGGCCTGCTGTTGATTCGGGTGACCGGGTGGAGCTTCCTGGATCCGCTCGTGGCGCTCGTGCTGGCGATTGTGATCGGTCGGATTGCCTGGGAGCTGAGCCATCGCGCGGCGCACCCGCTTCTGGATACGCGTCTGCCGGCAGAGGAGGAGAGGGAGCTGGTGCGGTGGATTGAGGAACACCCGGCCGTGATGGGATGCCACTGCGTCCGCTCGCGCTCGGCAGGGGCCTGGGCCTATCTCGATGCGCACGTCACCGTTGCAGCAGGCACCACGCTGGAGGATGCGGATGCACTGGAGGAGGAGTTGCGCGCGCAACTCGTGAAGCGCCGGCCGCGGCTGGATGTGATGCTGCATATCGAACCGCACCCGGAGACGTTGCCACGGGGTCGGGAAGGCCAGGCAGAGCGGGCGTAGCAGCCCGGAGCGGCGGTGGCGATGAATCAGAAGGGGCGAAGCCCTTGCGGTGCTTCGCCCCTTGCTGGTGGGTGGGAGAGGATTCGAACCTCTGTAGGCGTACGCCAACGATTTTACAGACCGTCTCCTTTAGCCACTCGGACACCCACCCACGAAACTGGAGCCGACGATCCGATTCGAACGGATGACAAGCTGTTTACAAAACAGCTGCTCTGCCACTGAGCTACGCCGGCAGTCTCAGTCACGCTCCATACGCTCACTGATTTTGCGCTTCGCACGCTGAAGCGCGTTATCGATGGACTTGGTTCGGCATTTCAGGTCATCTGCCATTTCCTTATAGGTCTTACCCTCCAGGTACTGGCGCAAAACCTGAGCCTCCAGGCGACTGAGGTCGTGATCCATGCCGTGGTCAATGTAGTGCGCCAACTGGCGACCGAGGACGATCTCCTCAGGGTTGACCATCCGGCTATCCGGGATCACGTCGATCAGCGTCTGATCGGACTCTTCGTCCGCGATGCACTTATGCAACGAGACGTAAGAGTTCAGCGGCACGTGCTTCTGACGGGTTGCCGTCTTGATGGCGGTGATGATCTGGCGCGTCACACATAACTCTGCAAACGCCCGGAACTTGGACTTATCGTCACGAAAATCCCGGATCGCCTTGTAGAGGCCGATCATCCCTTCTTGAACCACATCGTCGTGGTCCGCGCCAACGAGAAAGTACAACCGCGCCTTGCTTTCGACGAGACTCCTGTACTTCTGCAACAGGTAATCTACTGCCCGATCGCTTCCGTTCTTGGCATAGAGGACAACCTCTTCGTCCAGCATCCCGGAGAAGGTAATCGGGGCGTCGTCGGCGCACGAACCCATGGGCGCTGCCTCCGTCCTACACGCGGAGCCCGCTGGTCGATTGGGAATGCCTCCGCGTTCCATCCACGCCTATTATACTATCGACTGCTCATTTCGTCAATAGGCTGCGGGCATGAAAATTAGCCTGTGCCATGCACCAGATCGCGAGTAGTGCCGCGGGCCGCAGCACCAGGGCGTTTTCCTGTCTGGCGCACCGGGCGCTTCCCGTAGATGTCAACGGTGAGCACGCCAGCTCTCGCGTACGTCTGGATCAGGATCGGCGCGCCGGTCGTGTTCCGAAAGCGGAAATCGACGCCGCCATAAGACACGGTCGCGTCGCGGCCGGGGGGGGCGTAGGTGACCGGGCGCGAATGCTGGGCGCGCTCCAGGATCCGCATCCGGCCTTCCAGGGCGGCATTATAGAGGGTGGTGCTCACCTGGCAGATGCCGCCACCGATGCCGTCGAGGATCTCCCCCTTCTGAAAGATCTTCGCAACGCGGTAGCCCCTCGCCTCGGTGCGCGGCCCGACGACGGTATTGTAGGAGAAGACGCCACCGGCAGGAACAATGGTGCCATCGAGCGCGCGCGCCGCCAGCCGCAGATTCACGGCGCGGTTGACGTCAGCCGGGTTGTAGCGCGTGGTGTAGGTGGAGATGCGCCCATCAATCTGGCTCAACTCCGCCGCGGTGATCCGCGGGCGGTCCTCGCGGACGACGAGACGCAGGTCGCGGTGGGAATGCGGCACGAAGTAGCGCACGATGTTCTTTTCGGTGGCATCGACATCCAACACGCGCCCCACGCGCTCTGCGCCGATCACGAACTCGCGCCCATCAAAGCGGATGGTGGCGTTACGGGCGGGAATGTCCGTGGCGCGCGCCAACCGCTTCAGGCGCGCGCGCATCGCCTTGCGGTCGAACTCCACCCGCGGCTTGATGACGACACCCCGCCGGCGTGCCTCCCAGCCATCGCGAGCGCGTCGCAACAGGTTCCCCTGGCGCCCGATGCTCAGAGCCTTCTCGATAGTCGCGTCGAGGTCATAGCTGCACCCCAGTTCGCGGGGCGTGACCTCCCACTGGCGAGGGCCATCGACGAGGGGAATCTTGCGTTCCAGGGCGGGAAGCAGGTGCTTCTCTAGCACGACGCGGGCTTCTTGTGGCGTGCGCGCGCCCACGTCGATCTGCCAAACAGCGACGCCGGGGAGAATCCGACCTGGCGGGGGGCGCAGACCCAAGGTCGCCCCCAGGAGCGCCGATCCAGAGAGAAGCGCGCTCCCAAGCAGCAGACCGGTCCATCGACGGGCACGCGCTCCGCGCCGCCGCGGCAAGGACCAGGATGCCGGGCCGGCAGCCCAGGAGCCACCGGAGGTGTCGTCATGCGGGGCTGTGGTGGATCGAGGGCGTCTTTCCATCGGCGGTCTTATCGAGCTCGTTTCCAGGTTGTCTTGCCGCCCGGGTGGTCCTCAAGGAGGATCCCCACATCGCGCAGGTCGTCTCGGATCCGATCAGAAAGAGCGAACTCTTTGCGCTGTCTCGCATCCTGGCGCCATGCGATGATCTTCTCAATCACCGCGTCGAGATCGGTCGCTGCGGATTCCTGCACGGCGCCCTGTTCCAGGAGGCCAAGCACGCCTGCCAGGACGCACAGCTCATCGCGGGCAGCCTGGACAATCGCCCGGTCGGTGCCGGCGGCGGGCACGGCGCCGGTGGCAAAGCGGTTGATGGCAGCTGCCAGCGTGAAGAGAACGGCAATGGCACGCGGCGTGTTGCAGTCGTCATCCATCGCCTCGTAGAACTCGGCGTGGCTCTCCGCGCGGCGTGCCTCCAGCGCCTGGGCGTCAGCAGACGCCTCGCCCTCGGCGGCAGGAGGGGCCCCTTGCAGCCATTCGTCAGCGGCGCGCAGTGCGCCATAGAGGCGATCCAGGCCGCGCTGCGCCTCCTCAATGCTGGGCGAGACTTTCCGCTCAGGATCCCACGAGAAATCAATGGGGCTGGCGTAGTGGGCCTGCAACAGGTAGAAACGGAGCGCCTCAGCGGAGTGGTTCTCCAGGGCTTGCTCGATCGTCACGAAGTTGCCCAGCGACTTGCTCATCTTCTGGCCGCCGATTTTCAGGCTGCCGGTGAGGAGCCAATAGCGCACATAGGGCGCGTCGTTTGCCGCTTCCGACTGGGCAATCTCATCCTCGTTGTGCGGGAAGATGTTCTCGATCCCGCCCCCGTGGATGTCTACGGTGGCGCCCAGGTACTTGTTCGCCATGGCAGAGCACTCGATGTGCCAGCCAGGGAAGCCCATTCCCCAGGGACTCGGCCACTGGAGGATATGCTCGGGCTCGGCCCGCTTCCAGATGGCGAAATCCGCCGGATGCCGCTTCTCCTCCTGAGCCACCCGGCTCTCCTCCTCGGACGCGGCGTTCACTTCGCGATGCGAGAGCTTGCCATACTCCGGGAAGGTGCTGACATCGAAGTAGACCGAGCCGTTGGACTCGTAGGCGTGGCCTTTCTCGATGAGCTTCTGGACGAGCGCGATGATCTCCGGGATATGCCCCGCGGCGCGCGGCGAAATATCCGGTCGGAGCACGCCCAGGGCGTCCATCGCCCGGAAGTACTCGCGAGTGTACGTCTCCGCCAGCTGCATCGGGTGTACCTGGCGCAGGCGCGCGCGAGCGATGATCTTATCCTCGCCTTCGCCGGCCAGCTCGTCCGTGAGGTGACCCACGTCGGTGATGTTCTGAACATACAGCACCTTGTAGCCGCGGTGTCGCAGGTAGCGAACGATCGTGTCGAAGGCGACGTATGTCTTGGCATGCCCAAGGTGCGGCAGATCGTACACCGTCGGCCCGCACACGTACATCCCCACGAAGGGATCGTGCAGCGGGACAAACTCCTCTTTGCGTCGAGTGAGGTAGTTATAGAATGTTATGGCCACCAGAGAATCCCCATCCTGCGGCGAGCGGCACCACCGGAAACGGCCAGGCCGGCCTTCCTGCATGCGGCAAGTCACCACTCCAAGCCACGAATGCCGCCGCTTCCATCAATGTCCAGTATACCACACTGACTCCGCGCGGCGCAAGGGCGAGACAGGTGCATACCACCTTGCCAAGGTACCACAAAAGCGGTAGAATGATACAGACGCGCTCACAGCAGCGCGTGCCGCGAGGAAGGAGTACCTCACCGTGCCTGACCTGGAGAAGCTACAAAAGCTCTGGCAGATCGCCACCGATCAGATCAAGAAGCGGATCACTAATATCGCCGTGTGGCGCGCGATGGAGTCGGCCATCGTGCTGGACTATGAGGGGGGTACTCTAGTCTTGGGCTTGCCCGGCGAGAGCTACTCCCAAAGCGGCCATCTCCTCGTTCCCGAGCATCGCAATCTGATTGAAGAGGTCCTCACCCAGATTACACAGCGGTCGCTCACCTTCCGCGTGGTGGAGTGCGGAAGCGTGGAGGAATGGAAAACCTACAAGGTTGCAGAAGAGCGCAAGCGAGCGGCCCAGATGGCCCTCATCAATGGTCAGAGGCCGCGGGCTGCAGTGGACCAGAAGAGCGGTGAGCAATCGCCCGTGCCCGATGCGGCAGTGGATGCGCAAAGCGCCGCGATCGAGAACGTGAATGATATCCTCAACCGGGCCTACAAGATCTTCTCGGCGCTCCCGCACCGGACCATGTCGCAGTCGCGAGCCCGGTTTGTTCGTGACGCGGCCCAGATGCTGGCAGGCGCGGAGGGCCAGCTGGTGGCTTCCGGGATGGACACGGATACCGTGATGCGCACGATTGACCGCGCCATTGATCGGATCGCCGTGTGGGGCGAGTGCGATGCCACCACGGTCGCCCTGGAGTATCTGCGCCATAAGGAACGCGCCTGATCCGCGCACTCCTTCCGCCGGGCCCCTCGCCCAGGGCGGCCCAATCGCCGGGCGCTATCGGGTGTTGCCCAGTGGCGATGGGGGCGAAGCCAGCCTTTCGAGAGAGGCGCGCGTGTTGAAAGTGAAAAATAGGGCGATAAGGTCGGCCGGCGTGAAGGAATCTGGGGGTGCGGGCTTCAATAAGGAGATTAGTGAGCACGGAGCGCCTGTCAGGCTTCGAAGCGCATCTTGACATGCGGCTCGCTTTCGTGCTAATCTAGTGCCGATTTCGGCCTGCCGGCATCGCGCGAGAGGCCCGCTTCTCCCACGACGCCGGACGCGAGGCCGTTCATCGGCTTTCTCTGGGAGATACGGCGGTACAGGGGCAAGCGCGAACTCGTCTCCGCTGCAGCAGCAGGGAGGGGAACGGCTCGGAAGTACCGTATCGATTGAAAGTCGCACGGTATCCCTGAGGAGCAATACCGGCTACCAACAAACCGCGGGCAAGCTTGTCGCGCTATTCCATGCCAGTGATTGGGAGGCGCCGGCTCGCAGCCGCGCCGACATCGGAAGACATCCTTCTATGGGCTTGAAAGCGGTCGTCGGCTTAGATATCGGCAACACCACCATCAAGGTGGCGGAAGTGCGCGTGAGTGGTGGGCGGCCCCGCATCACCGCTCTTGGCGTGATCCCCACCCCCCCTGATAGTGTCCAGCAGAGCGTCGTCACCGATCCCGAGGCACTCACTGCTGCCATCAAGGAGCTGCTTGCCAGCGCCGGGGTGCGCGAGAAACGAGTGGTCAGCTCTGTCGGAGGCCAGCAGGCGCTCGTCGTCCGCATCATCGAAGTGCCGAAGATGAGCGAGAAGGAGCTGGCCGAGACGATGAAGTGGGAGGTGGAGCGCCACGTGCCCTTTGCCTCCTCCGAACTCCAGATGGATTACAAGATCATCGATCGGCCGGACGCGCCCCCAGAGGCACAGACCATGGATGTATTCCTGGCCGTTGCCCAGCAGGAGATGATCACGACGCACGTGGACACCCTCATCGAGGCGGGGCTCGATCCGGTGGCGATCGATGTGGAGCCGCTGGCGCTGGCGCGTTCTCTGGTCGAAGTCCAGGATCCGGAGCGTCAGAAGCAGACGGTGGCCATCGTCAACATCGGCGCCCTCTTTACGGATCTGAGCATCGTGCGCGACGGCACCCTTCTTTTCCAGCGCACCATCGCAACCGGAGGAAACTCTCTCACCGAGGCGATCGCCGGCGCGACCAACGTCAGTCGCGAGCATGCCGACCGGATTAAGAAGATGAAGGCCGCGGTAGACCTCGAGGCCTATGCGGTTCAGCCTGCTGCGTCCGATCCCTTTGGGGGTGGCACGGAGGCCTTTGGATTTGGCATGCCCGGCTTCGGCACTCCAGATGGGGGCACGCCCGCACCCGAGGAGCCCACGCTGTTCAATCCCTTCGCGACCGCGGAGGAGAGTGCACCACAAGAGCTGAACCCCTTCGCAACGGCGGAGGAGGAGAGTGCACCGCAAGAGCTGAACCCCTTCGCGGCAGCGCAGGAAGAGAGCGCACCACAGGAGCTAAATCCGTTTGCGGCCGCCGAGGAGAGCGCGCCACAGGAGCTAAATCCCTTCGCGGCAGCGGAGGAGAGCGAGCCCCAAGAGCTGAACCCCTTCGCAACGGCGGAGGAAGAGAGTGCACCGCAAGAGCTGAATCCCTTCGCGACCGCGGCGGAGGATGAGACGATTGACCTCGGGCCCTTTGCCGCGGCGGATGGCGACGCTCAGAGCACTCCCGAAGAGACGGCCAGCGACCAAGATCCATTCGGGATCGCCGCCCTGACGGGAGGCGAGTGGGAAAGCGTTGGTGATGCAGACGCTGGCGCGGAAGGCCAGGCCAGTGGGGGCGCAAGTAGCTCAGCCGATGATTTGACACCCCGGCAGGTCTTTGATATAATCAGGGAACCGTTGAGCGACCTCGTCACCGAGATCAAGCGCTCGGTGGATTACTACCGCGGTCGAACCAGCGACGCGACAATCGATGTGATACTGTTGAGCGGTGGCACTGCTTGCCTGCCAGACCTCGACCGGCTCCTGGAAGGCGAGCTCGATGTGCCCGTCGTCGTGGCAGATCCCTTCCAGGCGGTTCCGGTGCAATCCACGCAGTACCCCGAGGAGTACCTAAAGCAGATTGCGCCGCTCTTTTCTGTGGCCGTGGGGCTGGGGCTGCGAGAGACGGTGTTCTGAGATGCTCAAGATCAACCTGCTGCCCGCCTATATTCGCCAGCGTCGTCTCGTCAAGCGTGCCATCGCCGGGGTGATCGTCGCAGTGCTGGTCACCATTGGCGGTTTCCTCTACTGGAACTTCACGCTCCAACAGCAGGCACAGGCCCTGCAGCAGCAGATCGACGAGCTGATGCCCACCAAGAGAGAGGCGGAGCGCCTCCAGCAAGAGGCGAGCGCCGTCCGCGCTGAGATCGGCCCGATCCAGACGCAACTGGCGTTCCTCGACCAGGTGGTCGCGCTTCCGGAGAAATGGTGCGCACTCCTCCAGAATGCGGCGGAGTACACCCATGCCGGCGTCACGCTGAACTCGATGACCATCTCCGGGGATACCATCAGCATGCAGGGGCACACCCCAAATCTGCGGACCGCGGCGCGCTACCTGCTCAACGCTCTACGCAACCCGAAGTGGACCCAGGTGACGATCAACGGGCCGCAGGGGTACCCCTCTACGGCCTCTCCGGCCGATGTCCATCCGCGATTCCGGCCGATGGACTATCCGCTGCAAATCACCGCGACCCTGGACCCGGACCACCGTGTCAATATGCCGCAGCCACCGGGTGGCGGCGGTGGCGGCGGAGGTGGCATGCCTGGCGGAATGCCGGGCGATCCCGGTATGGGTCCGGGCCCAGGCATGGAAGGCATGCCCCCGGATGCTGGCGCGCCACCAGGTGCGCCGTAGGGCAGAGAGTGGATCGAGTCACAGAGAACGGAGTGAGCAGACGTGCGTGGCGCCCTGGCTAAATTGACCTGGATACAGGTGACCATCATCGGGATCGTGGTGTGCGCGATCATCGGGGCGTCGTTGTACTTCCTGATGATCAAGAAGCAGCAGGAGGAGATCGCCAAACTCACGACCGAGCTGCAAGGAGTGGAAGCGAAGGCGAAAGAGAAGCCTCGGGCGGAGGAAGAGCTGGCGCAGGCTAAGGCAGAGCTGCGCGCGGCGCGGCGCCGGCTGGCGATCTACCAGCGGACCAAGATGATCCCGCTGTCGCTCAACACGCAAGTCGATCAGTATCATAGCATGGTACGCCTGTGGCGGGAGCAGAGCGAGGTGCTGGGGCCACTGATGGAGCGGCATATTGCCAGCACCGGGCTGGAGGTCGCCGGGACGGGCCCGAATGTTTTCGCCAATCTTGTTGCGGGTCAGCGCTTCAATGCCAGCACCGGGTCGGCTGTGATCCCGGTGCCCAAGCCGCCGGAGACGCCGGCGGGGATTACCCCCGGCGTCTATACTGTGAGTTTGGGGAGTATCACCGCGCGGACAACCAGGGGCTTCCCGCAAGTGCTTAGCTTCTTGCGCTCCTTCACCCGGGCCCCGAGACTGGTGGCGGTGGGAGCACCTTCGATTAGTGGTACGAGTCCGAATTTGACCGTTACGGTGCCTTTGACCGTCTACTATCTGGTGGAAGGTGGTGCCCCGCCGGCGCCAGCGGGCGGTGGAGGACCGGGCGAGCCCGGTATGCCGGGCGACCCGGGGATGCCGCCTGATGCTGGTGGGTCGCCTCCAGCGGACGCCGGAGGCCCGCCAGGCGACGCCGATGCGGGAGAGTAGGAACAGGCGGGAGTGACAAAGCGTCCCAAACACGAGGGGGATGTGACACAACTCCCAATAGTCGTGGAGAGTGAGCTCGGAAGCACTGAGGTGGGTGAGGGACCAGCGGCGTGAAGATCGACCTGAGCAACAAGAGGAACCTGATCATCCTGGCAAGTCTTGCCGGGGTGGCTTTCGCCGCGGCGCTCTTCTTTGTGGTCTTCTCCGGAGGGCCCAAGGTTTCTGAGGAAGCCCGCCGGGCGGAGGAGGCGCGCGAGGCGCGCGGCCCGCTCCCCCGGGGCGCCGAGGTGGAGGGGATGCCCGCGACGCCGGATGCGGGCGGCCCGGGACCAGAGGGCGACGCGGGAGCAGCCCCGGAGGGCCCGGAGATGGCTGCGGCTGGCCCCGCAGAGCCGGCAGGAGGCCCGGGCGAGCCACCGGCAGGAACGCCGGCTGGTCCCGACGAAGGATCTGCCCCGGAAGCCCAGCCGACCCCGAAGCCGTTCGAGGCGGAGGGCGATGGAGGCACGATTCCGAAGGGGCCACCGGTGGAGCCGTATCGGCCAGATCCCTTCGTGACCGCGGCCAAGCTGGAAGCTCCGAGGCCCACGCCAGTGCTGCCACCGCTGGTGGTGGTACGCCAGCCACCCCAACCGATGGTGGTTCCGGCGACGGTGAACGTGATTCCGACGAGCATTATTGCCCGCGGAAGCGCGGCGATCCGCGCGGAAGTCCAGCGACGCCTCTCTGGCGTGCTCTGGAATGGAAAGGTCTTCGCCATCCTGGAGTCGTCCGACGAGGCGCAAAGGGCGATTGTGCAGCCCGGCGAGCAGGTCGGCAAGGATCTTTGGGTGAAGTCGATCTCGCGATCGCAGATGGTGCTTGTTCGAGAGGATGGGGAACGGGGCCGCGAGGAGATCGTGGTCGATCTCAAGGAAGCGCAAAGACAACCGGCGATGGGACTCGGCCCGGGCGGGATGCCCGGTATGCCTGGCGACCCGGGCGCATTTCCTGGCGGAATGCCCGCTCCATAGAGTTCAGAGTTAGTTGCTAGCGAGGGTGTGATCGGTGCGTGACGCGCAGAGGGAGCGCAGTCTACGCGCCGCTGGGCCAACCTCCCGGCCCATTGCGAAGTGGTGTCGTCGGTTACAGCCGTTGGGCGCCAAAGGAAAGAGATGGGAGGCGAATCGCGGCGGCGGGGCGCTGCCGTCGCGAGAGAGGAAGAGGTGGGAACGATGCGTAGTCGAAGGAGATTCGGCAGATCGTGGTACAGGCGGGGGTGCTCGATTCTCCTGAGCCTGGGGCTGGCTGCCGGCCTGGCTGCCCTGCCTGCGCAGGCGCAGGAGAACGCGGCACAAGAGAAGATCTCGCTCGATCTTGTCGATGCCGATTTGCGTGACGCGGTCACCCTGATCTTCAAAGACACCCCTCTCAACTACACCTTCGCGGATGGTGTGTACGCCACCAATGTGACGCTGAAGCTGGACGGAGTGCCCCGCGAGCGGGCGCTCGATATCCTGCTGAAGAGCAAGGGGCTTCAGTACTCCAAGGAGGGGGGCGTCTACGTCATCAAGCCGCGGCCGGGCGCGAACCCCGGCGGGATGGGCGTTCCCGGAGGAATGGCCGTTCCGGGTGGCGAGGCGATGCCGGCCGGGGCACCCGGTGTGGCGCGTCCGGCGGCGACCGGCGCTGAAGCCGGTGGCGGCGCCGCGGCTCCCGCTGGGAAGCGCGAGAGCAAGCTGGAGCAGATCAAGCTGACGCACCTCGATCCATGGTACCTCATCGCGGTGCTCCGTGGCCAGAGCAACCAGGGCGGCCAGTTTGGCGGCGTTGGCGGTGGCGGCTTCGGCAGCATGGGAAGCGGCTTCGGCGGTGGCATGGGCAGCTTCGGCGGCGGAATGGGCAGCTTCGGGGGCAGCAGCTTCGGCGGTGGCATGGGCAGCTTCGGCGGCAGCATGGGTGGCTTCGGCTTCGGCAGCATGGGCGGCTTCGGCGGCAGCATGGGCAGCCTTGGCGGTGGCCTGGGTGGCCTCGGCGGCGGTCTGGGCAGCTTCGGGGGCAGCAGCTTTGGAGGCGGCAGCTCCGGCCAGGGCCAGTTCAACACCGGCCAGCAAGTGTTCCGGCCGCAGCTTCGCCGGTAAGTGAGTGATGAACTCGCTTTCAGGGCGCCAACCGTGGCGCCCTGAAGGCTCGGCGGCCTACGGGCACGCCCCATACAGGTGCGGGCGACGTGTCAGGTGCGTCCGGATGACAAGCGAGGAACTGGAGAGGGCAGGCGAGTCTCCCCAACTCCCGGATATGTGCCGTGGAGCTGAGGCTCGAGAGGTCCGCTTAGGGCGCGAATCGATCATCATTGGCTCATCGCGGGACACCCGTCCTCCAGGTTGGCAGTGAGACACGCGCAGGTACAATATGACAGCACATACCGATTTTCTGAGACCGGCCCATAGGCCGCTGTTCTGGCTCGCCGCGCTCTTTGCCATCATTCTAGTGGCCCCGCCGGCACCGGCGGAGGATGCGATGAGCGCCCCGATTTCGATCGATCTTCGCGATTGTGAGATTGGGGCGGCAATCCGCACGCTGATGCAGGCGAGCGGGGCGAACATCATCGTCGACGGTGAGGTCAGCGGCAGAGTGACGTGCCAGCTCCGCGACAAGACGCTCGAGGAAGTCCTCGATCTCCTCACGCAGGCCAAGGGACTGCACTGGCACAAGAAGAACGATGTGTACGTCATCACGCGCCAGCCCATCGCCAGTCCCGCTGCGGCGCCCGTCGCGGCTGCGGAAGCGCCCCCCGCTCCGCCGGCCGCCCCTGAGGTCACGGGTGCGATCGATCTGAACCCGCGCTCGGTCGAGGCGGCTGCGCCACGCCCGAAAACCAGCCTCCAATCGATCCCCCTCCGCCATCTCGATCCCTACGCGGCGGCGGATCTGCTGGAGAAGGGCACGATGACCTCGAGCATCGACCTGATGGCATCCATGATGCGCGAGAGCGGCGTGCCTACGACTGGCATCCCGCAGTTCTTCCAGAACAACACCGCAACGCCCGCGGGTGGCAATGACCTGTATGGGCGTCTGAATAGTGGTGGCTTTTCCGCTCGGCCGGCGTTTCCTAACGGCGTGGCCGGTGGCGGCTTCGCCCAGTTCCCCGGTGGCCCAGGTGTGGATCCGGGAGCCGGCGGCGGCGTGGCCGGCGCGGCTGGCGGGGCCGCAGGTGGTGGCGGAAGCGCCCTCCTTCCCCCCGGTATCGAGGATATCGTTCCCTACGACCTGACAAACTCGCTGCTCGTCCGGGGCACGGATGAGGCGATCGCGGAGCTGCGCGACATCATCAGCCGCTATCTCGATGTGGCCCCGCGCCAGGTGCGCATCGAGGCCGAGTTCCTCACCGTGAACATGAACGATGAGGCGCTCTTCGGCTTCAACTGGTCGACTACCGATGGTCAGACCACCATCGATGCGTCGCTGGCCGTCGGTGGAGACCTCAATGTCCGCTATGCCACGGGGAACTTCAGCTTGGCGCTCCAGGCTCTGAAGAAGGCGGATCGCGGGCGCACCATCATCGCGCCGCGCGTGACCGCGGTGAACCAGCGCCCCGCGGTGATTGCCTCTCAGCAAACGCTGTGGTACACGAATACCGAAACCATCGTCAACCCCTTCGGTGGCGCAACGGTCACGAACAAGACACCTGTCCAGATCCCGGTGACGATCCAGCTCATGGTCTTCCCGAGGATCAACGGCGACGATACCATCACGATGTTCCTGATGCCGGTTGTGCAGGATGTTATGGGCTACTCTGAGGGGCCCAACGGCGAGCAGCTGCCGATCATCCAATCCCAGTACATTTCAGTTCCTGAGATCCGCGTGAAGGATGGCGAGACGCTGGCAATGGGCGGCCTGGTGCGGCGCACCGACTCGAAGACGTCGCGAAAGCTGCCATTCTTCTCCGACCTTCCGCTCATCGGCAACCTGTTCCGAACCCGGCAGGATCGCGAGCAGGACATGGAACTGCTGATCTTCGTTACGCCGAAGATCTTGCCGAACGAGGATGGTCCGGGTAGCGTGCCGGCAGCCGGCGCCGTGGCGCCAACCCCCGTCGGCATGTAGGCAGGCGGTAGCATCCAGAGGCCGTTAGCGGCCACAGTTCGGGATCCGCCGAAGTAGGCATTCAGACACGAGGCGGGGGGCGAGTGGGGGAGCGGAGCGGCTCCTCCTTCGCTCTCCGCCTTGCGCATTGATGGGAGCAGCGCCGGGCGGGCGTCCATTCGGAGTCGGCACGAGGGGTGGTATCAGCCCATCTTGCGAGACGGCCCGCGGGGCTCCCGTGCGCATGCATCTAGAGTGCGCCCCCGGGGCGCTGGGAGGTCATCTGTGCCCGTTGTCACCGTATCCCTGGCCGACCGCTCGTATCCGATCGTCATCGAGGCGGGGTGTCTGAGCCGTCTAGGCCGTCTGATTGCGGAACATGCGCGCCCGCACGGAGTGTTGGTGGTGAGCAACCCGGCGATTGCCGACCGGTATGGCGAAGTGGTCATGGGGGCCCTGGACGAAGCCGGTATCCGCGCGTCCATGACTCTCGTTCCGGCTGGGGACCGCGCCAAGTCGTTGCGCAACGCAGAGCGGGTGATCGATCGTGCCGTGGCGGAACGACTCGAGCGTTCGTCCGCGATCGTGGCACTCGGGGGCGGGGTGATCGGTGACCTCGCCGGATTCGTTGCAGCCATTTACCTGCGCGGTGTGTCCTTCATTCAGGTGCCCACTTCTTTGCTTGCCCAGGTGGACGCATCGGTGGGCGGGAAGACAGCGGTGAATCACCGCGCTGGCAAGAATCTGGTGGGATGCTTCCATCAGCCGCGGCTTGTTGTGATCGACCCCTGCGTGCTGGAGACGCTTCCGAAACGCGAAGTAGGGGCGGGTTTGGCGGAGATGGTGAAGCATGGCGTCATCCTAGATGCCGACTACTTCGCGCGCCTGGAGCGCGGCATGCCTCGCCTCCGCATCCTGGATCGAGACGAGCTGAGCGAAGCGATTGCCGGCTCGTGCGCCCTAAAGGCTTCCGTGGTGGCGGCCGATGAGCGCGAAACTGGGCGCCGTGCGCTGCTGAACTACGGGCACACATTCGGTCACGCGTTGGAGACGGTGACCTGCTACCGGCGCTACAAGCATGGCGAGGCCGTGGCGCTCGGCATGGAGATGGCTGCGATGCTTTCGCGCGATCTCGGCTTGTTGAGCCAGGATGATGCGCTGCGACAGCGCCAGCTGCTGCGCGCAGCCGGCCTGCCGGTCGCTGTGAAGCCGGGCGGTCAGATCAGTGTGGATCGTCTTCTGGCCGCCATGGAGCACGATAAGAAGGTGGCGCGGGGGCGGCTCCGATTTGTGCTCGCCACGCGCATCGGAGCGGGTGTGGTGGCGGATGACATTCCCATCGATGCCGTTCGTTCGGTGTGCCGGCGCTTCTTGGAGAGTGAAAGGTGAGGGGCGGCCATTTTGCGCCTGTGCGCCGGCCTGCCCTGAGACCAGGAGATGATCAGGAGAGGAATGAGGCTTCATCTGAGCACATTCGTGGACCTGCTGTTGGCACTCTGGAGCACGCTGGCGGTGGCACAGCACGTGGCTGTGGTGGCGTCGGCAGCGTGGGCGGTGCCCTCTAGCCCGAGGCTCGATCTCGCGCCTGGCTACTGGGTGGTTGGGCTCGCCTTGCTCCTGTGCGCTGGAGCGAGCCGGCTCTCCCTGGCCAAGGAGGTGCCCGGTGACAGGTAGGGTGATAGACGCGCGATACGAGGTGCTGGAGCGGGTCAATGAAGGCAGCTTCTTCACCATCTACAAGGCACGCGACCGTGTTCTCGACCGCACAGTTGCGTTGAAGGTCCTCTCGGCGCGGTTTGCCACGAACGCCCAGTTCGTGGAGCGCCTGCGCGCCGAGTTGTCCACTGCAGCGGCGCTGACGCACAGCGGGATCGCGCGGATCTATGAAATCGGCGAGATAGAGGGCCGTCCCTACGTCGCCACCGAGTTTGTGCGTGGCACGGACCTCAAGGAGCGGATTCGACGAGCGGCCCCGTTTGCGCTAAGTGACGCGGTTTCTCTGGCGATCGGGCTGCTTCAGGCGGTCGATTACGCGCATCGTGCGGGGACGGTTCACGGTGATGTCACCCCCTATAACGTGCTGATCACTCCCGAGCTCGATGTAAAGGTCACCGATTTCGGGATCAGCCGCGCGGCCGGGGCGTCTTCGCTATCGCACTCGAACGCGGTGCTTCGCGGTGTGCACTACCTCGCCCCAGAGGTTGCTCAGGGTGGCGAGGCCACCGTGGCATCCGATATCTATTCGGTTGGCGTGATACTGTTCGAGATGCTCACGGGCACGCTTCCCTATGCCGGCGACACGCCGATTGCCGTGGCCCTGAAGCACGCACAGGAACCGACGCCCTCCGCCAGAGCGGTCAATCCAAGCGTGCCTCGCGCATTGGATGGCATTATTGCCAAGGCGATGGCCAAGGATCCGGCGGCCCGCTACCCGAGTATGCTTGCCATGCTGCGTGACCTGAGACGCGCGGAGGAGTGCATCCGGGTGGGACGGCCCCTCTCGTGGTCGCCGATGGATGCGGAGGCGACGCGCGTGGAGAGCGACGATGAGGAGGATGCGCTCGTGGAGCCTCGCCGACGCTGGGATGGCTGGCGCGTCACCACAACGATCCTGACGTTCGTCGTGCTGGCCCTGGCCGCGGGTCTCGCTGGCTTCTTCTTCACCGGGTTTGGCCTGCCGAAGGACGTGGTGGTGCCCGACATCGTGGGCAAGCCGCGTTTCGAGGCTGAGGAGATGCTCCGCCAGGTAGGCCTTTCGATGAAGGTTGTGCAGGAGCAGCATAGCGACCAACCGGCGAATTACGTCATCTACGCTGCGCCGGAGCCGGGGCGGCAGGTGACGGAGGGCCGGGAGATTCGCGTCACCTTGAGCAGGGGCCCAGAGACGGTGCGCGTGCCGGATCTGCTGCACACCACTCTCGCGGAGGCCAAGCGGGTTCTCACGGAATCGGGCCTGAAGGCTGGAACGATTCGAGAACGGTATGACGACGTGGTTCCCAAAGGCCAGGTCGTTGCCCAGGATCCCGGACCCGACCGGCATGTCGTGCGCGGCACGTCGGTGATGCTCACGGTGAGCAAGGGGAATTACGTGCCGCCGGAGCCGGTTGCCACTCCAGAGGAGCCGGCCGTCGAGCAGCCGGAGCTCCAGGTCGCTCCCCCGCCACCACCGCCGGCCAAGCCGCAGCGCTGGGAGGTTGCGGTCGAAGTGCCTCTCAGATCGGAGGCGCAGAACGTCCGGATCGTCGTTGTAGAGGACGGCACCGAGAAGGTGGCGTATAACGCCGTCCACCCCTCGGGCGACAAGTTTGCCACGACGGTGGAGACCCGAGGTCCCGCTACCATCCGGGTGTATGTGGGCGACGAGTTGGTCCGAGAAGAGCGCGTGGGCGGGGAGGAGTGATCCCCGCCTGGGATCCCGACAAAGGAGAGGGCCGCGCGCACGCGCGGAGCTGGAAGCTCCGTGCTGCTTTCCGGCAAAGCCCTTTCGGGGCTTCTCCTCCCAGCCGCCGCCGTTTTGAGACATCAGGGAGTATCCCCAACCCAGCCCGGCAGGGCTTCGCTCGCAAGCAGCGCGGTGACTTATCGCCGCGCGCCGGGTTGCGCAATGCCTCCGAGGCTTCGGATTCCTTATCTCGGAATCCCAGGATCCCCGCTCACGGCGCGACGATTCGCCTTGCCACGCGATAGCAACGATGCCGATCAGGGCATGAATAGGGGCACTCCATAATGGCCGGCCAGGAAGGTGAGGAGCGTGACGGAGAAGTAGACCCCTGCGGCAACCTGCAAGATCCCCATATGCCAGATACGCGTGGGAAGCGACGCCCGGACTCCCGGTGAGTGTGCATACTTGGCGAGTAGCTCCTCTGCGGCGGCAATCGCGCTACGAATCTGCTTCGGCGACGCGGGTTTTGTGGTGACGTAGTTCTGAAGCTCATCGCCCAGTACCCGCCACCAAAGCACAATCGCCACCGCGGCGGCGGTATACCGTATCCACCACACCGATATGGGAAGCCCATTCCCAAACAGAACCAGGAGCACGCCCACGGCGAAGAAGCGCGTACCACACCGGGGATGGACTCGGGGCATGCGCGCCACGCTCTCCGGGGTGAGCGGGCAGTCCCGCTCGATGGCGTGGACAACCTGGTGCTCGGCGGCATGGCAGCCGGTCAGTGGCAGCAGACGAAACAGGAGCGCGAATAAGGCCAGCGCGATAATGGGGAGAATGTGGCCCCAGATGTCGTACGGATTCAGGTCCAGCCACTGCGCGGGCACCGAGTTGAGACTGGCACGAATTGGAAAGTGGGTCGTACGCTCCAGGCCATAGATCAAGAGCCCCATCAAGACGCTGACTACGACGGTTGCCGATCCGATGGCCGCGCCGGTGAGTGCCAGGCCAAGGCTGCCGCGCGCGCCGGCGCTGAAGACGCCCGTGGTCAGGTAGACCCCGAGGGGCGTTGCCATTCCCCCAATCGAGGGGGGGCGTGCCTTCTGGAGCAGGGCCCCCGCCACGTCTGCCTGATCCACCATGCCGAGGTAGAGACCATCGGCGCGGATGACCGGCAACGAACCGCCGTGATGGCGTAGCAGCGAGAGGGCCTCTTCCAGCGAGGCATCGGCTGGGAGCGCGGGGGATGTGGAGAGCACCGATTCGTCGATGGAGAGAAGGCGGATCTCCTCGGGCGAGATGCCGTCCTGCAAGACGGTCTGGGCGGCGCTGCCAAGAGTGGCCGCGGTGACCACCCCAACCAGGCGACCTTCCACTGCCACGGGAACCCGGTCGAATGGCACGGACCGGATCACCTCGGTAGCCCGGGCAAGGGTATCCTCGGGAGCGAGCGGCTCCAGCGGGCGCGCCAGACTCCCGATGCGCAATTGATCCATCGCTTGCAATCTCTCCGCGTATATGTTATCATAATCCGGCCTGTGAAGGCAATGAAATGGGGTTGCATCCGAAGCCGCAAGCGGATTACCGTGAGCCTTGGCTTAAGGGGCGAGCCCGCCCAGGCCTGCCGGTCGGGTTGTTCCCTGCAATTGCTTGCGGCTGGTTTGGTCCCTGGGGCGCGTGCTTTGAGCATTGGCAAGCCTGAAAGGATACGGATATGGCTAAGGTCTGTGAGTTTTGTGGGAAGAAGCCCATGTATGGGCAGAATATTCGCCACGTGCACTCCGGGGGATGGGCGCGCCGCGCACCGCGTACCAAGCGCCGCTTCCTGCCGAACCTCCAGAGCGTGCACGCCTTGGTGAATGGAACGCAGAAGAAGGTTCGCGTCTGCACCAAGTGCCTGAAGAAGCCCGGCCTGGTTGTGCGCGGTTGATCCCGCTCACCAGACTCGGTACAGTGTTTCGGCCCCCAAAGCCTCCGCGGGAGGTTTCGGGGGCCGAAACGGTGAATCAGGCTCCCTCCAGTGACGACGCCGGCCGGTGGTGGTGCGCTCCCTATTCGCGCAAGGCATGCTCCAGGGCGGCATCGAAGCCGTGGGCGCTGCTATCCAGCGTGCAACGGAAGAAGCCCGTCTCGGTATCCTCTTCGATGCGGGCGCCCAGACGTGACCAGACGCGCCAGGTGGCGGTCTGTTGGCGTGGGATGCGCGCGTGGAACTGGCGCAATCCCCGTCCTGCGGCATAACGCGCCAGGAGCGCGAATGCCTCGGCGGCATAGCCTCTGCCCCACGCGCTGCTAGCTAGCCAGAAGCCAACTCGGCCGGCGCCCTGGTTGATATCGACATCGTAAAGCGTAATCAACCCGATTGCCTCGCCATCCGGACCGGCGATCGCGTACGCGACGCCGTTGCGCTCCTCGCACCATGCTCTCAGGTTGTGCAGAAACTCGGCGCCGGCGGCTGTTGCTACGCGACGAGGCAGGTCCGGGGTTTGCTCGAGCTGTCTTCCAAGGAGCGTATCGCCCCTTTGAATGAGGGCGAGTCGGTGGCAACACTCTGGCGTTGGTGTGGTGAGGCTCACACGCGGGCCATAGAAGGGGCCTGCCAGTCGCGCGCTTTGAAGCAGGCGGCTATCGGCGGGCCGTGGCGGGCGCTCCTGGTGTTCCTCCATTGGCATTGCCTGATCCCCCCGGTGCGCGCGGGGTCGCACTCTCCCCAATTATTGCCCAATGGCGGGGTCGGCAAACCAGTCAATGCAGGGTGCCGCGTGCCAATCCGGCACGCGGCTCCCCGGTCAGATATGTTAGATCATGCGTTCGCGGAAGCGGCGGCCCCTAGAACACGCTCGATCGCCTGTTCGATCATTTTCTGCCCGCGGTCGCCCGCCTGGTAGTGGACCAACTTGCCGTCCGCGTTGAAGAGGTAGAACGACGGGACGAACTTGTTCTCCCAGGCATCGACGATGCGGAAGTCGTTGTCGATCGCTACCGGATGGGTGATCCCGCACTTCTCGATAGCCTGCTTTATCGCGGCAACGTCTGTATCCGCCTCGCAGCGTGCCTGGTGGACGCTGATCACCTGGAGGCCGCGCGACGCGTACCGTTGGTGCCAGGCGACCACAGTCGGCATCATCTCGTGGCAGCTATGGCAACTCAGCGCCCAGAAGTGGACCAGGAGCGGTCGTCCGGCGAGATCGGCCGACCCCACCGGGCCGCTGTTCACCCATTCGGTTGCCCCGTCCAACGGGGGCAACGCCGATCCGATACGCATGCGCTTATCCCCCCAATGTCTTCTGGCCTGGGCGCCAATCCGCGGGGCAGAGCCCGCCTGTCTGCAGTGCCTGGAGCACCCGCAGGACCTCATCCACGCTGCGGCCCACGTTGAGCGAGTGGATGGTGGCGAACTGGAGCACGCCTTCCGGGTCGATGATGAAAAGCCCGCGGAGGGCCACTCCCTGATCCTCGAGAAGCACGCCATAGTCGCGCGCGACCGAGTGAGTCATATCCGCGGCGATGGGGTAGCGGAGACCGGCGATCCCGTTCTGGTCGCGGGGCGTGTTTGCCCAGGCCTTATGGCTGTAGATGCTGTCGGTGCTGGCGCCCAACACCTCTGCACCGATCTCCTGGAACTCGTCCAGCCGGTCGCTCAACGCGGTGATCTCCGTCGGACAGACGAAAGTGAAATCCAACGGGTACCAGAAGAAGACCAACCACTTTCCCCGATAGTCCGAGAGCTTGACCGTTTTTGCCGTGTTGGTCGGGTCGTTAGGATCAAACACCGGCAGCTCGAATTCTGGAGCTTTCGATCCTACGAGCGGCATGTTTCAACTCCTCTCAAAGCGCGCGGTCGTGTGGCGGACTTCTAGCTCCGGCACACGCGGCAGCGCCGCACGCCGACACCGTGGCAACGGCTGGCTCGGATCCCAGCATCGTTGCGGCATGGCCCAACTCGGGGGCGATGGAGCTCTAGCGATCTGTCCAGCACCCTCCAGTAACGCCTATACGCAACCGCCCCACGCGGGAAAACCGCCTGTCATCGCGGCGACTCCCGCGTTCTCGGTTCAATTTCACTCTAGTACACCACGGGCTCTCCTGTAAAGCGCCCCTGCCGCTGCCAGAAAGGGCTTACGCCTGCTGAACCCACCCTAGTTTACCCATTCTGACGGGCATCCATGCGCGCATGCCCCACCCAACCGTGGGGGCTCCACCCGGGCGCGCCCCCGCCTCCCCATCCGCGGTATCGATGCCGGCCGGCAGAGCAAGCCGGATCCCGATCTCGGAGCGCGGAATCCTTTAGGAGAGCGCCGGCAACCGCCCGGACTGGGCTCATCCCGGAATCCCAGGCGGCGCGGTGGTCGCCTTGACAAAAGCAAGGTGATACCAGTATCATAATGCCTGAGGGTGACTGATGCCCGGCGCCGATTCTGGCCTCTTGTTTGCCAGGTGCGCACCCTGAATACTCGAAATACCACTCACGGTCGGGAATGAGGGGCTTCCAGATGTCGAACACGGTGGCGTGGCGTTAGACGAGCGCGCCCGATCTGCCGCTGGCCGAAACACAGGATGCCCCGCTACCTGCCAGTGGTTGTGCTGGCTGACCGTGCGGGGAAAGGCAAGCATCCGGTATGGCGAATAGTAACCGTGTTGGTCCAAACCCAAAGAAAAAGCCGGCCGAGCCGGCCACCGTCAGCAAGAAGCGCGAGCGCCGCCCCGTATCGGCCACTTCGTCTATCACCTCGTTGACGGTCCTTCGCAATCGTCTTCAGCACCTGACCCGTTGGATTTTCATCGGCCTGGGCGTTGTGCTGGTCCTGGGCTTTGGGCTTGTTTCGGTGCCCAATATGCGCACCGAGACGCAAGGCACTGGAGACGTCGCCAAAGTCAATAGGAAAGTGATCGAGCGCGAGCCGTTCGAGGCCTTGGTCCGCCAGACGCTCGATTCGCCCTACTCCTTCATGAGCGGCCCCACTCAGGAGCTGGCGGTGCGCAACATGCTTCTCGACCAGGAGGTCGACCGCATCCTGAAGCTGGATGCCGCGCGCCGCGAGAGGAACAAGGTGGGGCGGCAGCAGCTGGCAGAGCGGATCGACCAAGCGGTAGAGTCTGTTATCCAGCAGCAGAAGAGCTACTACAAGACCGAAGAAGCTTTCAAGGAGAAGTACCTCAAGAAGCGGATGAAGGTCAAGGATGAGACGGAGCTGCGCCAGAAGATCCGCAAGGAGATCAGCCCAGACTGGGTGAAGGCGACGCGCGAGCAGATCCTCATCGAGAACCTGGAGCGCAAGATCCGGAACCAGGCGAGCTCGCTCCCGCTGGATAAGGCGAAGCCGGAAGAGATCGAGTACCGCGTCCGCCACATCCTCATCAAGGCAGAGAACCGCTCTGACGCCAAGGCGAAGCAGGCGGCCCAGGCGATCCTCGACCAGCTCAAGGCCGGTGCCGATTTCGTCAAGCTGGCCAAGGAGAAGTCCGAGGACGAGGCCACCAAGACGCAGGGTGGCGATCTGGATTGGCTGGCCAAGGGTGGCTTCTATCAGTATCCAGAGCTCGAGCAGGTGGTGCTGGAGACGAAGCCCGGCCAGTTCAGCGGGCCGGTCAAGACGAGCCTCGGCTACCATATCGTGAAGGTGGAAGACCGCCGCTTTAGCCCCAGCAAGCACTGGGAGAACTATGTCGAGAACCTGAAGAAGAAGGCGAAGATCGAGGTCAAGGATCCGGTCCTCCTTGCCTACCGGCAGATGACGGCCGAGGCAAAGGACGATGCGGAGCGGAAGAAGAACCGCGAGAAGGCGATCGCGATGTTCGAGAAGGCGTTGGAGAAGGTATACGCGCCGGATACCCGCGCCGCGATCTACTACACGATCGGCACGCTCTATTCGCAGGACAATCAGACCGCCAAGGCGGCGGAAGCGTTTGGCCAGGCGTCGCAGGCCCGGCCGTCTCCCGAGATCAGCATGGCCCTGGGCGATGCCCAGAAGAAGCTGAACAAGAAGGAGGCCGCCATCGAGAGCTACAAGCTCGCTTCCGACATGGCGTCTGATACCTCTTCGCAGCAGCATTACTTCACGCATCTGATGCTGCAGAGCACCTTCACGGAGATGGGGCAGAAGGAACTCGCCGCGAAGGAAAAGGCCTGGATCGATGAGTTCATGAAGCAGCAGCAGAGCAGCGGCGGCTTTGGCTTCCCGGGGGGCACCTTCACGGTGCCGTAACCCCGGCTCGATGAGGAAGTAGGGGCGAAGCATCCGCGGGAACAACCGTCGGGGAATGAGCCGCGGTGTCTCGCCCCGCGGAGCTTCGCTCCTTTCGTGTACACCGTTTCGCGGGCAGCAGGTTCCCGGCGCCGCCGGCCTGCTGCCCTCTTCTTGGGGAGGATCGAATGCCGCTCTATGAGATGAAGTGCGCCGACTGCCGGCACACGTTCGAAATCCTGACGCCGACCATGGCAGTGCCCGAGGGGCAGCAGTGCCCGGAGTGTGGCAGCACGGCGGTGCGCCGTCTCTTCTCGCCTTTCTACTCGAAGACGGCGCAGAAGGCGCACACCCCATCGCCGGAGGCGTGCCGCTCCTGCCCCGGTCGCGAGGCGGGATCGGGTTGCCCGTACGCTGAGTAGGCAATCCCCGAGAGGCCAGGAGGAGCGAGCGCCGGGGCGGCATCGCCGCTTCGCGCCGCACTCTGGGGCGGATTCCCCCGGGAACCCCGTGGCGGGAGAGATACATGGCAGATAAAGTTTACTACATTACCACGCCCATCTACTACGTGAACGATGCGCCACACATCGGCCACTTCTCGACGACTGTGGCGGCCGACGTGCTCGCGCGTTTCCAGCGCCTGCGCGGGCGCCAGGTGCTCTTTGCGACGGGCACCGACGAGCACGCCCCCAAGGTAGCGGAGGCCGCTCGCCAGCGTGGCCTCGAGCCGCAGGCGTTTGTGGACGAGATTGTCCAGGCCTATCTGCGCACGTGGGAGGAAACGCACGTCTCCTACGATGATTTCATCCGCACCAGTGAGCCTCGGCATCGCGAGGTGGTCTCGCGCGTCTTTCAGCGCCTGCGTGATCAGGGCGACATCTACAAAGGTGTTTACGAAGGCTGGTACTGCGTGCCGGATGAGACGTTCTGGCAGGAGTCGGAGCTGATCGAGGGCCGCTGCCCCAACCCCGAGTGCCGCCGCCCTGTTCAGAAAGTGCAGGAGGAAAACTGGTTCTTCCGGCTTTCGAGCTATCAGGATCGCCTTCTGGAGTACTATGAGGCCCACCCGGATGTGCTTCAGCCGGAGTTCCGACGCAATGAGGTCCTCTCCTTCATTCGCGGGGGCCTGCGCGATGCCAGCATCACGCGTTCCGCCTACGGCTGGGGCATCCCCGTGCCGGACGACCCATCCAAGGTGATCTACGTCTGGTTTGATGCCCTCCTCAATTACATCACGGTGGCAGGCTATCTCTCCGACGAAGAGAAGTTCCGCGACGTGTGGCCGGCCGACCTCCACCTGATGGCCAAAGATATCTTCGTCCGCTTCCACGCCACGATGTGGCCTGCTATCCTGATGGCGCTCGACCTGCCGCTGCCTCGGCGGATCTTTGCGCACGGCTTCTGGACCGTCGACGGCGAGAAGATCTCCAAATCGAAAGGGAACGCGATCAACCCGCGGAAGTTGGCCGCCGACGTGGCCGAGCGCTCCGGCTCGCGCTACGACGTCGCCATCGACGCGCTCCGCTTCTTTATCTTCCGTGAGGTGCCCTTCGGCCTGGATGGCGACTTCTCCACATCGAGCTTCGTCCAGCGCTTCAACGCGGATCTGGCAAACGATCTGGGCAACCTGGTAAACCGGAGCATCACCATGCTCCAGCGCTACTTCGAGGGCGTGGTGCCCGCGGCCGAGGTGGATCCGGCTATCGTGGCGGCGGCGGAGCCGATGCTGCAGGGTCTTCCCGAGGCGATTGAGGGGCTGCGCTTCAACGTGGCGCTCGACCTTATCTGGGGCTTCATCGGCGCGCTGAATAAGTATATCGACGAGCGCGCGCCGTGGAAGCTGGCGAAGGAAGCGCAGCAGGATGCGCTGGCGCAAGTGATGTACTCCCTGATCGACGGCATCCGCCTGGTGGCGTTGGCGGTTTCGCCCTTCATGCCCGAAGCCGCGAAGGAGATCTGGCGCCAGCTGGGCATGGCCGCGCCGATGGAAGCCCAGCGGTGGGAGACGGCGATGCGCCCCGGCCTCCTGCCCGCGGCGACTGCGACCGCATCGCCTGAGCCGATCTTCCGGCGGATCGAGGAGAAGAGCGCCCCAGCGAAGGAGAAGAAGATGGCAGAGCCCGCGGCTCCCGCGCCGGCCCCCTCCCCGGCCGAGGCGGAGAAGCCAACCGTCACGTTCGATGAGTTCAAGCGCCTGGATCTGCGCGTCGCCCAAATCGAGGCCGCCGAGCGCATCCCCAAGGCCGACAAGCTGTTGAAGCTCACCGTGAACACGGGGAAGGACACGCGCACCGTGGTCGCCGGTATCGCCCAGTGGTATGAGCCGGAAAGCCTGGTCGGACGCAAGATCATCCTGATCTGCAACCTCGCCCCGGCGAAGATCCGCGGCGTCGAATCGCAAGGGATGCTGCTGGCCGCCGATGGCCCGGACGGCAGCGCCGTTCTTCTCCAGCCGGAAAAAGACGTTCCGGTGGGCAGTAGCATCCGGTAGAACCTCTTCACCGCCGCCCGCTGGCATCCATCCTGCATCCCGATATGCGGGAGGGCGGGATGCGCGAGCGGGTGGCGGTAATCCGGTGTAGGGCCGAGGCGGGGTCAGAGGAGATCGCGCGCGCGGCACAGCGCGCTGTCAGAGCGCTGCCCGGCCTTGATAGCGCCCTGGCGGGCGCCCGGCGCGTGGTCATCAAGATTAACGCCGGCGTGGATCGTCGGGTGCTCACCGCTGGTCGGCAAACGGAGCTCACTGATCCGGCGGTGGTGGTTGGGGTCATCCGCGCGCTGCGCGACGTGACGGATGCGGAGCTGCTGGTCGGCGATGCTCCGACCGATGAGAGTGCCCCTCACCTCTACGAGTGCCTCGGCTACCCCGAATGCCTCGCCTTCGACCGGAAGACCCGGTTAGTGGATTTCGGTCGCCCCCCCTACCTGGCGGTGCCTGTGCCAGGCGATCCGCTGATGTTCCGCGAATACCGCCTGAACGCCGAGCTGGCTGCCGCCAGTGTGGTGGTTTCCATCGCCAAGATGAAGGCGCATCGCGCGATGGGCGCCACGCTCTCCATCAAGAATCTCTTTGGCCTGACGCCACCGCGCGTCTACGGCCGCCCACGCCACTACCTGCACGACCGCCTGATCCGCCTGCCGCGCGTGTTGGTTGACCTGGTGATGCTTCTGAAGCCGGTGCTCAACGTTGTGGATGGCGTGGTGGCAGCCAACCACGGTGAATGGCAGGGCACGCCGGTTCAGCCGGGGCTGATCCTCGCGGGGAGGAACGCCGTCGCCGTGGACGCGGTGGGGATGCGCGCCATGGGGTTTGACCCGGAGGCCGATTACCCGCAGGCGCCCTTTTACTATCGCCAGAACGCGGTGAAGCTGGCCGCCGAAGCGGGCCTCGGGCCGGTGCGCGAGGATGCGATCGAGGTGGTGGGTGATGGTCTTCCCGAGACGCTGCACCGATTCGCTGTCTTGCCCTATGGAGAGGGCATCGAGGCGCGCGAGGCGGAGCTCCGCCGTGGTGCGCAGGTTGCCCTCGACTACGTGGCCGGCCGATCCCGCTTCCTGGATCGCTATCGAAACCGTATCGTGGCGTTTCGCGGGAACCAAGTGCTCTGGTCGGCGCGCACGGTGGATGAGATGATCCGGATCGAGCGCACCTGGTGCCAGGGGCCGTGGGACGCGCCGGAGTTCATGGTGCGCGTTCTCCCTGAAGAGGATGAGATTGAGTGCCTGCAGGCATACGCCGAGGTGCTGCGGACTCGCCGCGAGGAGAGGGTGTTGACCGCGTGAGCGACGCGAGGGAACGGATCCTGCCGGGGCAGGAGGAAGGTCGGATGCCCGGCTGAGGTGTCTGCGGCTGCATGGAGCAGGCGGGCGTGGCATCGGCCGTGAGAGAGAGCTTCCGAAAGCGGGTTTCCCGGGCGAGCCTCGGGGGAAAAGTGGCTCGTGTGGTGGTCCCCAAGGGATGGGGGCGGATGGTGGAGATGATGGGGGATACCTTCAGGGAGCAGATGCCGGAACACCTGGAGGGTGCCGTGCGGGACCTTCTGGATGAAGGGGAGGAACCACGGATCACTCTCAGCGCCGACCTTGACCGGAATGCCCGATTCGGCGGGTCGTCCTGGCTGATTGCTACGAATCGCCGCCTGCTCATCCTCAGCCCGATGGGGAAGCCCTCTTCACTCGCGCCCGCTGGCGAGTCGCGCAAGCCGAAGCGAAGGCGTTGGTGTCTGCCAGGCAGAGAGGCCCTTGAGGTGCCCCTGCTCCCACCACCGTACCACTTGATCCATGTTCCGCTGGCGAAAGCCGTTGAGGTGAAGGCGCGCGAGACGGTGGGGGGCGGCGTCTTGCAGGTGGGGTTCCAGGCAGAGGAAGAGGGAGCCCCGCCGGTGCGCGTCGATCTGCTGCGCTTCTCGCGCACTCATCTGCTGCGCATTGGCGAAGCCGCGCAGTTGATTGAGAGGATGCGCCAGGAGCTGGCCGGCCAGGAGAAGGCGGGAGCGGCCATCGGGAATAGGCGAAAACGGAGCCGTGCGCGCTGCGAGCGATGTGGGCGTGTGCTGCCTCCAGGGTCGGATACCTGCCCGGCGTGCGTGAACAAAGGGAAGGTGCTCATCCGTCTCCTGGGCTATCTGGGGCCCTACTGGAAGCTCTCGGTGCTCTCACTGCTGGCCAGTATTGGCTTGACGGCTCTGGCGCTCACGCCGCCCTACCTGATGCGTCTCCTGATCGATGAGGTGCTGACGCCGCGCAAGAACGCCCACCTTCTCTTCGTAATCACGGGGATCCTGGCGGCGGTGCACCTGGTCCGCCTGGCCGTTGGTGCCGGACGCGACTGGCTGAACTCCTGGCTGGGGCAGCGGGTTTATTTCGATCTGCGTACTCAGATTTACCGGCATGTGCAGCGGCTCTCGATGGGCTTCTACGACCGCAAGCAGGTAGGTGGGGTGCTATCGCGCATCACCAGTGATGCCGGCACGCTCCACTACTTCCTCGTTGGCAGCGCTCAGAACCTGCTGATCCACACGCTCACCGTCGCGGGGATCGCAGTGATGCTTTTCGTGATGAACTGGCGCCTGGCGCTGATCGTGCTGATGCCGACGCCGCTCTTGATCGTGGGTACGTTCTGGTTTGGCCGGCGCGTGCGGGTGGTCTATCGCCGTTACTGGCGGCTGATCTCCAGCATCAACTCGCTGCTCGTCTCCACGATCTCCGGGGCGCGCGTGGTGAAGTCGTTCGGGCAGGAGAGCCGCGAGGTGGGGCGTTTCGAGGACCGCAGCGATGAGTTCCGCAACACGTCGCTCGCCGCCGCCCGGCTCAGTGTCATCTACTACCCCTCCATGGCGCTGATCACGGTGATCAGCACCATCCTGATCTGGCTCGTCGGCGGGCAGCAGGTGCTCGCGGGCACGCTTAGCCTGGGGATGCTGACGGCGTTCACCTCCTACATGTGGCAGTTCTACGCGCCGATCTCCGTGTTGTGCGAGATCAATAACGTGCTGCAGCAAACCGCCACCGCCGCCGAGCGCGTCTTTGAAGTCCTGGACACCGAGCCGGACGTGGCAGAATCGCCCAACGCAATCACGCTCGACCGGATCGAGGGGCATATCGAGTTTCGGGATGTCTGCTTCTCCTATGACGAAGCGGAGGCGCTGGAGCCGCTGCTCAAGAACATCAACCTGGTCGTCCAGCCGGGCGAGATGATCGGCCTGGTGGGTGCGAGCGGCTCGGGAAAGACGACGCTGGTCAACCTGCTGCTTCGGTTCTACGACCCGACCTCGGGGCAGATCCTGATCGACGGGCATGACCTGCGCGACGTGAAGCTCCGCTGCCTGCGCGAGCAGATGGCGGTGGTGCTCCAGGAACCGTATCTCTTCAAGGGCACGATTGCCGAGAATATCGCCTATGGCCGGCCCGACGCGACGCGCGAGCAGATCATCGAGGCGGCGCGTGCCGCCAATGCCCATGACTTCATCATCAAGTTCCCGGATGGCTACGACACCGAGGTGGGCGAGCGCGGAGGTCGTCTCTCCGGCGGCGAGCGGCAGCGCGTCTCCATTGCGCGCGCCCTGCTGAATGACCCGCGCATCCTGATCCTCGACGAGGCGACCGCGTCCGTGGATACCGAGACGGAGAAGCAGATTCAAGAAGCCCTCGAACAGCTAATGAAAGGGCGGACCTGCTTCGCGATTGCGCATCGCCTCTCCACGCTGCGCATGGCGACGCGCCTGGTCGTTCTGGATGGCGGCAGGATCGCGGAGATCGGCACCCACGAGGAGTTGATCGCCAAAGATGGCATCTACGCCAAGCTCGTCAAGATCCAGTCGGAGATGGCGAAATCGATTGCGCCGCCAGGAGAGGTGGGGCGTTGAGGAGCACTCAGATGCGCGATGAGGGCACGATCCGGCTTGCGTACGACGTGATGGGTCGTTTCCTGCTGCACCGCGGCGCGGAGCCGCCCATTCCGGTGCGGCCCGTTCGCCTCTTCCCTCTCTCGGACCCCGAAGGCTACATCCTTCTCCTCGACCACGAGGAGAAGGAAGTGACGCTCATCCGCAACATGAAGGAGCTCGATCCCGCCTCACGGCAGGCGCTTCGACAGGAGCTTGAGACCGCCTACATCGTCCCAGAGGTGTTGTGCATCGAGAGCATCGAAGAGGAGTTCGGCGTGCTTCACTTCGTGGCCCACACGGATCGGGGCCCCCGCCGCTTCGACGTGCGCGGCCGCGGCGAGATCCAGTTCGTGCGCCCGGGATACTACATCATCCGCGACATCGACGGGAACCGCTTCGATATTCCCAACCTCTTCGCGCTGGACGCCCGCAGCCTGGCCCTGCTCGACCCGTACCTGTAGCGGGGTCCGCAGGCATCGCGCCGCCTTCGATACCACGGATGGGATGGACGCGCGCACGCGCGGAGCTCGAAGCTCCGCGCTGCTTCCCGGCAAAGCCCCTCCGGGGCTCCCCCTCTTGGCTCCCGCCACTTCCAGTTGCCCGGAAATGTGGTCCGGCCCAGCCCGGCAGGGCTTCGCTCACGAGCAGCGCGGTGATTTGTCGCCACGCGCCGGGTTGCGTGTTACCTTCGAGGTTTCGGTTCCCTATCTCGGAATCCCGGTCCGGCCAGGATCCGGGGGGGCCTCCGGCGTATCAAGCCTTGGAGAGAGTCGGGCATGAGCAATCTTTTGTTGATAGGCGCGCGTGCTTCGGGCAAGACGGCCGTGGGAAGGCGCGCGGCGACGCTGTTAGGCGAGGGCTGGGGCTTCCTCGAGATGGACGAGGCGCTGGTGGAGCGTCTGGGCATGCCGATTGCCGAGTTCTTCCGCGTCCACGGAGAGGAGGCGTTCCGGCGTGAGGAGCGTGCCCTGCTGGAGGAGGTGGGCCGCGGGCAGCGCCGCGTGGTCGCCTGCGGTGGGGGCGTGGCCGGCACTGCCGAGAGCCTGGCCCTGGCACGCGCCACAGGCACCCTCGTCTGGCTCGATACCCCCGTGCCGGAGCTGATCGCGCGCCGCCTGGCCGACCCGGATGAGGCCGCACGCCCGGCCCTGCTGCACGAACTCGCCGAGCTGAAGCGCCAAGATTTGGAGGGCTATTTGCGCGTGGAGGTGCCGACAATCCTGGCGCGCCGGCAGGCGTTCTACGCCGGGGCTGACTTCACGCTCTACACGGCCGGGCTGAGCGTCGAGCGCCTGGCGCAGATCGTCGCCGCGCTCGCGCGCCGCTAACCCGCATTATTCGTCAGAATAATGAAAAGAAGTCTCTCCTTGCTGGGCGTGGCACGGCTTCGCGGGCACTGCCCCCGAAAACACTCTACCTCCGGACGCTCGTGGCGGCAACGGCGTGCTACTAGGCAAGAGTCTTCTTTTGAAGTATTCTGGTGAATACTTCGGGCTAAAGGGCATGGGCCGCCACGTCCGGCAAACCCGGCGCGGGATGGCTCATTTGGCCTGGGCGCGGCGGTGTTCAGAGACGGCCCAGCGGATCGTGCGCGCCATCCCCTCCTCGAAGCTTACCTGGGGCGTCCAGCCGAGTATCTCTCGCGCGCGGGAGATATCGGCCTCCATGTGTCGTTGGTCACCCGGGCGCACCGGGGTGTAGCGGATCTCCCAATCGGCCCGGCTGTGGCCCAGCGCCTCCAAGGTCACATCCACCAGCTGGTTGATGCTCTTGCGCGTGCCCGTGCCCAGGTTCATCACCTCGCCGTAGGACCGCGGGTTCTCCAGGGCGCCCACCCAGGCATCCACCACGTCGCTGATATAGACGAAATCCCGGCTCTGCTCGCCATCGCTGTGGATCGTGATCGGCTCGCCTTTCAGCACGTTCGCCATGAAGATCGTCACCACGCCCTGATAGTAGTTGGAAAGGCTCTGGCGCTCGCCATACACGTTGAACATCCGGAAGGCGGTGACGTTCAGCGGGAAGTCGAGGTCCGGGCGCTCAGCGGTGGCGAAGACGTAGCGCTCCGCGGCATACTTGGTGATGCCGTAGTAGGAGATCGGCCGACAGGGGTGCGTCTCCGGCGTGGGCACCTGGGTGACGTGGCCGTAGCAGACCATGCTGCTGGCATAAAGGAGCCGGGTCACGCGGTGGCGGATGCACCCCTGGAGAATATTCAGGGTGCCGCGGGTGTTCACATCGAGATCGGTGCCCGGATCATCAAACGACTTGATCGTGGACGCCTGGCCCGCGATGTGGTAGACGACATCGAGGCCGCCCAAAGCCGTGAAGGCGCGCTCCACATCCTCGGGCGAGCGGACGTCGCCACGGATGTAGCAGGCGCCAGTCGGCACGTTTGCCGCGAAGCCGGTGCTCTCGTTGTCGAGCACTACCACCTGGTGGCCGTCGGCCAGAAGCCGCTCGGCGATATGGCTGCCGATGAACCCGGCGCCTCCAGTCACGAGAATTCTCAAGGGACTCTTGCCTCCTCTTTGCGCGGCGCGACGTACTCGTCGGCGATCAGGTGCTTCTCCAGCCAGACGTAGAGGATGGTGAAGAGGTATTTGCGCATCATCACCTTCAGGCGCAGCTTGGTGACGCCGGCGGTGCGCCCATACCAGGAGATTGGCACCGTGGCGATCCGGTAGCCGCGCACCAGCGGCTTGAGCGAGAGCTCGACGGTGATGTTGAAGTGGCTCGCCTGGATCGGCTCGATGGCGCGGATCACCTCGGTGCGGTAGGCTTTGAACGCGTTGGAGAGATCGTTGTGGTGCGTCCAGAAGAGGATGCGCATGAAGGTGTTCCCCAGCCGGTTTACCAGGAGCTTGAACCGGGGGTAATCGACCACGCGCCCGCTGCGGATGAAGCGCGAGCCGTAGACGCAATCATACCCCTCCTCCAGCTTGCGGTAGTAGGTGACCACGTCTGCCGGGTCGTCCGAGCCATCGCCCATGACGATGGCGCAGCAGTCGCCGCGCATGGCGGCCAGGCCGGCACGAATTGCCCGGCCAAAGCCAGGCTGGCTGGTGCGATGCAGCGGGCGAATCGTCGGCTCGCGCGCGGCGAGCTCGTCGAGGATCTCGCCGGTGCGATCGGTGCTGTTGTCGTCGACGGCGACGATCTCGTGGGGGATCCCGGCGTCATCGAGAGCGCGCACCAGATCGAGTAACACCTTCTCGATGCACTCCTCTTCGTTGTGGGCGGGTACCACGACCGATAAGAGCATCCTCTGTTTTCCTGTTTCGTCACGCGCCTCGCCGGGCCGATTCTGTCGCCGGACGCCGGGGTCAGCCGCGTCCAGGCGCGCTCATCGCTCCGCGGCCAGGAAGAACTGCTTCCCAAGCACGCGGTGTGCGGGCGGGAAGCGCAGATAGAGTTCGACGAGCAGCGGGTGCTGGGGGATGCGGCTGAGGCGCGTGAGTGGCAGAAACCGCGGTCGGATCTCGCGCGTCGTGAAGCCGGCCAGCTCCACCGCCTCGCGCACGCTCCGGTCGGAGAGTGCGATGTGGTGGTCCAGAAAGTCCCAATACTCCCCCGGGGCGAAACGGATGTTGGGCCCCATCACCAGGAGCCTGCCGCCAGGGCGCAACACCCTGCGGACCGCGCCCAGCGTCGCCATCAGGTCGGCCTTCGACGGCAGGTGTTCCAACACGTTGCTGGCAAAGGCGACGTCGGCGGTGGCCGGGGGCACGCCTTCCAGCGTCCGGATATCGCACGCGACCACCTCCACGCCCGGCGCCGCGCACTCCCTGGTCTCCGGGTTGGTGTCTACCGCGATCCGCCGCGCCGCCCGGATGTGGTTGATGAACTCGCAGTGGCCGGCGCCCAGGTCTACCACCGTGGCGTCTTCCGGCACATAGCGCTGGAAGAACCGGCGGCAAAGGACGCACCAGATGGCGGCGTTGCGCCGGCGCGCGCTCTCGTCGAAGCGCACCTGATAGAGGCGGGCGCTCTCCTCGCCACTCAGGAATGTCTCCGGTCTCTCCCCACTCTTCACGGCTCTGCGCGGCCCTCCACCAGCATTCTACCATACAATGCGCCCGAAGAGAACCGCCTTGCGCTTGGGTTCCGAGACAGGGAAGGCCCGGACGCTTGCTTGCGGTCTCCTGCCCAGACGCCACCTTCGATACCACGGAGGAAGGGGACGGACACGGCTGGAGAGCGCCGGCCACATGTACGGGCATGAACATGCACGCCGCGCGATCCGCGAAGGGCCGGTGTATCCCCGCGCGCGGAGCTCGAAGCTCCGCGCTGCTTCTCAGCAAAGCCCTTCGGGCTTCCCCTCCCGGCTCTTGCCATTCTGAGGTGCCCGGAAGTGTTGCCCAACCCAGCCCGGCAGGGCTTCGCACGCAAGCAGCGCGGTGCTTGAGCGCCGCGCGATCTTGCCGGGCAAGTGGTTATGACGCCTGGGTCAGCTTCTCGGCGCGCGTCCGGCGCACGCGCGCCCAATACTCCTGGATCGGGAGCAGGTCAAACTCGGCGAGGATCTCGTCGACGTCTCGGTCGGTGCCCTGGTAGCCGATGACGAAGCGCGCCTCCGGCGTGTAGTATTCGAAGGTGAGCTTCGAGCCATACCGGGCGAGCATGTCATCCATCTTGTGCCAGTTGAAGTCCATGTGCAGCTGGCGCTTGTTGGTGTTGACGCGGGCGGCGAGGAGCGTCTCGTAGGTGCTCAGCTTCAGTACCTGGCCGCCGGGGTCCACCAGCCGGCCTAGCTCGGTGCCGATGGCGCTCATCACGTGGCAGCCCAGGTCGATCGCCCACTCCTGAAGCTGGACGCCGCCCCGATAGAGCGAGCAGAAGAAGAGGACGTCCGGCGGGTCGGCGCGCAGCTCGTCGCGGATTTCGATGAAGTTGAGGTCAAAGCAGATCGCCATGGAGACGCGCCCGAAGTCGGTCTCGAAGCGCGGGCACGACGTGCCGGGCCGGACTCCCTTCTCCATCTCGCCGAGCGTGGGGAACATCTTGTCGTAGCGCCCGATCACCTCGCCGTCGCGCCCGATCAGGATCGCGGTGTTGTAAAGCCCGGACGGGCGCGATTCAAAGCGGGGCCAGATCACGTAGAGATCCAGCTCCTTGCAAAGCGCCTGGATCGCCGGAAGAGTGCCGCCATCGTGCGGCTCGGCCGCCGCGTAGTGGTCGGGAGCGGCGATCTGCGGGTAAATCTCGGGGAAGGCGACGATCTCTGCGCCCATGTTTTTCGCCCGGCGCAGCCACCGGTCGGTCTCTTTGAGGAA
>Ga0116167_1000507_pt1 | contig 37889 bp, 35 predicted proteins | sample AD_JPNMR3_MetaG_FD_89794 | JGI IMG/M metagenome (GOLD analysis project Ga0116167, IMG submission 89794) | Active sludge microbial communities of municipal wastewater-treating anaerobic digesters from Japan - AD_JPNMR3_MetaG | ecosystem: Engineered > Bioreactor > Anaerobic > Digestate | place...
CAGGCCAGGCCTGGACCTCCACGAGATCCCCCGGCAGGGCGCCGCCCAGTCCCGAACGGGGCACGTAGACGCCGGTGTCCATTCCGTCCACGTCGACGAAGGCGTATCCCCTCGGGTTCCAGGCGAGCCTGCCCTTCATGCTGGTCTTCGAAGCCCTTCTCATCGCGAGAAAACCCTACCATCCGCCCCGAGAATCATGCAATGATGGAACCCGTGGCATCGCCGAACCATTCTGAAGGGGAGATCTTCCTCAAGAGGAGACGTATCTACGGCCCGGATGTCCGCCTCATCGAGAAAGACGGCATCCTCCTCGTCGAGAAAACCTACCGCGACAGACCTCTTCCGGTCAGGGTCGCGGGACGTCTCCTCATACGGTGGGAGACCTTCGTCTATTCCAAGCTCTCCGGGATCCCAGGCATCCCGGTGCTCGCCACGAGCCCGGACAGGTACACCATAACGACAACCTTCATGGGCGGCGGCAACCTCAGGGCCCGTGCTCGCCGGACGCCGGACAGTCGATACTTCGACGAGCTCGAGAGACTCATCGACGCCGTCCACGAGCGAGGGGTGATCCACCTTGACCTGAGAAACCGCAGGAACTACGGGATCGACGATATGGGCAGGCCGTACCTCGTCGATTTCGCCTCGAGCCTCTACCTGCCGAACAAGGGGCTCCTCTGGAGGCTCCTCAGGCACATCGATCTCATGGGTCTGGCAAAGCTCAAGGCGAAGGTGAACCCCGCTCTCATAAGGCCCGGGGAACGCCGTGCACATGCGCTGGGCAGGACGCTCAGCAGGCTGTGGATACCCCCGCGGGTCTTACGGTTTGTCCGGGGATGGCTCTCGGGAATCCTTCGCAGGCCCTGAGCCGCTCGAGAGTTCCTCCTCGAGAGACCGGATCTCCGCCTCGAGGACTCGCCTTCTCACCCTCGTGCGGACGGACCTGAAGACCTCCGTTGCGAGCACAGGCAATGTCCCCGCGGCGAAGAACACGAGCATGAGGATCCAGAGCGCAAGAGGCGCCTCGAGTTCGTACCCCATGAACCCGAGCCTGAACTCCTGGGAATTGTTCACGAGGAACACGATGAACGCCAGGAGCACGCCCATCGAGAGTGCCAGCCCTGCATACCTCATGCACCACGTATACCCCTTCAGGTACTGTATAGCAATCCCTGAGGCCATGCGACCTCACCCCCCGGGCATCCTCGAGCGGGGCAAGCTCCAGGGCATCCGGCGATCGCGCCGACCACGATACACGGCAAGGCCGGGCCGTGACCGCCCATACGGCAGAGCGGCCTGCCGGTGCCCATTTCCAGGGACAACGGCAGGCGGGAACAACAACGGCGGCATTTCCCTGTTGAAATTTGTCAAGACCGCATATATATAGCGCATTCTGTATCTACGAGTCTGACCTACCGTGAGAGGTGCAGGACATGCCCAAGATCCGCTCCTTTCGGGGCATCAGGTACAACCCAGAACGTATCGGCCTCGACAGCGTCATCTGTCCGCCGTACGACGTCATCACCAATCAGCAACTTGAGGAGCTCTATGCAAGGAGCCCCTACAATGCCGTGAGGCTCGTCCTGGGCAAGCAGCACCCCAAGGACGACAAGGACAACAACCGGTATACCCGGGCGAGGGACTACTTCCACCAGTGGCTCTCCGAGGGGGTCCTCATCGAGGACGAGAAGCCGGCGATCTACTACCACGAGCACACCTTCACGCTCGGCGACAAGACCTACACGCGAAAGGGGTTCATCGCGTCCGTGCGCCTGGACGACGACGACAAGAAGGTGATCAGGCCGCACGAGCACACGGTCAAGAGTCCCAAGCTGGACAGGCTCCGCCTCATGAACGAGGTGAGAATGAACTTCAGCAGCGTGCTCGGCCTCTACGCAGACAGCAAGAAGATCATCGAGACCCAGGTGAAACCGAGGCTCGGGGACCCGCACGTCGAGTTCACCTTCCGCGACGAGACGCACCGGCTCTGGGTGATCGACGAGACCGCCCTCGTAGACAAGGTCTCCCGCCTGATGCAGAACAAGAAGATCGTCCTGGCGGACGGACAACACCGCTACGAAACAGCCAAGATATACAGGGACAGGATGAGGGCGGCCACAGGCAAGTCGGACGGCAACCAGAACTTCGACTACATACAGATGTACCTCGTGAACGTGGATGAGGGGGTCAAGATCCTTCCCATGCATCGTGTCATCCTCGACAGCATGGGGGTCGGCCTCGTGGACCTCGAGTACCGTATCAAGGAGATCTACAACATGATCCCCTACGACAACCGCAAGGGGTTCATCTCCGCGCTCAACAAGGCAGGCAAGGGGGCGGTGGGGCTGTTCGTCAAGGGGATCCCCCGGTTTTACCTCCTGCAGCTCGCACACGAGGAAGACCTCGAAAGGATGATGCCTCAGCACATACCCCACCAGCTGAGGAAAAACGATGTCACCATACTCCACGATTGCGTCATCGAACCGGTCCTCGGCATCAACGCGAACATAGAGAACAGGCGCATTTCTTACACGAGCAAGGCGGAGGAGGCCCTCGACATGGTGAGCAAGGGCCAGGCGGACATAGCCTTTCTGCTCAACCCGCCGTCGATCGAGGAGGTGTTCGAGATCGCGGAGGCAGGCCTCAGGATGCCCCACAACTCGACGTACTTCTACCCCAAGGTACCAACGGGTCTCGTCTTCCATTCGATCGGGTAGAGACCTCCTGCACGGGGTGTCCTGGTTCACGGCGCCACGGGGTTCTCGGGCGCCACGCCCGTTGCCCTCGATCGTGATCGAGGAAAGGTCCCCTGGGCGGGAGGGATAGGGGTCTGCACAGGCTTTTCTCTCCCGCCGGGCCCTCATCCCGGGCCGTGCACGAAGGGCGTGTCACGAGACCCGGGGCACGAACGACACGACACGCTTGACCTGGTCGCGATCGTGTTCATTTGACTCGCGCACCGCTTTGTCATATCCTCTTTGCGAGCAAGCCCGAAGAGAACCATCGAAGGCTGTGCCATGTCATGGAAGCGTGTATCCCGACATGAGGAGAGGCACATGAGAAATACCATACGTTCAGCGATCGCCCTCGCCGTCTCTGTCTTGATCATGGCGCCGGTGGACTGCAAGGCCGGCTCGATGACCCTCGAGGATGCACTGCGGGTGGCCTTGGAGAACAACCCGCAGATAAAGGCCCAGGACCAGGAGGTTTCGATCAAGGAGATGGAGGAGCGCTCTCAGCTTGCCCGCATGCTCCCGAGCGCGGACGTGTCGTACGGCTACGTGCGCCTGAACGAGGCGCCGAGCATAACCGTCCCCCTGGCCGAACCGCTCACCATACCCATGGGGACGAAGGACAACTACGAGCTCAGCCTCCAGGCGAAGCAGGTGCTGTTCGCGGGAGGCGCCCTCTACAACGCCTATCTCGTGTCGAAGAACGAACGCCATGCCTCCATGATCGAAAGGGAACGGGCCTCCCGGCAGCTCAAGCTCCAGGTCATAGACGCCTATTACGGCGTGATCAAGGCGCGGCAGATGCTCGAGGTGGCGAAATCGAGCATGGCGTCCGTCAAGTCCCTGCTCGACATGTCACAGGCATTCTTCGACCAGGGGATGATCCCCAAGAACAACCTGCTCGAGGCGCAGGTGCGCTACGCGGAGACGGAGCAGGGCCTCATAACGGCGGAAAACGCTGTCCGGATCGCAGAGACAGGCTTCAACCTCCTCCTGGCGAGGGCCCCTTCCGAGGAGGTTTCCATTGCGGAGGAAATCCCGGTCGCAAAGGTGGACATGACTCTCGAACAGGCCATCGAACAGGCGTTCGAGAACAGACAGGAGATCAGGGTGGCCAAGACACAGCTCGACAGTGCGCACAAGGGCGTGACCATCGCGAGGTCGCGGTTCATGCCCAACGTCGCCGCCACCTACACATACACCAGGTCCGGCGAGGACCCCGACGTGGAGGAGGATTCCTGGAAGGTGGGCCTGGGCCTGAGCTGGAACCTGTTCGAGGGTGGAGCGGGTGTCTGGGGCTACAACAAGGCCTCCTACACGAGAGCGAAGGCGGAATATCTCCTCGAGTCCCTGAAGAACATGGTCACCCTCGAGGTCAAGAGCGCATACCTGAACACGCTCGAGGCGCAGGCCCGGCTCAAGGTGGCGGAAAGGGCGATAGACCAGGCCCAGGAAAACTTCAGGATAGAGAAAGAACGCTACTCGTTCCAGGTTTCCACCTCGACGGACGTTCTCAGGGCTGAAACGCTGCTCGCTCAGGCCCGCAACAATCTCATCTCCGCGAGGGCTGACCAGGCCAAGGCCATGGCATCGCTGCTCGCATCGATGGGCACCCTCTAGCGAAGCACCGGACAGGTTGTATCCCCCTGGCAAAGGGAGCCCGCCGCTTGTTGCAGGCCCCTCACAGGTGTGCTAACCACACCGCCATGGCACAGAGACCCACCCTGAAGGCCGAGATCGCCCGGGTGCTGGCATGTACTCCGGCCCAGCGGGCCAGGGGCATCATCGAGTCGCCGTACACCAGGCAGATACTCGAGCAGCTCCCTCCCCAGGAGGCGTACCTCATCATGAAGGAATCCTGGGGGGTGGACAGCCAGATCCTGCTCCAGTACGTACCACCCGAGACCGTCTGCCGATTCATCGATCTCGACTGCTGGCAGAGGGACTCCTTCTCCGTCGACTCCGCCATGGAATGGCTCCAGGAACTGTCCCTCTCCTCCCCCGAAACCTTCCTCCAGGCCGTGGAGGCCCTCGACATGGAGATCCTGGTCTTGATCTTCCAGCAGTGCTTCGAGGTGGTCCACACCAGGCCGACCGACGAAAACATCCAGGACCTCATCGACGAGGGGTTCGAGAGCATTGACAACGTCTACTTCTACAGGATCACGGGCGACGAGGATCACGCCCAGTTCCTCAAGGAGGTGTTGAGCACCCTGTTCACCCAGAGGCACGACCTCTACGTCACCCTCCTCGAAGCGATCATGTACGAGCTCAAGAGCTCGCTCGAGGAGGCGTCGTACGAGAAAAGGACCTTGAGGCTCGTCGAGATGGGCTTCCCGAGCCCTGAAGAATCCGTTGAGATATACCGCCGCGCAAGCATCGACAGGCTCTTGTCCCTGGGGATCCACAGGGACAAGACGCCGCTTTTGACCAGGCATCTCCACATGCTGCCGGCAGAGTACCTCGAGAGTTTCCCGGGAGGCACAAGCCTCCTGGCGAAGGCCCTCGGACGCGCCAGCGATGCCACCCGCGACCGCTTCGTGTACGAGATGGTTTACCTCTCCAACAAGATCCTCATGGCCGACTACAAGCCCCTCAACGACAGCGACGAGCTGAGGGCGGGCATGGACAAGGCGGGCTGTCTGTGCACCCTGGGGCTGAAGGTCGCGATGAGGGAGAAAGGGCTTCCTGCTCATGTCATCCTCGAGACCGTCAACGCCGAGACCCTCTTCTCGATCGGCTACAACGAGGCCCTTCAGCTCCAGCATCGTCTCAAGCGCATCCTCGACTCCGTGGAGCGCTCCATGATACCGACCCGCATGAACGGGATCGTGGAAGGTCTCCTCAGGAAGAGGCCGCTGTACAAGGACAGGGAATTCGCTTCCCCCGAGGACATAGACGAGGTGACCGGGGTCCTGGACACCCTGGAGGCCATGGCATCCGTGTCGGACACCCTCGAATGGGAGAGGGCCATACCCTCTCTCGGCGGGACCAACACGGGTACGGCCCTCGACCTGGAGACGGTCATCCTCACGGCCGCAGCCCTCAACGCGGTGACCGGGGAAACCGGGTTCCGGCCGCTAACAAAGGACGAGTTCCTCGCCTTTGTCGCCTCGGCCACGCACGTGCGCGGGGGCAAGAGGACCGTGAAAAACCGTTTCGAGCGAGACCTCGGCGTCTATCTGGCCTCACTCTTGCCCGATGCAGAGCGGCGCATCCGGGAACTCGTGACCCGGGCCCTCTGCCTGAGGATCGAGGACGAGCTCGGTGGGATCCTCGACACCCGGACGCTGGACAGTCGTTTCGTCTCCTGCGTCACGGTAAGACTCGAGGGCGCATCGTCTCGACCTTGATCCCACGATACCCACTGAGGCCGCCGTCCCGTCCCGCACGTCACCCCCGGCACCCATGCAGCCTGACAGGGGCGGAAACGCAGGGCGGCATGCTCGTGCACGGGGAATCCCTTCCCGTCGTTTGCAAGTCCTCCAGGACGCCGCTATATGAAGAGGATATCGCAACACCGCCTGGAGGAGGCGCCGCATGGGCAAGAAAGAGGAGAGGTTGCGTACCACGTGGATCTCGTTCGGGGCAGTGATCCTGGCCTGCACGATCCTGGCCTTTTCGTTCGCACAAGCACAGCAGGCTCCGGCCACGAAGGACACGATGACCACGGTCATGAGGTCCTGCTCGGCGTGCCACGACACGGCCCGGGTGTGCAGGGCGCTCGGCACGAGGGACGCCGCCGGTTGGGAGCGGACCATCAAGCGGATGGTGGCGAAGGGCGCAAGCCTCGGCACGGAGGACATACAGGCTGCGGCGGGGCTGCTGGCAACCCTGGCGCCGGGGTCGAAACCCGTGTGCAAGTAGCATGAAAGCGGCCCTCTTTTGAAGCCGCACGAGCCTGCGCGTGCCCGGCGGCCCACGGAAAGCCTCAGGGTGCGGTCACCGACAGCGCGATCCGTCGCGGCGATTGCAGGATGGGGCACCGTTTCCCCGTCGAAGACGGACAGCGCCTTGTCGCCGGGACCCGGCATCCCTCACCGCCCCCCCCTGTCGACGTCACCCCATTGACCCCTTGACCCGTATGCACAGGCCATACTAACGATACGTCGGGATCGACCGACAGGCGCTCTTGGCGAGTGCCGGTCGATCGCGGGAAACACACGTGAAGGTCGGCGATGGAGAGATGGTCCCGCTTCTTTCAAAGCTGGCAGAAAGACCTCGTGCTCTGGGTCTTCTGCATGGCCTTTTTCGCGTGCTTCAGGATCGCCTTCCTCGTCGTCTTCCGCCACCGGATGGAACCGACAAGCACCTTCGCGACCATCCTGTCGGCCTTCTTGAACGGCATGCGTTACGACGCAAAGGTTTCCACCACCTTCATGCTCGTCCCATTCTGCTTCAGCACGGCCTGTATCTTCAAAAACGTGCGCGTGCTCGCCGGCAGGGTCCGAGCGGCCACAGGGCTGGTCTTCGTGTGCCTGTCGAGCGCGTTGTGCCTGATCACCATCGAGTATTTCCGGGAGTACAACGACCAGTTCAACCACTACCTTTTCGGCCTGATCTACGACGACAGGGCGGCTATCTTCAAGACGATCCTCTCGACCTACCATGCCTCCACGCACCTCGTCGTCTTCATCGTCACGGTCACCCTCGCAGGCATCCTCCTCAGGCGTGTTCTTCAAACCCCCCTGCTCGAGCAGGGCGTCAGCGATCGTATCGCCTCACGCCCGGCCCTGCGTAGAACCGTGACCGTCCTCATCGTGGCGGCCATCGTGTTCGGGTTACGAGGGTCCATCGGCGCCATGCCGGCCCGGGAGCGGCATGCCGGGATAACCACGGACGACTTCCTGAACAAGACCGTTTTGAACCCCTATTCCTCGCTGCGCTACGCCATCCAGCGACACATCAAGATCTCGAGGGAGAAGGGGGTCCGGGAGTACCTCCCCGACGGCGACGTGGCCAAGGCCTTGAGGCGCGTGTACGGCCCTCGGGCGGTACCCGGGGACATCGACGCGAGCCTCCTCAGGACGGCAAAGGGCGCCTCTGCCCGACCACCGGCGCACATCTTCTGGATCGTGGCCGAGAGCTACAGCGCGTGGCCGCTCGAAGAGAAGTATGCCTCCCTCCACGTGGCGGACGGGCTCAAGGAGCTGGCACACGAGGGCATCTCCTGCCGCCCCTTCGTAGCCTCCACCCAGGGGACCATGTCGAGCCTCAACACCATCGTGACGGGCCTGCCCGACGCCGACATCCAGACCAACTACCGCATGAGCTCCAAGAGGCCCTACCCCACATCGATCACGACCATCTTCGAACGCCTTGGCTACCGGACCAGGGCGTTCTACGGGGGATACCTGACGTGGCAGCGCGTGGGCGATTTTCTCAAGGACCAGGGGTTCGACGAGGTCTACGGAGGCGGCGAGATGGGCAGCTGGTTGTCCGCGAACGAGTGGGGGGTGGACGACGAGCACATCTTCTCCTTCGTGCTGAAGACCGTGAAAGACGAGGTGCCGAGCTTCAATCTCATCCTCACCACGAGTCTCCACCCCCCGTACACCGTGGACCTCCCATCCAAGGGGTTCCATCGGGAAAGACTCCCCTCCTCGATCGACGGGATACCCATCGACGACGATGACGCGCGGTTTCTCGGGCATATCTGGTACGCGGACAGATGCATCCTGCTCTTTTGCAAGGAGGCGTCATCCCGGTACGAGGAAAGCTTGTTCATCGTGACCGCCGACCATCCCGGGAGGAGATGGCTCGCCGAGAACCCGGACCCCCTCGAGCGGCACCTCATCCCGTTCGTCATGTACGGGCGGTGCCTTCCCAGAGACACACCCCACGTCATACATACACCCGGCTGCCACATCGACGTGGTCCCGACGGTCGTCGAGCTCACGGCACCCAAGGGGTTCGCCTATCACACCATGGGCAAGGACCTCCTGGATAGTGCCTACCCGGCCTATGCAGTGGGCAGGGATCTCTTCCTCACCAGGGAAGCGCTCGTGGACCTTCGCAAGGCACCTCGCGTCATACCGCTTGAGGGTGTGGGCCCCGCCGTCCCCCTGCCCTTCGACGTGAAGGACATGCAGCTCCTCCACGACGGCATCCACGGCATAGCCTGGTGGAGGGTGATGAAAGGCCCGCGCACCTTCGAGGCTTCACCCCGGCCAGAGTGAGAGGCCGAAGCCTTTTTCCGGTCAACCACGTCGGCCGTGGGGGACCCGTTGATTGTCGATTGACATCTCCGGACGACATGCTATAATGATATGCTGCGACGATTCTCGGTTCGGCCGTCCCTAAGTCTTCTCGATACGCGCTTCGGTGTGATGAAATCCGGCATTCGGGGCAGAAGCGAGATCCCCGCTCGTCGCGGAAAAACAGTCTGGGAGGACGTTCTCATGAAGAACCGCCGAAGGCAGCGAAGGGTTCGTATCCCAGAGAAGGTGGGGGCCACCGTCACCTACTGCGACGCCCTCAAGAACGCCCCGAAGGGTCTCGTGGGCGATATCAGCGGCGGGGGCATCTACATGTTCACCGACGAGACCCTGGAAAAGGACTCCTACGTCACCATGAGGATCCACACGGAGCGTTACCTCGGGAAACCCGTCTATGTGCAAGGGCTCGTGGTGCGCACCGACGAGAGCGGGATGGCGATCCAGTTCACGTACGCCAACGACGAGGACATCTCCTCCCTCCTCAACTTCTGAGGAGGAACCCGGCCGCTTGTCTCACCCCGTCTCCTGGACGGGCCTTCGCTCCGGGACGTAGAGACGGGGGATCTTGCCCTCGTTCCACTGCCTCGAGACGTAAAGACCGCAATAGCAGCTCCCGTATTCCCTCACATCCTGCTCCCGGTAGGCGCACGGACACACGATGTCCCGGTCCCTCCCTCTGTCGCCGGAGGCGAGCCTGCACGGGCAGCTCATGTATCCATAGCGCCTCTTGTTGAAGAGGAGCCCTTCCAAAAGCTCCATGACGAGGGTGGTATCCGCGTTGAACTCGTAACCCCTGGCCTCCTGCACGGGCTTGAGCGTCGCGTAGAGCTTCTCGGCCTCGGTCATAGCCCGAGCGCCTCCTTGATCTCCCTGTCCTGGAACCCGACGATCACCTGCCGACCGTCGATGACGATGGTGGGAAAGGTCAGCTTGGGGTTGTATCCCCTCACCTCGTCGAGCGCTTCTTCCCTCTCCCCGGCCTCGAGCAGGTCCACATCCTTGAAGGAAAACTCCACGTTGTGCTCGTTCAAGAACCTCTTGGCCGCCTTGCAATGACTGCAGGTACTCAGGGTGAACATCATGACCGATTTCTTCATGGATCCTCCTTGTCTTGCATACACCATAAGGCCGATGATCGGGCGTTTCAAGGCCGGTGCGGTCCCCGTTCACTCGGTAGAGCGCGGCACCCCGTCGCTCCGGGCGCAGGCGGTGTGCACGCAACCGGCCAGGCACACACGGCTCGCTGGTACGTGCAGCCAGGGCCCCGAATGTGCATGACGCCACGAGAACGTGCATGACGCCACGAGAACGCACCCGCACCGCCGCTCGGCTCATGCCGTCAGCACCCAAGAGGCCCACCCTCGGTGAGCCCTCAGCGTGTTGACAGAACGACGCTTTTCGGACATCATGGTGGCGACAGAGCAGTGGAGGTCACCCATGGAACCCATAGAGCAGAACGTCGGGACCATAGACAGGGTCAATCGCGTGTTGATTGCACTGGGCATTCTCATATTCCTGACGATGCGGGGCAAGGTACCTCTCCTGACGGCCATGTCCCTGCTCGTGGGGGGAATGCTGCTCTCGAGCGCCGCATCAGGCGTGTGCTCGCTCTACACGGAGCTCGGCATCAGCACCGTGAAGGAAGAGCGCAAAAAGGTCTGAGGCCGCAAGTAGGAATCCTCACGGCTCTTCGAGCCTCCCCCTCGAGGTGCAGTCTCGACTGCAAGCCCCCTCGAGGGGACCGTACCCGGCAGGGGCCCTTCCGTGTTTCCCAGGATCGGCCGCAGCCGCGTCGCCGCTCGAACAAGGCTCAACAAAAGCGGGCTTGCAGGTGACACCCTCTTCGGGTCGAACGGGCGCCGTGGGCACGGCCTCGATCCTTCCGGCCCCGATCGTCTTCTCCGGCTCGCATCAGCCCCGGTGAACCTGTCAGCGGCAGCTCTTGGCCCCTCTCGAGAGGGCCGCCCATGCCGAGGGCTGTCGTTCTTTCTCGCAATCGTTCCGAGCCGGTGGTCGTGTCACTCTTGAGAGAGGGCCGCACATGACAAGGGCCGAGCGTGAGGAAAGGCCCACATACGAGAGCACCCCACGCCGGGTGAGATCGGAAAGACCATGGCCGCCCACAGGAAGAACTCCCCCGCCTCCCGGGACCGGTGCATCGAGAGAACAGGAAGCGGCATGAGGTGAGCCGGGCCGGGGTCCTGCGCGCCGCAGGCATCACGCCCCACTCTGGGGCGCCTCGTGTCCGAACGCCTCGCGAACGGACCGGGCACGACATGGCAGGACCGCCGGTGCCGTCACCCGCGACGTGTCGGACGGGCGCACAGGATCTCCCGATGGGTTCCGCGGATCGGGCAGGGGTCTTTCTCCGAGAAGGGCCGATGCGCCCTCACCCCTTTCCTTGTTCCACCTCGCCGAACTCGATCTCGAGCTCATAAACGCCGTATTCCAGGCGGGTTTTCATGGGGCAGCCGGTCTTGGCAAAGACCTTCATCATGGGCGTGTTCCTGGCCAGGACATCGGCCGTGAACCCCTTGATGTTCTTCTCCCTTGCGATGCGCATCAGGTACCGGAGAAGAAACGTGCCGATACCTCGGTTCTGCCAATCCTGGTGCGTGGTGAAGGCGACTTCCGCGAGATTGGAGCGGGGGTCTCGGATATACCTGCCCACGGCCACGATCTGCTCCCTGCTCTCAGGTTCCTCCTTGCCGATCACCGCTGCGATGGCCATCCTGTCGTTGTAGTCGATGGCCGCAAGGGGCATGGCGACCTTGTGGGGGAAGGACTTGAGGGAATGGAAGAACCTCGTCTGGATATCCTGATCGGGCAGGGCGTAGATCATGTCCTGGATGGCCCGCTCGTCGGTGGGCTTCACCGGCCTGAAGAAGATCTCCGTCCCCTTCTTGTCGGTCCAGTAGGTTTCGTATTCCTTCGGGTACAGAACCACGGGCAGGATCTGGTCCTTGTAGACGTATCCCTGTTCCTTGGCCGCCTCCAGCAGCTCGTCGCGGAACTTCGGGTGGGCGATGGAGATGAGGGCCATCGCCCGGTCGCGGATGGACTTGCCGTGGACGTACGCCACCCCGAACTCCGTGACCACGTAGTGGATGGACCCCCTCGTCACCACGATCCCGCTGCCCGGCTCGTGGAACGCGACGATCCGGGATTTCTTCCCGTCGTCCGTGGTGGACGGCAGCACCATGATCGACTTGCCCCTCCTCGACAGGGAAGCCCCACGGACGAAGTCCACCTGCCCTCCGATGCCGCTGTAGAACGTGAACCCGATGGAGTCGGAACAGACCTGGCCGGTAATGTCGATCGTGAGGGCCGAGTTGATGGATACCATCTTGTCGTTCTGCGCGATGACGTAGGGGTCGTTCACGTACTGGCACGGCCTGAACTCGAACAGCGGATTGTTGTTCACGTAGTCGTACAGGCGCCTGGTCCCCATGCAGAAAGACGCGACGATCTTCCCTGGGTGCAGGGTCTTCTTCCTGCACGTGACGACGCCCGCCTCGACGAGGTCGATGATGTCGTCCGTGAAGGTCTCCGTGTGGATGCCCAAGTCCCTCTTGCCGGCGAGATAGTGCATCATCGCGCTCGGTATCCTGCCCACCCCGGTCTGGATGGTGGCCTCGTTCTCGATGAGGTCGGCTATCTGCTCCCCTATGGCCTTGGCGATGTCGCCCGAGGGCTTCTGCACGAACTCCAAAAGCGGAACGTCGTTCTCCACGAACGCGTCGATCTCGCTGACGTGAAGGAAGCTGTCGCCCAAGGTCCGGGGCATGTTCGGGTTCACCTCGGCCACCACGTAGTCCGCCACCTCGGCCGCGGTCTTGGTGATGTCCACTGAGATCCCCAGGCTCACGTAACCGTTGGTGTCCGGGGGCGAGACCGTGATGAGGGCCACGTCCACCGGCATGCTGCCGCGCTGCATGAGCAGCGGGATCTCGGACAGGAAGACGGGCGTATAGTCCGCCCTGCCTTCCCTGATGGCCGCGCGGGAGCTGGCGCCGATGAACAGGGCGTTGTGACGGAAGCTGCCGGTGAACTTCTCGTCCGTGTAGGGCTCGATCCCGAGGTCGAGGAAGTGGATGACCTCGGTGTCGGCGAGGTCTGAGGCGACCTCTATGAGGGTCTTGACCAGGAGCTGGGGTTCGCCGCAGGCCGACCCGATGAATATGCGCGCGCCCCGCCTGATCCTGGAAAGGGCGGTCCTCGCGTCGGTCAGGCGCTTCCTGTAGGTCTCGTTCCAGTCGAAGATCATGATCCTTTCCCTGCCTGTCGCGTCCGTGAAGGGTGGAGGCGCGGTACCGTGCGGATGTCTCGCCTCCACCTCTGAAATAACGGCGATCGTGACAGAAGCAAGGCCTGTACCCGGCGTGCACCGAGGAGCCCGTGGCGAAGCGGGATGCACCGATCGGGTCGTCGGCGCATCCCGCGGCAACGAGGCCCGCCCGGGTAAATCACGGCCCAAAGGGGCCGGGGAAGTGCCCGGCTCGCTCCTTGCCCGGCGCCTCCCGGTGCTGTGGCGACGGGAGGGGATTCGGTCTGTCACGAGGACACAGGCGGCGAAGGCGGGCAGGACGCCTGGAGGGTGGGGCGCTTCCTGTACCCCCTCTCTGGGACAAGACCGCGGGCCATGCTGTACGGGTAGGACAAAGCATGGTGCGCGTGCCCTTGTGGGGCCAGGTTCGGCCGTCGTGGGCCCGGGTGTATCCTGCGCGCGCCAAGTCCGTGCATCCCCGCCGTCACGGCTGAAGGGACCTTCCCCGCTTGTCCGAGGGTGTCCGCACGGCACCTCTGCCCAAGGACGTACGCCCTGGCTTCGTGCAATCCCGGAGGAGAGACCGCCGCTTGCTTCCCCATGGAAACCGGTGCCGAAGCCCGGTCTTCATGGCCTATCTTTCCTGTGGTACAGTTGTGCAAGGGGGTGCTGGGTCGAGGGGGATGACGCGCCCGGCCTGTGGCGGGGCCCGTCACGGCGCGGCGGGATCCCTGTCTTCGCGGGAGACGCTGGGAGAAGGATTGCGCCTTCACGGTGCGAGCGGCAAAGGGAGGGGGCCATGGAAGAGAGACGTCGAGAGAGTCTGGACAGGGCATTCGAGCTGGGGAAGAACTACGAGATGGCGAACGGGGGCTGCCCACAGTGCACGCTCGCGGCCGTGTTCGAGGTGCTGGGGATCGAGGACGAGGCGGTGTTCAAGGCGGCCACTGCCCTTGCGGACGGCGTCGGGCTCACCGGCGACGGCCATTGCGGTGCGCTCTCGGGCGGCACCCTCGCGATCGGCTATCTCTACGGAAGGGAAAAGAAGGATTTTGCGGACATCATGAGACTCGTGGAGGCCAACCTCTTGGCCAAGAAGCTGCGCGACCGGTTCGTGGAGAGATACGGCACGGTGAGGTGCCGCGATCTCCAGCAGAAGTTCTTCGGCAGGTTCTACAACCTCTACGAGCCGGCGGAACTCGAGGCCGCCTTCAAGGCCGGGATGCTGAACACGTGCTCGGACGTGGTCGGGGAGGTCGCCCGCATGACCGTCGAGATCATCCTCGAGAAGAGAGCGTCCGACACCGAGGGCTGAGCGCGGAGACAGGCAGGCCTACGAGCCTGCTCGCGCGTACCCGACGAAGTACTCCACGCCGGACCAGATCGAGAAGAACATGGCCACCCACAGGAAGAACTCCCCCGCCTCCTGGAACTGGAGCCTCGAGAGCACAGGCAGGGGGATGGGGTGATGCACGAGCAGGGGGATGAGGGCGACGCACTGGAAGGCGGTCTTGTACTTGCCCAGCCAGTCCGCCGGGATGACGATGTGCTTCTCCGCGGCGATGCTCCTGAGCCCGGTCACCGCGAGCTCACGGCCCACGATCACCGCGACCATCCACGCAGGCACTCTCCCCAGCTGGATGAGCATGATGAGGACCGTGACGATCAGGAACTTGTCTGCAAGGGGGTCGAGGAGCTTGCCGAGATCCGACTCTATGTGGAGCTTCCTGGCGAAAAAGCCGTCGAGGTAGTCGGTGACCATGGCCACGGAGAAGACGGCGGCCGCGAAGAACGACAGGATGGGATCGTCACGTACAAGGGCCAGCGCAATGACCGGGACCATCGCGATCCTGGACACGGTCAAGGCATTCGATATGTTCATTGAAAGGAACTTCCCCCCTCGAAGATTCTCGCGAGGACGTTCTTAACATACTCCGTGGTTTCCTGGTAGGGAGGAATTCCGCCGTATGCGTCCACGGCCGACGGACCCGCGTTGTACGCCGCGAGAGCGAGCTGGAGGTTCCCGTTGTACTTCCTCAGCAGCCACGAAAGGTACCTCGTGCCCGCGGCTATGTTCTCCGCCGGGTCCCAGGGGTCGTTCAAGCCGAGGTCGTAGGCCGTCTGCGGCATGATCTGCATGAGACCCATCGCGCCCTTGGGCGATCGAGCAAAGGGATTGAACCCCGACTCCACCTCGATGACGCTCCTGATGATCCTCGGGTTGAGCCCGTAGGTCCTTGCAGCGCTGGTGATGAGCTCCTCGTACCCGGCGGGCGGGTACGGGTTCCTCGTTCGGGAAGGGTAGGAGGCGTACCGGTACTGCTTCTTGTTCTCCCGGGCGTAGAGCTTCCAATCCGTCCCCATGGGGCAGTTGCTGAAGTGAAGGGTCCCGTCCGGGCCCCGCCTCATGTAAATGTCCGCCTCGGCGGCCCCTGGATACAACGTCGCGGCTGCAACCATGCACACCAAGAAAACCTTAAGCCTCTGCATACCATGGTATATCGTCATCAGGGGGCATTTTTTTGAATATTTCAATATCGTACCCATACCCGAGTCCCCTCAGGCCCCCTTGGGGATCACGGGCCCGTGTCCCCGGCGCTTCGAGAGGAACACCCTCATCCTCGTGCCCTCGTTGACGACGCTGTTCACCGTTATGAACCCGCCGTGTTCCTCGATGATCATGTACACCTTCGACAGCCCGAGCCCGGCGCCCCTTGCCTTGCTCGTGTAGAACGGGTTGAAGATCTCCTTGATCTCGCTGCTGGGTATCCCCTTGCCGGTGTCGATGACGTCAACGATCACGTAGTTGGGATGCGAGGTCACGTCCACCTTCAGCGTCCCCTTCCCGTCCATCGACTCGCACGCGTTCACGAAGAGATGCCAGAAGGCCTCCACCAGGAAGTCGTGGTCGGCGTAAATGTCCTCAATGCCGGGGGCTATGTTCACGGTGTAGGTCACCTGGCTGAACTTCCCGGAACCGAAGGTCTTTATGAGTGCGTTCTCGATCACGTCCTCAATGTGTGTGGGCGCGTAGTTCGGACGGTGGATCTTCGTGTAGTTGACGTATTCCTCGATGTCCAGGATCATGGATTCCAGCCTCTTGACGTCCTCGATGATGTAGTCCACGTAGACCTTCTCGGCCGAGTTCTCGTCCACGGAACGGCTCAGGCGGCGTGAAAACCCTCCCAGGGACGTCAGGGAGTTCCTGATTTCGTGCGCGACGCCTTCCACCACCTTGCCCAGAGAAGCGAGCTTCTCCGCGTTGATCACCTGCCTGCGCATCATCTCGATGTCGGTGAGATCCCTTATCACGAGCACGATGTCCCCCATGCCGCCCGCCCCCTTGAGCGACGAGGCGCTCAAGAGACCCAGGAAGATCCCGCCGTCGGCCTTCCTGAAGGTGTACTCGTTCTGGTAGTGGCCTTCCTGCGCGCCCGTCGACTCCTTGATCTCGGCATAGAGGTTCACGTTCGGGTCAGGCACCAGCACGTCGACGGGCTTTCCCTGCATTTCTTCAGAAGGCCCCCAGAGCTTCTTGGCCATGAGGTTCATGAACTGGATCCTACCCTGGGCGTCGATGGTGATGACCGCCTCACCCATGGTCTCCGTGATGGTGACCAGGCTGTCCCGGTAGGATTCGGCCTTCTCCCTGAGCCTGGCGTTCTCCATCACGAGCTCGTGTTCCCTGATGAACTTCCTGGCGATGTGGATCAGGTACTGAATGGAGAACGGCTTTGTCACGTAATCCTTCGCCCCGGCCTTCATGGCCTGGACCGCCGTGTCCTCGGAACCCTCTCCCGTGATGAACACGACGAGGGCATGGGGGTCAACGGCCATGATCTCTTCGAGCACGTCCACCCCGTCCATCTTGGGCATGAGGTAATCGAGGAACACCAGGTCGGGCCTCTCCGAACAGTAGACTTCGAACGCCTCGTCACCGTCGAAGGCCTGCACCACGTCGAAGCCGTGCTCGCCGAAGATCTGCCGCATGGCGTCGTTCAGCTCGCGGTTGTCGTCCGCGAACAGGATCTTCCACTTTCTGGTCGTTTGACCTTCCATGTCTTTCCCGGACTAGGCGCCGATCACCCGGACAATGTCCGCCCCCCCGAGCTCGTCCCTCACCTCCTCGGCCTTCTTCCCACTGGGAAGGATAAAGCCCGGTGCGATCTCTGCAAGGGGATGGACGACGAACGCCCGCTTTTCCATCCTCGGGTGAGGGACCTCGAGGCGGGGCCCCTTGATGCGCCTGCCCTCTATGAACAGGATGTCGATGTCCACGGTCCTCGGCGCGTTCTTGTAGGGCCTGCGCCTTCCCAGGGCCCTCTCCACCTCCAGGCACACGTCGAGGAGTCCCAGCGGCCCTCCCCGAAACGTGAATTCCGCAACCATGTTGTAGTATGGACGCTGGGGGCCCGGCACCTCAACCGGCACGGTCTCGTACACCCTCGAGACGCGGCCGATGGTCACTCCCCTGGCCTGAAGCTCCTCTCTCGCAAGGGCGAGATGCAGGGCCCTGTCGCCCTCGTTGGAACCGATGCCGAGGTATCCTCTTATCATTCCACGTGGTTTCTCAGCGTGCCTATGTGTTCGACAGTGACGCAGATCTCGTCGCCCTTGTTCATGGGGCCGATCCCCGAGGGCGTGCCGGTCGCGATCACGTCGAAGGGCATGAGCGTCATGACGGACGAGACGAACGCCACGAGCTCGAAACAGTCGAACACGAGGTTCTTGGTGTTCGACTCCTGCACGACCCTCCCGTTCAGGCTCGCCGTGATGGCGAGACCGTGCGGATCCCCTACCGAGAGATCCACCCACGGCCCGATGGGTGCGAACGTGTCGAAGGACTTGGCGCGTGTCCACTGGCCGTCCTTTGCCTGGAGGTCGCGCGCGGTGACGTCGTTGAAGCACGTGTACCCGAGGATGTACTCGGGTGCGCTGGATCTGTCCACGTTTCTGCACCGCTTCTTGATGACGATCGCGAGCTCCGCCTCGTAGTCGAGCCGGCCTGCCATGGGCGGGTGGACGATCGCGTCCCCGGGGCCGATGACGCTCGTGGACGGCTTCATGAAGAGGATGGGCTCATCCGGGAGGCTCAGGCCCAGTTCCCTTGCGTGGTCACGGTAATTGAGCCCCACGGCCACGATCTTCCCGGGCTCGACAGGGGCCAGGAGCCTCTCCACGGCGAGCTCCCCCCCCTTGTCGAAGGTCTCCGGGTCCCACCGACGGAAGGTCACCCTGTCTTCCGAGCAGAACCAGGCCCTCTCCCCCGTCCTGGTGATGCACCTACCGACGACCATGCTCGAAACCCAGTACGTCCTTCATGGTATACAGCCCGGCGGGCCTGGACGTGATCCACAGGGCGGCCCTGACGGCCCCGCGCGCGAAGTTTTCGCGGGTGTGCGCCCTGTGGGTGATCTCGATGCGCTCGCCCGGGCCTGCAAAGATCACGGTGTGATCGCCCACGATGTCGCCGGCCCGAACCGTCTGGATGCCGATCTCTCCCACCGGCCTCTCCCCGATGATCCCCTGGCGGGAAAACCGGGCCCTCTGCGAGAGTTCCACGCCCCTGCCCTGTGCCAGGGCCTGTGCCAGCGCCAGCGCCGTCCCCGAGGGTGCGTCCTTCTTCATCCTGTGGTGGGCCTCCACGATCTCCGCGTCGTAGGTGTCGTCGAGCACCCGGCCGAGTTCCTCCACGACCCTCAACAGGACGTTCACCCCGACGCTCATGTTGGGGGACAGCACGATGGGGACCCTCTGCGCGCAGGCCTCCAGGACCCTTTTCTCCTCGTCCGTGAACCCCGTGGTCCCGATGACCATCGCCTTTCTCGCGCCGCTGGCGTACCGGGCAACGCCGAGGGTCACGGCCGGCAACGAGAAGTCCACGATGCAATCGCACGGGCCGAACGCCTCGTCCACCTGACCGCTCACCCTCACGCCCACGGCCCCCACGCCGAGGACCTCTCCCGCGTCCCTGCCCACGAAGGGGTGGGACGGCGCCTCGAGAGCGCCTGCAAGTTCCAGGTCACGCTCGGCCAGAACGAGCCTCCCGACGGCGGAGCCCATCCTCCCGCCTATGCCGACCACGCCTATCCTCGTCATGGGTCTCTCCGGGCCTTCCCCTTCAGATGCATCCGTACCGGGCGAGCACGGACGCGAGCCTCTCGCGGTTCGCCCCGGACATGGGGCACAGGGGGAGCCTGAACTCCTCCCTGACCTTTCCCATCATCGCCAGGGCGGTCTTCACGGGGATCGGGTTGGTCTCGATGAACAGTGCCTGGTTGATCTCCAGCAGATCGAGGTGGATCGTGCGCGCCGTCTCGGCGTCCCCCTTCAGCCAGGCGTCGCAGAGCGTCGAGACCTTCGAGGGCAGCACGTTCGCGGTCACGGATATCGCGCCCTTGCCCCCCAGGCAGAGGATGGGGTAGTTGAGCGCGTCGTCGCCCGAGAGCACGGCGAAGTCTCCAGGGGTGTCGCGCACGATCTGCGAACACTTCACCAGGTCGCCGCTCGCCTCCTTGATGCCGACTATGGTGTCTATCTTCGAGAGCTCGATCGTCGTCTCCGCGGCGAGGTTCACACCCGTCCGACCGGGCACGTTGTAGAGGATCAGGGGGATGTCGCAGGACGCCGCCACCTGCTTGTAGTGCTCGTAGAGCCCCTTCTGGGTGGGCTTGTTGTAGTAGGGCGTGATCAGGAGGGCGGCATCGGCCCCGGCCTTCATCGCGTGCCTCGTCAGCCTCACGGCCTCGTCCGTCGAGTTGGAGCCCGTACCCGCGATCACCTTCACGCGGCCCGCCACGAGATCCACCGTGAGATCGATGAGGCGTTCGTGCTCCTCGTGAGTCAGCGTCGCCGACTCCCCGGTGGTCCCGCACGGCACTATCCCGCTGACGCCGCCTGCGATCACGTCCTCTATCAGACGCGCGTACGCAGGCTCGTCTATCCCGCCGCCGTCAAAGGGCGTGACGATGGCGACTATCGCACCTGAGAACATCGAGTTTCCCCCCTCTCGAACATCTCGTCCGGGATGACCTCTCCGGCGACGAGATCCTCGTAAGACTGCCTCCTTACTACCACACATGATCTCTCGCCATCCACCAGAACCTCGGGCGGCTTGGGCCTCGAGTTGTAGTTCGACGCCATGGTGAATCCGTAGGCCCCCGCGCTCATGACCGCGATGAGGTCCCCGCGGCCGAGCCGCACGAGATCCCTGTCTTTCGCCAGGAAATCGCTCGACTCGCATATGGGCCCCACCACGTCGACCCTCTCCTTGGGACCGGACTTCTTCTCGAGGGGGACGATCTCGTGCCAGGCGTTGTAGAGCGCGGGCCTGATGAGGTCGTTCATTCCTGCATCGACAATGATGAAGGTCTTTTCAGCGGTCTCCTTCCGGTACAGCACGCGCGTGACGAGAACGCCCGCGTTGCCGACGATCACCCTGCCGGGCTCGAACACGAGCTTCAGGTCCAGCCCCTTCACCGCCTCGATCACCGCGGCGCCGTATTCCCGCGGGTGCGGAGGCTGCTCCGTCGAGTACGTTATGCCGAGCCCGCCGCCCAGGTCGAGGTAGGAAAACCCTATCCCGAGGCGCCTCAAGTCGCTTATGAGGGTCTTGAGGCGCTCTATGGCGTCGATGAAGGGTGCGATATCCGTGAGCTGGCTGCCGATGTGACAGTCTATGCCCACGATCTCTATGTTGGCCATGCGGCTGGCCGCCTGGTACTGCCTCACGGAAGCCTCGATGTCTATGCCGAACTTGTTCTTCTTCAGGCCGGTGGAGATGTACGGGTGGGTCTGCGGATCCACGTCAGGGTTCACCCTGATGGAGACGGGCGCCTTTCTCCCCAGGACGCCCGCCCGCTCGTTGATGACAGAGAGCTCCTCGGAGCTCTCTATGTTGAACATCATGATGCCCGAGGAGATCGCCATGTCGATCTCCTCGGTCGTCTTGCCCACCCCGGAGTACACGATCTTCGTTGCGGGGATCCCGGCCTTGAGCGCGCGGAAGAGCTCCCCGCCCGAGACCACATCGGCGCCGAGCCCCTCCTTCGCCATGAGGGCGAGCACGGCCATGTTCGAGTTGGCCTTCATGGCGAAGCACGTCTGGTGATCGATGCCGGCGAGAGGCTCCTCGAAGGCCCGTATGTGCCTCTTGAGCGTCGGCAGGCTGTAGCAGTAGAACGGGGTGCCGACCTCTTCTGCTATCGCTCGAAGAGGCAACGCACCGCAGCACAGCTCTCCCGAGGCGTTGTACTCGAAGTCATGCATGAACGACGTTCCCCTTTCCTCCTACGGATTCGCCCTGGGCCCCTCCACGATACGGGGCGGCCCCGTCCAGGCTCCCCCAGCGGCGACCACCCTGACCCTGTACACCATGGGGCCGGCGGCCGGTTCCCTGTCCCTGAGCTCGACCGACCGCGGCGCATCGACCGTCTGCTCGTCCTTTGGCGCCAGGCCCTCCAGGCATTGGGGGCAGTCCCCCACGGCCTTGCCGAGAAGGGTCACCTTCCCGGCCACGGTGCACGTGACGCGCACCACGACCTCGCCTCGTTCGTACCACGCATCCGAGATGCGGGCCGGCTCCACCTGTTCGGGGGGCAAGGGGGGGAGCTTCCTGCCGCAGCCGGTGCAGGCAACGAGGATCGAGATCGCCAAGACGACGAGTACGGCCTCACGCGCCACGACGGATCCCCTCGAGGATCGCGCGGGCTTCGTCGAGGGCCGCCCGGACGTTGGGCCTCGCCGTCCCGCCCATGCTCGTCCTCCTGTCGACCGAGACCCGAGGGTCGATCACCTCGAACACGCCCGGCTCGAAGAGGGGGGAGAACGCCTTGAGATCCTCCAGGGTGAGGTCGGAGAACACCTTGGAGGTTCGCAGACAGTGCGAGACGATCTCCCCCGTCACCCTGTGCGCATCCCTGAAGGGCATCCCCCTCGAGGCCAGGTAATCGGCGAGGTCGGTGGCCGTGATGAAGCCCTCTTTCAGGGACCGCTCGATGCCCGGCCCGTTCGGCTCCATGCCCCTGACGAGCCCGGCCATCACGTCGAGGCACGCACAGGTGGTGTCGAGGCTCCTGAAGAGCGGCCCCTTGTCCTCCTGCATGTCCCGGTTGTAGGCCAGGGGAAGGCCTTTCATCATGGTGAGCAGCGCCACGAGATCTCCGTACACGGTGCCCGTCTTGCCCCTGACGAGCTCGGCCACGTCAGGGTTCTTCTTCTGGGGCATGATGGAGCTGCCCGTACAGTAGGCGTCCGGCAGCTCCACGAAGGAGAAGGGCTGGGAGTTCCAGATGACGATCTCCTCCGCGAGCCTGCTCAAGTGCATCATGATCACGGCGCACAAAAAGGTCGCCTCCAGGGCGAAGTCCCTGTCGCTCACGGCATCGATCGAGTTCCGTGCCACAGCCGTGAACCCGAGATCGTACGCGGTCGAGAGCCTGTCTATACCATGGGGTGTGCCGGCCAGCGCAGCGCTGCCCAGCGGCATCACGTTGACCCTCTCCATGACCTGGCTCACCCGCTCGCGGTCCCTGAGCGCCATCTCGAAGTACGCCAGCAGGTGATGGGCGAGGCTCACGGGCTGCGCATGCTGCAGGTGGGTCATCCCCGGGATGATCGTGTCCACGTGTTCTGCGGCCTTGTCGAGGACCGCGTCCATGAACGACTCCAGTCCCGATGCGATCCTTTCCAGCGCCTTGCGCGTGTAGAGCCTGAGATCGGTGACCACCTGGTCGTTCCTGCTGCGCGCTGTGTGGAGTTTCTTCCCCGCCTCCCCGATCCTCCTGGTCAGCTCGACCTCGATGTTCATGTGCACGTCCTCGAGGCCGGGATCGAAGACGAACGAGCCGCTCTCTATGTCCTGCCTGATGGCGTCGAGCCCGCCGAGGATGGCCTCCACCTCGGCCTCACCGAGAATGCCGCGGCGGCCGAGCATCCTCGCGTGCGCCTTGCTCGCCTCGATGTCCTCGAGGTAGAGCCTTGCGTCCACGTCCACCGAAGACGTGAACCTCTCGACAAGCTTCTCGGTCTCCTGGGAGAAGCGGCCGGACCAGGGTTTCCCCTTCATTTTCTCACCTTCGCCCTCACCTTGAGCCTGAGCGCGTTGATCCTGATGAACCCTCCCGCGTCCTTCTGGTCGTACACCTCGTCCTCGCCGAACGTGGCGATCTCCGGGTCGTAGAGTGAGACCTTCGCCCTCCTCCCGGTCACCATGCAGGAGCCCTTGTAGAGCTTGACGCGGACGTCTCCCGTGACCCCCTTCTGGGTCTCGTCGATGAGCTTCTGGAGCACCTCCCTCTCCGGCGAGAACCAGTACCCATTGTACACCAGGGTTGCGTAGCGGGGCATGAGCTCGTCGCGCAGGTGCATGACCTCCCTGTCCATGGTGATCTGCTCGATCCCGCGGTGCGCGACCTTGAGGATGGTCCCGCCGGGTGTCTCGTACACGCCCCTGGACTTCATGCCCACGTAACGGTTCTCCACGATGTCCACGCGGCCCACGCCGTTGGCCCCGCCCACGGCGTTGAGATGCGCCAGGAGCCTCGCTGGGCTCATCTTCTTCCCGTCGACGGCCACCGGGTCTCCGTCCTTGAAGGAGACGACGAGGGTGGTCGGCCTGTCGGGAGCCTTCTCGGGCGAGCGGGTCAGCACGAACATGTCCTCGGCGGGCTCGTTCCAGAGGTCCTCGAGCACCCCCCCCTCGAAGCTTATGTGCAGCAGGTTGCGGTCCATGCTGTAAGGCTTCTTCTTCGTGACAGGGACCTCTATGCCGTGCTTCTTGGCGTAATCGATCATCTTCTCCCTGGACCTGAGCGTCCACTCGTCCATCTTCCACGGCGCAATGACCTTGAGATCCGGCTCGAGCGCCCAGACGCCGAGCTCGAACCGCACCTGGTCGTTGCCCTTGCCCGTCGCCCCGTGTGCAACCGCGAAGGCCTTTTCCTTCCTGGCGATCTCCACGAGCCTCTTGGCTATGAGAGGCCTGGCCAGGGACGTCCCGAGGAGGTAGGTCCCCTCGTACGCCACGTCCGCCCTGTAGGCGGGAAACACGTAATCCCGCACGAACTCCTCTCTCAGGTCCTCGACGTAGACCTTCCTGGCGCCGGTCTTCTTCGCCTTCTCCTCGATGCCCTCGAGCTCCTCGGCCTGGCCGAGGTCGGCCACGAAGCAGATCACCTCGTAGCCGAACTCGTCGACAAGCCACTTGAGGATGACCGACGTGTCCAGCCCACCGGAGTATGCCAGCACCACCTTCCTGCCGTTCTTCTTCATGTCTCGCCCCCTCAGCCGTTGAGTAAGAAATCGAGTATCGCTTCCTGGACATACAGCCTGTTCAGGGCCTGCTCCCACACGATGGAACGCCCGCCCTCGAGAACCTCATCCGTGACCTCCTCGCCCCTGTGCGCCGGCAGACAGTGCATGAACACGGCCCGTGGATCGGCCCGGGACATGACCCGTTCGTCCACGCGGAAGGGCTCGAACACCCGTGCCCTTGTTTGCGCCTCGTCCTCCCTGCCCATGCTCGCCCAGACGTCCGTGTTCACCGCGATCGCCCCTTCGGCCGCCTCCATGGGGTCTCTCACGATACGCACCTTCGCGCCGTCCGAGACGGCCGAACTCACCACGTACGCGTCCGGATCGTACCCCTCGGGACAGGCGAGCACAAGCTCGAATCCCAGCACGGCGGCGGCGTTTATCCACGAGTTCGCCATGTTGTTGCCGTCACCTATCCAGGCCACCTTCCTGCCCCTGATACCGCCGAAACGCCCCTCGAGCGTGAAGCAGTCCGACAGGACCTGGCAGGGGTGGAACCGGTCGGTGAGCGCATTGACCACGGGCACCGAGGCCCACCTAGCCATTTCCTCGATGCGGTCGTGCCCGTAGGTGCGCATGACGATGGCGTCGCAGTAACCGGAGAGGATCCTCGCCGTGTCGCTGAGGGGCTCCCCCCTGGCGATCTGCGACCCCTCGACCCCGAGCACCACGGGGTGTCCGCCCATCCTCGCCACACCGACCTCGAAGGACACCCTGGTCCGTGTCGACGCCTTTTCGAAGACGAGCACCACCGACCTGCCGGAGAGTCTCCCCGCAGGGATCGCGTCCCTGAACCTGCGCGCCCGGTCGAAAATCTCCCCGATCTCCTCCGCCTGGAGGTCCCTTATGGTGAGAAAATCCCTGTGTTCCATCACAAGCCCTTCTCTCCGAGGATGGCGTCTATGGCCTCGACGCCCTTGTCTATCTCTTCCCGGCTCACCACCAGCGGCGGGGTCAGCCTGAGCACCCTGCCTTGGATGACGTTGAGGAGAACCCCGTGCCTGAGCCCCTCGGCCGGCAGGAACGAAACGTCGCACGAAAACTCCACCCCGGTCATGAGCCCCCTGCCCCTGACCTCTACGATCGACGGGTGCGACGGCGCGAGGCCGTTCAGGCGCTCCATGAGATACTCCCCGAGCTCATGAGCCCTCGCGGGGATGTCTTCTCTGAGCATGACCGAAAGCGTCGCGTGCGCGGCCGCCATGGCCAGCGGGTTCCCGCCGAAGGTCGATGCATGCGAACCGGGCGTCATCACGTCTGCGAGCTCGGGCCTCGCGAGGACGGCCCCGACGGGGAACCCGTTCCCGAGAGCCTTTGCGAGGGTCATGACGTCGGGCGTGATCCCCTCGTGCTGATGCGCGAAGAACCTGCCCGTGCGGCCCATGCCCGTCTGCACCTCGTCGAGCACGAGGAGTATCCCCGCGGCGTCGCATATCCTGCGGACCTTCTCGAAATACCCCCCCGGCGGCACCCTGATGCCGCCCTCTCCCTGGATGGGCTCGAGCATGACGCCGCCCACATCGCCGTCGATGGAGGCCTCCAGCGCCTCGATGTCCCCGTAGGGGACGGTCGAGAACCCTTCGGGGATCGGGTCGAACCCTTGCCGGTACTTTTCCTGTCCAGTGGCTGCGAGCGTCGCCAACGTCCTGCCGTGGAAGGATTCCCGCGCGGTGATGATGCGGGGCTTGGGCTTGCCCCTGGAGCGCGCCGCCCTCCTCACGAGCTTGATCGCCCCCTCGTTGGCCTCGGCTCCCGAGTTGCAGAAGAAGACCTTCGCCTCGAAGGCGTTGTCGGCCAACATCTTCGCGACCGTCTCCTGAAGGGGGATCTCGTAGAGGTTCGAGCAGTGGAAGAGCTTCTCCGCCTGGTCCTTGACCGCCGCGACCACTTCAGGGTGCGCATGTCCGAGGTTGCACACCGCGATGCCCGAGACGAGGTCGAGGTACCCTCTGCCGCTTTCGTCGTAGAGCCTGCAGCCCTGGCCCCTCACGAACCTGACGGGCTGCCTGGCGTAGGTCCCCATCACGTGTTCCACGGTTCTCACCCCTTCACGACCTGCGTGCCTATGCCCGAGTCGGTGAAGAGCTCGAGCATGATGGAGTACGGCACGCGGCCGTCCACGATGTGCGCCTTGACGACGCCCGCCTCCAGCGCCTCGACGCAGCACTCCAGCTTGGGGATCATCCCTCCCGTGACCACGCCGCGTTTGACCAGCGCCGGGATCTCGGACGTGGTGAGACTCGAGATGAGCCGCCCGTCCGCATCCAGCACCCCGGCCTCGTCGGTGAGGATGACGAGCTTCTCCACCTTCAGGCGCGCCGCGATGCCCGAGGCGACGGTGTCCGCGTTGATGTTGTAGGTGAGCCCGTCGGAACCCACCCCGGAGGGCGCGATCACCGCGACGTACCCGGCCTTCTCGACCGCGTCGATAACCGACGGGTCTATCTCCTCGACCTCTCCCACGTGGCCGATGTCCAGGTCCCTCGTCACCGTCCCGTCGGGGTGGGTGCGGCTGGAGTAGAGCTTCCTCGCCCTGATGAGCCGCCCGTCCTTGCCCGACAGCCCCACGGCCCTCCCCCCCTCGGCGTTTATGAGGTGGACGATCTCCTTGTTGATCCCACCGGCGAGCACCATCTCCACCACGTCCATGGTCTTGGCGTCGGTGACGCGCTTGCCCTCGACGAACCGCGTCTCGATGCCCATCATGTCGAGCATGGAGGTGATCTGGGGCCCGCCTCCGTGGACGACGACCACCTGGATGCCGATGTGCTGGAACAGGACGATCTGGCGGGCGAAGAGCCTCTTGAGCTCCGGGTCCACCATGGCGTGGCCGCCGTACTTGACCACGACCCTCCTGCCCCACAAATCCCTGATGTAAGGCAGCGCTTCCACCAGGACCTTCGCCCTCTGAATGGCATGTTCCATGGGTTCGCACCCCTTGCGGCACAGCTCTCGGTACAACGTCCGCCGCGGGCGGCTTTACCGTCGCCCACGGGAAAGCAGTTTTTTATCCAAATCCTCGAGAAAAGAAAAGGGGAAAATACGGCCTCTGGCGCATCTCACCAGGGGCCGCCGGGGGACCTCCCCGAGGGGACCGAGACATGCCCGATGTTCATCGACGACGCGACAAGGGGCTCGCGTGCACCCCTTTCACTTCGCCCGTGTGCCCTGCCCCTTTGCCCCTTCACCACCTGACAACAACGCGGCGGCATTCTTGGGGAAGATCTCGGAGAGCCTCTTCGTGAGGACGCGCAGGAGGAGGTCCATGACGCGCCTGGGCGTGATGCGGACGAGCGAGAGGTAGAGGACCTTGTTGAACACCCCCGGGACGTAGCGCGGACGTCCGCCGAGAAAGGCGTCCACCCCCAAAGACGCCACCTTGTCTGCGTCCATGAGGGACATCTTCACGGGGACGTAGTCCGACGGCACGCCTGCATCCTCGATGAGATGCGTCCTGGTGAAGGGCGGGTTGAGCGTCGCGACGACCACCTTGCTCCTCGGTGGGAGCTCCAGGCGTACGGCCTCGGTGAGGCTCTGGGTGAAGGCCTTCGTCGCCGCGTAGAGGGCGAGCATCGGCACGGGCTGGAAGGCGGAGACCGAGGATACGTTGAGGACACCCCCCTCGTCCCTCGCGATCATGGGGGGGAGAAAGAGCCTGCACATCTTCGCGTACGCCATGCAGTTGAGCAGGATTACCGACTCCAGGCGCTCCGGCGGCATGTCCCCGAACCTTCCGTACCAGCACACGCCTGCGTTGTTCACCAGGATGCTCACCTCGATCCCTGCCGCAGCCACGCTTTGATACACACGTTCAGGCCCGTCGTCCTCCGTGAGGTCGCACAGGCACTTCAGGGTCCTCGTCCCGTGCCTGGCCGCAAGCCGGGCTGCGAACTCCGAAAGGGCCGCCTCCTGGGCGGAGAGATCCACCAAAACCAGGTTCGCCCCCCTCTCCGCGAACCGGGAAGCCAGCGCGCGGCCGATACCCATGGCCGCGCCCGTCACCAGCACATGCCTGCCCTTGGGATCCATGTCACCTCCTCGCATGTCAGCGCCCCTTCACGGAGCGCACGAAATCCTCGAACGCCTCCCTCGTGGTGTACCTGAACGCGTATCCCAGCTCCCGCTTGACCTTTTCGTTGCTCACGATCCACGGGTATATGGTGAGCTTCAGGCTGGAGCTGGGGAACTCCGTGAGGAACCTCATCCTGAGCTTCCAGGCGATCTCGTTGAGCGGCCCCAGGAGCCATAGAGGGAGCCTCAGGGGGATGGAGCCGAGCATCGCGAGCATCTCGTCGAACGTCATGGTCCCGTCTGCGGCGAGGTTGTAGACCCCCCCCTTCCTGTTTTTCGCGAGCAGGAAGATGATCTCCACGAGATCGTCCTCGTGGATGAACTGGAAGGGGGCCGTCTTGTCGGGCAGCATGCAGATCTTCCTGCAGAGGTGCCTGGCGAGCGGGTTCGCAAACCCCGGGCCCACCACGAAACAGGGCCTTATGACCGTGAAGAGCGTTTCCGGGTGCTCGGCTGAGAACCCCTCAAGCCACTCCTCGATCTCGCGCTTGTTCTTCGCGTAGGTGAAGTCCTCGTTTCCCTTGAGCGGGCTTTCCTCGGTCAGGACCGGCGGGTTGTCGGGGTGAAACCCGTAGGCGGTGGCCGACGAGCACTCGACGACCTGCTCCACGTTATGGCGCACGGCGGTCTGAAAGACGTTCTTCGTGCCGTTCACGTTGATGTCTTCCATGAGGGCCGTGTCGTGGATGGGTGGCAGGATGTAGGCGGCGTGTACAACGGTGTCTATGTTCCTCCCCTCGAAGACAGGGTCCAGCGGGTCCCTCACGTCCCTGGCCAGGAACTCGAGCCTGGGCGAAGAGAACCCGGGCCGCCGGATGTCGACGCCGGTGATGCTCTCGACGCAGGTCTCGGCAGCAAGGCGTTCCACGAGCTTTTTGCCGAAGTACCCCGACACGCCGGTGACGAGAACATTCTTCATGCACGGCCCCTAACGCAACGCGGAGAGAACGGGGACGGGGCGGTGTCTTTCCCCATGGGGCCCGAGAGGCGACGGGCCCATCGAGAAGCGGCCGCCCGCAGGGCCTGGGTCGCAGCCGCCCATGACCCTGAACCCGCCCGCTCCTTGTCGACGAAGGCCGACCTGTCCCATGCGGGTCCCCGGGCGGCTCACTCCACCCACATGACCCTCGGCTTCTCCCTGTCCACGGCCTTGTCCACCCTGGTCGCGGGGTAGCCCAGCGTCAACACGGTGCAGGGGTTGTCGTACGGCCACCCGATTCCCAGCGCAGGCCAGAACTTCTTCGTCGCCGGGTCCATCTTGAGGGCGGTGGAGACGAACCCCACGTAACACGTCCCGAGGCCGAGCGAGTGCGCCGCCAGGACCATGTTCTGCGCACAGATGCCGATGTCCAGCGAGGCATCGGAGATGTGCATGTGGTGTGCAATGAGGAAGATGGCGCACGGCGCGTCGAAGAACACGCTCAGGGGCTGCTTCTTGAACTTCGGCGTGAGCAGGGCCTGTATGGCCACCATGGGCCTCTGGTCTATCCCCTCGGGCTTCACGATGGCGAGCGTCTTCTTGAGGAAGGTCCTCACGGGGCCTTTGCCTTGGTAGAGCTTCGTGAAGAGGTTCAGGAACTTCAGCGTGGAGGCGCTGATCTGGTTCAACAGTTCCTTGTTCGTCACCACCGTGAACTTCCATCCCTGGCAGTTGCCGGCCGACGGCGCGAACCTCCCGGCCTCAAGCACCCGGTGGATGAGTTCCTTGGGGACGGGCTTGTCCTTGTACACGCGGACGGATCTCCTCGTGTAGATCACCTTCTCCACGGGGGTGAGCTTGTCCTCGAGAGCGGAGAAGTCCGCTGGCCTCTCCGTCATGAGCGGGTTCGGCATGCCGTCCCCGTGGCCCTCCGGGTAGTCGAAGTCATAGGCCCACCTGCCCTTGTCCACCCGGTAGAAGTGGTTGAAGACGAGGGCCCCCGTGGGGCAGACCGCCTCGCAGTTGTGGCAGGCGATGCAGATCTTCCCGAAGTAGGGGAGACCCGTAAAGCGGGGCTTCTTGTCCACGAGCTCGATGGACTGCGTCGGACACTGCCTCACGCACATGCCGCATCCCGTGCACTTCTCCTGGTCGACCTCGATGGAAAACGGCCTCGTTTCCACCGGCGGATCGCTCAGGTACCTGAACTTCTTCGGCTGGAAAGATCCTCCCATACGCGTCCCCTTTCCTTTCCTGTGTCATCGGGCCCGAAAAGGCGCATCTTGCGCCTTCCGGGCCCCCCATGCACTTTGTCTCAGGCCTTCTCCAGAATATGGATGCACATGGCGGCCTCTTCCACGCCGAGGTTTCCCCCGCCGTTCTCGGTGAGCCCGATGCGTGCGCCTTCGACCTGGCGCTTGCCGGCCTCTCCCCTGAGCTGCTCCACGATCTCGTGAATCTGCGCGAGGCCGGAGGCGCCGATGGGGTGTCCCCTGCACTCGAGGCCGCCGCTCGTGTTCACTGGTATCCTTCCGCCGAGCGTCGTGGCACCCGACTCGGCGAGGATCCCGCCCTCGCCCGGCTTGCAGAACCCCATGGCCTCGTACTGGTGGAGCTCCCCGTATGACGTGGCGTCGTGGAGCTCCGCCACGTCGATGTCCGACGGCCCGACGCCGGCGATCTCGTAGGCCTTCTTGGAGAGCCTTTCTCCTATGTCCTCGCCGTCGAGGTCACGGTGCGTCCCGGATCCGAGCACCGAGGCCCTGATCCTCACCGGGCGCGCGCCGGAGAGCTTTCTCAGGAACCTCTCGGAGCACAGGATCGCAGCCGCAGCACCGTCACCCACAGGGGCGCACATCGGCACCGTCAAGGGGTAGGTGACGGGCCTGGCGTTCATGACCTCGTCCACGGTCATGGGTTCCTGGTACTGGGCCTTGGGGTTGAGCGATCCGTGGAAGTGGTTCTTCGAGCAGATCACCGCGAGCTGCCGTTTCGTGGATCCGTACTTCTTCATGTGCCACCGTGCACCCATCGCATAGGCATCCATGAAGATGCTCCTGCCCTCTCCGGGGGGCGTCTCCCCGTCCGGCAGCCGGAAATCGAGCTTCTTGGTGAGCTCCATGAACATGTTGATGTGACTCTCGAGGTTCTCGACGTCCATGCACGTCGCGTAGGCGCTGAGAGAGAGGGCCTTGTTCTGGTGTGTAATCTTCTCGGAGCCGAGCGCGAGCACCACGTCGTACATCCCCGCCTTGATCGCGGTGTAGCCGAGGTGCACGGCGGTGGAGGCCCCGGCGCAGGCGTTCTCGCAGTTGACAATGGGGATGCCGTTCATGTCGATGTCCCAGAGCATGACCTCGCCCTTGATGGAATGCTGGTTGGAAAACATGCCCCAGAACGTGTTCGAGACGTAGGCCGCCTCGATGGCCTCTTTGGGTATCCCCGCGTCCTTCAGGACGAGGTCGAAGGCCTCCTTCGCCATGCCCCTCACGGATCCGTCGAGGTACTTGCCGAACCTGATCATGCCCACGCCGATGATGTACACGTCACTCATGGATGCCTCCTGGCGATGAAAGTGTCTCCTGTGCCTGCAACCCGGCTCCCCATGTGTCTCAGTACGGCCGCTCGCCGAAGAGGATCTCGTGCCCCACGGCAAGCGTCAGGGTCTCGTTGGATCCGTCCTCGATCCTCGTGGACGTGATGTCCCTGAAGAGCTTCTCGATGTGGTATTCCTTGGAGAGCCCGTTCCCTCCGAAGATCTGCAGCGCGTTCTGGGCGACGTCGAAGGCTGTGCGCGAGCAGAAGATCTTGGACACCATCGAGTACGTGGTGTGCGGCGGGAAGCTCCAGAGGTTGTAGTTCAGGACGTTCCTGGAGAGTTGCCTGGCGGCCTCGATCTCGATGAACATCTCCGCGAGGCGCCTCTGGATGTCCTGGTGCTCGCACAGCGGCTTGCCGCCCTGGACACGTTCCCTCGTGTAGGTGAGCGTCTCCTCGAACGCGGCCCTGGCTCCTCCCAGGCACATGACCGCCATGTGGGCGTTCGCCGCCCCCAGCACGAGGTCGGTCATCTGCTCGTAGGCGTCCGCGGTGCAGACGATGCGTTCCTTCGGCACCCTCACGTCGTCGAAGTAGATCTCCCCCTGCGGCAGATCTCTCTGGCCGATCTTCTCGAGCGCCTTGCCCCTGGACACGCCCGGGACGGTCAGGTCGGCGATCGCTATCCCCCCGCCTGCAAGACCCTTGGACGGGTCCGTGCCGAAAAACAACAGGGCCATGGTCGCCGTGGTCCCGTTCGAGACCCATGCGGCCTTCTGGCCGTTCAGGATCCAGTCGTCGCCATCGGGCTTGCCCACGAGCTGGTGGGTGATCCTGGGGTTATGGAAGTGGTCCTGGTAGGGCGTGAGGATGTCGGAGCCGTGCTCGGGCTCGGTGATCGCCCAGCATCCCAGCAGGGAACAGTCCCTGTCGGCCACGTAGGGTTGTATGATGAGCTCCTCGAGCTCCGGGTAGTCGGGCAGGATGAGCGAGGTGAAGAACGAGGGGAACACGTCCACGCCGCAGGCGACCGCCAGCCCTATGCTGCCCGCCGCCATCTCCTCGAAGAAGATGTGGAGCCCCAGCGGGTCGAGCCCTATGCCTCCCAGTTCCTCGGGTATGAAGATGGTGTGGTAGCCCAGCTCGTGCATCTTGCGCATGACCGTCCAGTAGGGCGACCCCTCCTTGATCACGTCGAGGGCGCTCATCTTGTCGAGCTCGATGGATGCGGGTTTCACCACCTCGTTGACGAACTTCCTCACCTGTTTCTTGAGGGCCTCGTGATCGTCGTTCAGGACGATCTGGTCTGCGCACTGCAGGTCGAGGTAATCGTAAGCCATCTGTTTCTCCTCCTTCAGCGATTGTCAAACTGCGAACCTGTCACAGCCTGTAAACGTTCGGTGCGTCCTTTCGGAACTCCTCCTTGAGAAGCCGGTCGAGATTCTTCTCCGAGGCAGACTTGGGGATCTCCTCCACGACCTGCAGGAACTGGGGGATGGAGTTCTTCTCCAGGCTCTTCTCGAGGGCCGACCGTACCTTGCCGAGGTCGAGCGCCACCCCGGGGACGAGCACGACGGCCGCGACGATGTCGCTCTCGCCCGGCGCGCCCGTCTCGGCGGGGATGCCGTAAACGCACACGTCGGACACCTCGGGGAGTTCGGCCAGCGCCTTCTCCACGTACTCGGGCAGGATGAAATCGCCGTGGCGCCTGAGACCGCCTCCCTTGCGGAAGTCGAAGTAGAACCAGCCATTCTCGTCCCTGTGACACATGTCCCCGGTCCTCAAGACCCCACCCCTGGTCTTTTCCTCCGAAGCCTTCTTCTTGCCCAGGTACTCGACCTCCGCTTTTCCCTGCTTGGGGACGACGATGAGCTCGCCGATCTCCCCGGGGGCACACTCGGTGTCGTCCTCCCGGACCACCTTCATCTCCATGATCCCCTCGATGGGCTTCCCGAAAGACCCGATGGGCCCCACACCAGGCGGGTTGTGGGCGAATCCCCCCTCGACCGCGCCGTACCACTCGTGGATCTTCACGTTGAAACGCTTCTCGAAATCCTCCCAGATGCTCCTGGGGGTCCCTGCGCTGAGAACGACCCTCACGGGGTTGTCCGCGTCGTCCGGCCTCCTGGGCTCGCTGTAGAGCCCCATCATCATTCCTCCCAGGAGCGAGAACGTGGTGCATCCGTGCTTCCTGCAGATGTCCCACAGCCTGCTCTTGGTGAACTTTCTGCTGATCACCGCGGGGATCGAGAGCATGAGCGAAGGGACTAGGGTCACGGCCTGGGCGTTGCCGTGGGTCAGCGAAAGCCCCGTGTACAGCTTGTCCTGCTCGGTGTACTGCCACACGAACTGCGCGAGCATGGTGAACATGGGGAGGCGGTTTCCCTTGATGACCACGCCCTTGGGGTCCCCGGTGGTGCCGGACGTGTAGATGACCTCGAGCGGGATGTTCAGATCCTTGTTCGCGTCGTCCGGGAGGGATGCGTCAGGTCCCTCGAGGATCTCGTTGAGCGAGGGGTAGCCCTTGACGACCTCCTCGCCGAAGCCCTCCTTGTAGCACACCCCGATGACCTTGACATCCTTGAGCTCGGAAAGGCTCGCGAGGACCTCCGGGGCGAACTCGGCCGTAAAGATCACGCCCTTGGAGGACGAATCCCTGATCTGGTAGCTCAGCTTGCTCCCCTTCGAACGGGGATCGATGGGCACCACGACCGCTCCGGTCATGGAGGCGGCTATCATCGCATAGAGGAACTCGGGGTGGTTCCGCATGACGAGGCTGAACCTGTCCCCCTTGCCGATGCCCGCCTTCCTGAGGGCAGAGGCCACCTTGCAGGCCCCCCGGTAGATGTCCTCGTAGGTCAGGACCTCGTCGGCGAGACCCTCGCCGTTCTCGAAGGTGAGGATGGGGAAGTCGGGCTTCTTCTCCACCTTCTGGAGCAGTTCATCATACAACAGGCCAGCGACGGATTGCTCGGACATGGTTGGACCCCCTCTTCGTGATGTGCTCGCCCCGCTCTTCGCGGGGGCGCGGCGGATTCCCCCTAGAGGCCGTGCTTCTTCATGTACTCGGGGTACATATCGTAGGCCGGCTTCACCAAGGGCAGCAGCTTCATGACCTTGGCTATGTTTCCCTTGGACTTTATCTGTCTCTTTGCGAGGGCAACCGGAAGGCTCACCTCCTTCTTCCAGAAGGCATGGCAGGTGTCGCCCGCGAGCTGCATGGTGACGTCGGGCTTGAGGTTCTGCTCACCGAACTCCACACCGTCCGGGCCGACCCAGATGACCGCCTGGGGATCCGTGATCTCGAACTTGATCTGTATCCCCGCGGACTTGACGGCCTGCGAAAAATCCTGCCTTTCGTACAGGGCCTTCCAGAATCCCCCCAGCGTCTCGTACAGGTGTTCCGTGTTCTTGAAGACCGGCATGTCAACCTCCCTTTTGCGTTGATGCCCGCCCCAACGGGAGACGGGCGCGGATCTTAGATTATAATATTGACTCACATTATAACAGCAATACCCGTGCCACCGCGCGTCCCCATGCATACTAGATTATGATTCTTGAGGATATTTCACTCCACGCACACACATGGACAGGCAGTTGCACGTACACGCGTTGCAGGACCGCAAGAAAGGATTCAGGCGCCGGCTTATTTGACCAAAGATTCCAGGGAGATGGGTTATTCGCGCGAGTGCAAACGGCCTTTGCGATCGTGCATATCCAGGGGCGAGACCCTCTTCTTCTTTCGGTAGAGGGTGGAGAGGTCGAGCCCGGAGAGCTCGGAGGCCCTCCTGAGGTCACCCCCCGCCGCTTCGACCAGCCGCGAGAAGTAGGCGCGCTCGAACGCGTCACGCGCCTTCTGGTAGTCGAGCTCGAGCCCGCTTCGGCTTGCGCAGGGGGAAGGTTCCCGGTACTCCGGGGGCAGGTCTTCGACGGAGACGGGACCCCTGCCCGTGGACACCATGAGGCGCTCCACGAGGTTCGCGAGCTCCCTCACGTTCCCCTCCCACCCCTGTCTCACGAGCACATCGAGCGCCTCCCTCGAAAAGCGCCTGGGCTTCAGGTTGTTGCGCCGGCACACCCGCTCCATGAAGTGCTCGAGCAGAACCGGGACATCCTCGGGCCTTTCCCTCAAAGGCGGGATCTCGATCCTCACCACGTTGATGCGGTAGTAGAGGTCCCTGCGGAAGGCCCCCCTGGCCACGAGATCGGCCAGGTCGGTGTTGGTGGCCGACACGAGGCGGAAGTCCACGCGTATGGGCTTCGTCCCGCCCACGCGCATGATCTCGCCCTCCTGGAGGACGCGCAGGAGCTTGACCTGGAACGCCGGAGGGGTCTCTCCTATCTCGTCGAGAAAGATGGTCCCTCCGCGGGCGGCCTCGAAGTATCCCGGGGTCGTGGCGGCGGCGCCCGTGAACGCCCCCTTCTCGTACCCGAAGAGCGTCGATTCCAAGAGGGTATCCGTGAGGGCCCCGCAGTTCACCGCGAAGAACTGCGCCTTCGACCTGGGGCTCCTGGCATGGATCAGGCGGGCCAGGACCTCTTTGCCCGTTCCGGACTCCCCGAGCAGGAGCACCGGCATGTCGAGCTCGGCCGCCCTCGCCGCCATCGCCACTATCCGCTCCATCGCCTTGGAGACGAACACCAAGTCGTGCCTCGTCAGCTCCGCCTCCACCTGCCTCCTGAGCGTGGAGTTCTCCCTCATGAGCGAGCGTCTCTCGAGGCAGTTCCGGATATCGAGGAGGATCTTGTCGATGCTCGCGAACGGCTTGGTGAAGAAATCGTTCGCGCCCAGCCGCATGGCCTCGATGACCGAGTCCATGTCGCCGTAGGCGGAGATCATGATGACCATGGTGTCCTGATCGGTGGCCCTTATCCTGCGCAGCGCCTCCATCCCGTCCAGGACGGGCATGCGGATGTCCATGATGACGAGGTCGACCCCTCCCTCCGACCACAGTCGCAGGGCTTCCGCCCCGTCTTTCGCGAGCGCCAGGCGGTATCTGTCAGGCGGCAGGATGCCCTTGAAGAAGGCCCTCGTGTATTCCTCGTCGTCGACGACGAGTATGCCGGGCTTGTTCCCTTCCACGCCCCGTTCACTCCTTTGCCGGCAGCATCACGACGAAGCAGGTGCCTTTCCCGGGGGTGCTCTCCACGTCTATCCTCCCGCCGTGGTCCTGCACGATCCAGTACGCGAGGCTCAGCCCTATGCCCGTTCCCTCGTCGTCCGCCTTGGTGCTGTAGAACGGCTCGAAGATCCTCGGGATGTGTTCCTCGGGGATCCCCCTGCCGTTGTCCGCTATGGTCACCTCCACCTGAGGCACGGTGCCGTTCTGCAGGGAGCACCCCACCCGGATGACCCCGTCGTCGCCCACCGCCTCGGCGCTGTTCATGAGGATGTTCATGAAGGCCTGCTGGAGGAGGACCGGGTCCCCCCTGACACAGGGGACCACGCCGAGGTCTCGTTCCACCTTGATCTTGCCGAAACGCGGGTGTCTCGAGAGGAGCTCTATGCTCGCGCCCATCACGGCGACCACGTCGACGTCGACGTGGGTGGTGGTGTCGTGCCTGCGCGAGAACCTCAGGAGCCGGGCGATCACCTCCCTGCAATGCTCGCCCGCGTCCTTGATCATGCGCACATACTCGGCCCGCGGGTCTCCCCGTTCCATGGCGTGCATGAGCACCTCGGCGATGTTCACCACGCCCACGAGGGGGTTGTTGAGCTGGTGCGCGAGCCCGCTGACGAGCTCGCCTATGAAGGTCATCTTCTGCGACTGGATGAGGTTCTTCCTGAGCCTGTTTCGCTCCCTGATGTCCACCGCGATGAGCAGCGTCGC
>Ga0116167_1000518_pt1 | contig 37582 bp, 25 predicted proteins | sample AD_JPNMR3_MetaG_FD_89794 | JGI IMG/M metagenome (GOLD analysis project Ga0116167, IMG submission 89794) | Active sludge microbial communities of municipal wastewater-treating anaerobic digesters from Japan - AD_JPNMR3_MetaG | ecosystem: Engineered > Bioreactor > Anaerobic > Digestate | place...
CCTAGGAGAGGAGAGCAAGATGCAGTTTCAATCCTCACCGGGCCCGGAGGCCCGGTGCTACGGACTACCTCGACGCGGCGGTGTCCTCGGTGGTTCCGTTTCAATCCTCACCGGGCCCGGAGGCCCGGTGCTACCGTACTTGTCGTAACAGGATTCGCACCAGGATTCCCTGGTTTCAATCCTCACCGGGCCCGGAGGCCCGGTGCTACGAGTCCGTGACCTCGGGTGCTTCGGGAGCCGGGAAGTTTCAATCCTCACCGGGCCCGGAGGCCCGGTGCTACTGCCCACGTACGTAGCCGGCGACGGCGACTACATCGTTTCAATCCTCACCGGGCCCGGAGGCCCGGTGCTACACAAAACCGTGCCCCAGACCGTGCTCGATCTCGAGTTTCAATCCTCACCGGGCCCGAAGGCCCGGTGCTACAAGAGTGGCGGCGCGGCTTGCAGAGCCTCGCCCCTCCGTTTCAATCCTCACCGGGCCCGAAGGCCCGGTGCTACCGCGTACCGCAAGGTGGCGGTGCGTGACGTGTGGGGGTTTCAATCCTCACCGGGCCCGAAGGCCCGGTGCTACAAGGCTAAGGCTGTAGGAGCAGCATTAGCCTTCCTGTTTCAATCCTCACCGGGCCCGAAGGCCCGGTGCTACGGGCCAATGCGATCCTCAAAGCGATTACCAAGGCGTTTCAATCCTCACCGGGCCCGAAGGCCCGGTGCTACCACAACCCTCTAGGGCAGCGCCCGCTCCCCGCCGGGTTTCAATCCTCACCGGGCCCGAAGGCCCGGTGCTACCGCAAGTACGGCGATGCCTCTCCCTCCAACGTCTCGTTTCAATCCTCACCGGGCCCGAAGGCCCGGTGCTACGCTAGGGGGTAGTGTATCCGAGCGGACGCTCTATAGTTTCAATCCTCACCGGGCCCGAAGGCCCGGTGCTACGGCTGTGACATCACCCTTCCCGGCCGTTTTTCGCGGCCGGCGCACCGGTGAGTCACTCGGAAATTCGTCTCTGGCCCAGTGAATCCTGCGCGAACGTGCCGGCGAAATCCGAATCGCTTCCGGTTCGCGCACGCTGTCTGCCTGTCAGAGGATCAGGGGCTCCTCAAAATCCACATAGCCGTCGCGGCCATATGCCTCCACCACCTCCTGCCGCCGGCCGCGCAGGCGATAGATGCGGATGCTGTCCTCATCGGCATCCATCGTCTTGCACAGGCGCTGGCGCAGGCGCTCCAGCTCGGTCTCAGTGACTCGGCATTCGAAGACGGACCACTGCACGCGTTGGCCACATCCCTCGCACACCTTGGCAACCTGGCGCAGCCGGCGGCGACCCTCCTTGGTGAGGGTGTTCACATCGTAGGTCACCACCACATCGATGCGATTAGGCATCTCTCTTCCCCCTTCCCTGGCGCCGCCGGCCAAAGAGAAACGGCGGATAACGCGGAAGCTCTCCCCGCAGGTGGCGAGCAAGGAGGCGCGCCTGCAGGTGAGGCACCAGACCAAGAGGCACTTCCTCCTTCAAGAGGGAATGTGCAACGCGTTCCTGCTTCCGCTTCTGATAGGCGACCAGGACCGCTTTGCGGCCCTCCTCGGTGAGCATCACACTCTCTCCGGCGCCCTCGCGCACCTCAAAGTGATCGGGCCTCACCTGACGCCGGTTGATCAGCGTGGCCACCAGCCGATCCACCAGGCCGGCGCGAAACTCTTCGGCCAGATCCAGGGCCAGGCCCAGGCGCCCAGGACGCACGGAGTGGAGGAACCCGATCTGCGGGTCGAGGCCTACTCCCTCCACCGCACCGGCACAGTCGTGGGTCAGAATGGAGTAGAGAAAGGAGAGGAGCGCGTTGACGCGGTCGCGCGGGGGGCGGCGCGTGCGCTGGGCGAAGGCAAACTCCGCCGTTGGTACCGTCAGAAGGCGGCCATAGACGCTAAAGTACCAGGCAGCCACTTCCCCCTCGATCCCGCGAAGGGTATCCACCGAGGATGCGGTCGTTGCCGTGGCGAGAAATCCGTCAAGGGCGCCCACCGCCTGAGTGAGGCGTTCGCGGTCCTCTTCAGAACGGGCGTCGCGCGCTCCGCGCAAGAGCACGAGCCGGCTATTATGGATCTTGGCCGCCACCGACCGGCGCGCGATCTCCAACGTACGAGCTTGATCGCGATGGGCATCCATCTGCGCCAGACGGAGGAGGACGTTGCCGCTCGTCGGGCCCTCCACCCGAAACCGAAAACGCCCATTCAGGCTGAGAAAGGTGACTTCGCGGCCTTCTTCAGCGCAGCGTTCCAGCGCCCCCTGGCTCATCGAGGCACCACCAAAGAGAACCACGCCCCCCAGGTGGTGTAGAGGCACGCGCACCGCCTCCTCGTCGCCGATGGTCACCCGCAGCGTGTCGTGGTCAAGCCGGACGTGAGCCTCTGGCGACTGCACGTAGAGCGTGTTGAGACATTGCTGGATCACTCTTCCATCTCCTCGTCGCTCGGCGGGGTGAAGAGCGCGTCTTCGTCCAGGCCGGCCGCAGCGGCGAGCGCCTGAGGCTGGCAGGAATGAAGGAGCGAGCAATCGCGGCAGCGCGCGTCGTTCACCGGCGGGGGGATGCGCCCGGTGCGCAGCAGGTCGCGTACCTGGGCGATCGCCTCCCGGGTGGCAGCGCGCAGTTTGTCGTCAAAGACCACCTCGCGGGTGCGCCGCGAGGCATGGTAGAAGATGGCGCCGGTGGTGACCGGCACCCCCAGCATCTCCTCCAGACAGAGCGCCTGGGCGCACAGCTGGAGATCGTCATGAGCGCGCGCGGCGCGCGCGCCCCGCTTATACTCCACGGGGCGCACGCTGCCGTCCGCGAGGAACTCCACGGTATCCGCCTTGCCGATGAGGCCCAGCTCCTCAGACCAGAGGGGGAGTGCGCGCTCAATGCGCTTGCCCGCCTCAAACGTCGTGAAGCCCTCATCGGCGCGCTCGTGCAGCGCTGCCCCCTGGAGGGTGAAGACGTTCTCGTCCCACACTTGCTCCACGTGGATCAGCGCGCAGCGCCGCGGACAGTAGGCATAGTGATCGATGGCGGAGAGCATCACTCCCTCATCATCAGCAGCCATGTGGTAGACCCTCTATGCCTGGCGAGAGCACCTTCAGCCGACAAGACGCGAGAGCCTGACGCTCCCCCCCTCAAGAGACGCCGTGTACAGCTCGACGCCGGCAGGAAGCCGATCCGGATGCACGGCAATGGCATAGTCAGCGAAGCACCGCGCCGGTTTCGTCGCGTCCAGCCGGTAGATGGATACGATGTGCTCGGTATCCTCCGAGGTCGTTCCCAGGTCGAGCAACCGGTGGGCTGGCGCGCACCCGAGGATCGCCTGGCGAGCGCACTGCTGCGGATTGGTATCCGTTCCGACATGCCGGAAGATGTAGAGACCGCGTGCTGACATCATCCCTTTGCTGGCCGACCGGTCGTGGTCGTACATGCTGAGGAGGGCCTCCCAGAAGAGCGCCAGGTCTGCCTCGGAGAAACCGGTGCCGCTCGCGAGGTGCGCGCTGATGAAGCCTCTCGCGACGTATAGTCCGTAGGGGATCAGTGACTTGCGGCCCATCGTACGCAGCTTATCCTCGTCCTGCTCCGCCTCCCACGCGGCATACTCGGCGCTGCTCTTCTTCCCCTTCACTTCCTCAGCCACGGCCATCCGGGTGATAGCTACCTCCATCGGGAGCACGGGATCCAGGGAGCGGGCGAAGGAGAGCTGCACCGGGCCGCGGACCTGGCCGGCGTTGGGCCCGGTGCTCATCACGGCGCCGAAGGTGCGCACGTCGTAGAAATTGGCGCACATCCAATCGCGCGCCGCTTCCACCTTGCTTTTGGTGCGCACCTTCTCCTGATATCCGCCCGGCGTCTCCTCGTGGGCGCGCAGGATCTGCCGGTTCAGGTTGGTGGCATGCTGCACAAAGATGGCATTGGGCATCCGGTTCTCGCGCGCAATCTGCACGTAGTTGCGGATGCGCCGCTTGAGCGCCACGTCGGAGACCAGGCCATGCATATCCTCCGGGTCGATCCGGGGGGCATTGCCGGCATCCGGGTCACCATTCGGATTGCCGTTCTCGCAGTCGAACAGGTACAGGAACTCGTAGCGGTTCTGAATGGGTTCAGGCATGGTTGTTCTCCTTCTGGTTGCTAGTGGGCGATGTGCTGCGGTCGAAAGCGAGCTGTTGGTAATAGCCGAGAGCGAAGAGGCTCTGCTCTTCGAGCGAGAGCACAGCGGGGACTCGATCCCTGATGCGTCCCCACACCTGGGCGATCCTCGTCTCATGCCAGTATGCGAGCCCCGGTTCGAGCTTGTTCAGATGAAACTGGCTGGTCCGGATAAGTCGGCCCAGGACAAGGGCAGGAGTGGCGCTCGCCGCGGCGTAGTAGCGTTGCACCAGGCCCGCTCCCACGTCGCCAAGAGCAGCGTACTGGACGCGAGCCAGCAGGGCCATCAGCCGGCCGCAGTGGTATGCCGGCTCTGGGTGTTCTTCGTTCAAGTAGGGTGTCATCATACCTCCTTTGCGAATGTGATATGCCTTGAGCAAGCCCATCCCCGCATGGCTGACGGGATCATCCCGGATCAAAGCGATCCTCACCCGAGCAAGGGCAAGCGCCATCACCTGGCGCGGGATGGGCCGGCCGTTGACAGCTGCCTGCCACAGCACACTCGCGTGTGGGGCAGGAACGTCGTTCAACTCGCGCGCAGTACTGGCTAGAACCGCCAGGAACTTGGGGGGCGAGGTGAGGCCCGTACCGTCACGGCGGACGATGGAAAAGTCATTGAACCACGCATTGACGTTCGATACCAGCTCCTCGAAAGCGCCTTCCATCCACTCGCGTACCATCACGCGCCCTCCGCTCCCGGAGAGAGTGAGCGCGCAGTACCGGCTGTCGAGGAGATCGGGGCGTTTGCCCGTGCGCAGCGCGTCGAGGAGTTCCGCGGCGCGTCGCTGTGCCGCAGAACTCTCCTGCTGCTGGAGCGCCTCTTGCTCGCGCTCCTCTTCGGGGGGCTCATCTAGCCAGGCGATGGGGTCCTCCTCCTTCTCCACCTTGGCGCGCCCCTGATACCAATGGACCACCTTCGCACCAACCAGCTTGCGGCTGTGGTGACTGAGAAGGTGGTTCAGCGCCTCTCGATAGGCAGTCGCGGTCTCGGCCGACATAGCGCCGTTCTCGGATTGGCTGAGACCGTAGGAGCGGAAAGCGGCCTTATCGTAGCCAATGAGCACGCTGCCTGCCGATTGGCCGCCCACATCGACGAGACCGCTGATCTTCGGGTGTGTCGGCTCGGGCTCCACCAGCTGGCCCGTGGCAAGGCAAACCATAGGCCGGCCCTGGCTCGGCCTCTTCCCGGTTTCGGCCTTTCTCTTTGCGATACTCATGCGGAATCGCCGCCACCAGGGATGCCAGGCATCGCTTTCGACCGGGAAGTCTCCATCGATCCGAACGGTGATCCTGTCGGTTGCCTTCGCCTTATGCGCTGCCAGATCGGCGCGCAACTTCTCCAGGACTGAAGGATCTTCCAGAACGCTCGCTGCGGCCGCTAGCTGTGGAACATCCTCGGATGCGTCGCGGAGCAGTCTGATGAAGAAGGCGTGCTTCTGTAGCGTCTTACAACCTTCCCGCTTACGCGGATCAGGCTCTGGGTAGAGGGCAACCTGGTCGCAGGCGGCTACCAGGAAATGGGTTCCCACGCCTTTGAACACCGTCAACTCGGGTTGTGAGAGATCCGGGCAGCAGGGAAATCGGCGGCCCGAATGGCGCTTCAGCTCGGGATCTCCCAGCGATAGAAGACCCGCGTAGCGCCCATCCGAGATATCCACGGCCCACTTCACCTCTTTGGGCGTGAAGCCAGGCTCTGCGATCAGGCCCTCGGAGCGCGCATAGCTCACCAGGCGGTCAATCATGGTTCCCCCTTCCGTATGGCTTGCGCACCTCGTCACTGGCGTATTCGGGTACATCCAGCACCCCAGAACGGACCACCGCTCGGAAGAAGCTGATGCATGCGGCATCGGTACTGCTGCCAGGGCGTGACAGATCGAAGACGTCGTAGAGCATCCAGCCTACGTCGAGGTTGATGGGCGCGGCGGGCTCTGCGGGCTTATCTTCGCACAGCCGGAAGTAGGCGGGGAACTCGCGGCAGCCGAGGTAGGGCTGATAGATGCACTGCCCGGCAGCCGCCCGGCGTCGGAACTGAGCTTCCATCGCTGGAAGCTCGCTCTGGAACTCTGGCCAGGGGCGTATCTCGGCATGGAGGCGATAGCGCACGTCTCTCAGCGCCATCGTCTGGCGCTGCGTTCGCCCGCGTTCATCCGTGCCCAGCACCTCTTTGTCAGCGTCCGCAAAGAGGGGTTTGGGCTCCGCTTTTCCAAGCGCCCACTGGATGATCTCGTCGGTGCTCCAGCTGTGATCCTTCATCTCATTGCGTCGAAGGGCGATGAAGCGCGGTGCTCCAGAGGCGTCCCAAGCAGCGCTGCCATGCCGTGGTGGCAGCACCTCGATGCGGCGCACCTGCCAGATGAACTTCGGCTTGTGGTAGATGGCATCGAAGATGGCGCGCGCCGCCGAGGGGGTGATCAAGGGGTAAGACACCCGCTCCGTCTTCAGTTCAGGTCGAGTGAAGCACGCGAGGTCCCCCCAGACTTCCAGGAGCTGGCGGTTGGGGGTCATATCCGTTCCTCCTTTCGCATGCGGCGATTCGTTGCCCGGCGGAGCCGCCGGGCAACGAGCAGATTCTTCTTAGATACGTTCCATAAACGGCCACTCCATACGGCAAACATGCCTAGAAGACCAAACTCCGCGAGCCGGCCGGAAGATTCAGGCCGAGATCGGGATCGTAGCATTCGGGATCTAAGCAAAGGAACCAGTCCTGAGCCTCTCCGGCCCGGCCCTTGCCACGCAGCGGCACTGGCTCCAGAAAGCTGCTCTGGAGCATGGCGCGATCTGGGCGGTAGATGGCGACCGAATAGGGCCGAGCCCGGCGCACCCAGCTGGCAGTCAGGCCCTCGCGGCGCACTTCCGCGGCGAGAGCCTCGACCTCGGATTCGGCCTCCGGGTAGCGTACCAGCAGATTGACGGCATCCTTCTCGATCAGGCGGTAGAGGCGTGCCACCTCGGGGAAGTTCTGGGCGCGGATCGCATCCCGTAGGGCTTCCCTCTGCTCCTGTGGGCGGGCCAGATCATACAGCTCGCGATAGTAGGTGGCGAACAGCTCGGGGTCGTAAAGATCCATTCCCTCTGGTCCGCGCCGGCGCAGCAGCGAGTCGGTCACGAGCGCCGCCTGTTGGTAGGCATCAGTGGGGTAAAGACGCTCCTCGTCGTCTGGTCGGAAGACGACCACATCGCCCACTGGCCGCCGTCCGTGACGATTGCACCGGCCAGCGGCTTGGGCAATAGCATCTAGTGGCGCGAGCGCACGATAGACGGTGGCAAAATCAACATCGACTCCCGCCTCGATACACTGAGTTGCCACAAGACAACAGGGCTCCGGGTGGGCGGGATCCAGCCATCCCTTGATCTCGCTGAGAACTGCAGCGCGATGCGCAGGGCACATGCTCGTCGATAGATGCCGCAGACGCTCGACTCCGCGCTCGCGTAGCAGATCCACGAGAGCGAGGGCATGTCGCTTCATATTGACGACACAGAGCGTCTGTCCAGAGCTCTCAGCGTTCGCCTCGGCTGCGCGCACCTCTCCTGCCACGCGGTCTGCCAACTCGTCCCAGCTGGTGCGCTCCCCGGGGCTTGGCCAATGTACCCGCGTGCGGCGCTCTTCCCGAGTCCGCTCAAAGAGGCGGTAGTGCATTGGCACGATCTCGCGCGGCTGCCACCCCGATTCAGGGTGGCCAAGAGCACGCACGTGCTCGTCCAGGTGCGAAAACGCGGGCTGTGTGGCCGTAGAGAAGACAATGGTCGCCCCGTACCTCTTCGCCAGCCACGAGAGGGTGGCCAGCGTGGGCACCGTCAGATGGATTGGCAAAGTCTGCACCTCGTCGAAGAGCACGATGCTGTTCGCCAGATTATGAAGCTTGCGACACGCCGACGGGCGGTTTGCGAAGAGTGACTCCAAGAACTGGACGCTCGTGGTCACAATCAGCGGCGCATCCCAGTTCTCCGCGAGCTGTCGCGCGCGCTGGCGGGCTTCGCTTTCCGAGTCGAGCTCATCCCCACCCTCGGGCGCCGATTCTAGGCGCGTTCCGGCGAGGCTGTGGTGCTCCAGAATGTATTCCGCGCCCAGCTCCTCGGCCAGGATGCTCCGATACAGATTCACCGTCTGATCGATGATGCTGAGGTACGGCACCACCATGATGATCCGGCGAAACCGAGGGTGGCCCGCTTCTGTTGTGCTCGCATGGACGACTGCATGCTGGAGAGCGAAGCCGAGCATCGAGAGAGTCTTGCCGGATCCTGTTGGCGCCGAAAGGGTATAGAGCCCCGGGGGGCCAGCGGCGGCCTCCAAGCATGCGGCCCAGAGATCATCGCGCACCGATTGGACCTTCGGCGAAGCCACTGTTGAGGATCCGCTCTGTTGTCTGAGAGCGGTGACGCGGGCCTGTACCAGCGCCAGCGCGCGTTCTGGCTGCAACGGTAGCCCTGGACGCCGTTCCGCATGGAAGTGGCGCTCGGTGTCCAAAAAGTCGGCATCCACGAGGGCAGAGTAGAGCATTCGCACATCCAGCATGGCCGCGGCCGTCACCATCTGTGCAACACTGCAGAGTGGCTTCGCCACCTGGGGCAGCCGGAGACCATCGCTCTGGAAGCACAACCGCAGCGGCTCGGTGGCAGCCTCCGTCAGCTTCAGCCCAAGTGGATGCATTGCCTGAAGACGACCTGGCTCCATCGCGCGAAGAGAGGCCCGATCACCCTTCTGGAGGCCGACATGATGGCCTTGGATCGCGAGCGCAGCAGCAATCGCCCGCGCCGGATCCGACAATGCGATCCATGCCCCGGGGGACCAATGATCCAGGCCGTTCGCCCGGCCCTGCAGGCGCTCCTGAAAAACCCGGGTGTACTTCCCAATGTCGTGAAGGAGCCCGGCAAGCTCGGCCTCGTCTCCGGCGCCGAACGGATCCGCGAACTCGCGGGCGCGGCGCGCGACCTCCGACAGGTGCTCCTTCACACTCTGGGGCTTCCCTCCCGGAGGTGCACTGTGTGCGTGGTACATCCTGATTCTCCCATCCCGTGAGCATCCTGCTCTGCCCCGTTTACGTCAGGCCGTTACACTCCGCCGGTGTTGGTCACCAGCAGGCGGGTGGAAAGCGGGGGCTCGGAGGGCAGACGGGTTGGCCCTTTATTCGACGCAGAGCAGTGTACTCTTGCCAGGAGAGGCGAGCGAGGGCGTATGCCCAGGTTTGGAGACACGCGCGAGTGCCCATGGAACCGGGCGCCGGGGTTGCACTACGGTTCAGGGAGAGTGGAATGGTTCCCGGGAGGTGCTCCGAGAGTGGGAGCGCCCTGCTTCGCTCAGCGTCCGCGGAGGAGACGGTCCACCGGTGCATTATCATCCGTGAGGAGGATCGCGTTCTTTAGATCGGGCACGGGGACGATATTGCCGGCGCGCTTCTCGAAACCTGGAAGCTTGATCCGGCCGGCGCGGACCGCCTCCTGGGCCCGGCGAAGCAGAGCGTCGCGGGTCAGCCGCTGCGGCGTGCCCTTGAATGCCATGATCACGGTGTTCCAGCTACTCTCCGCCTGGAAAAGATAGGGCGTGGTGAAGTGGGCGTCCATCGTCCTCAGCAGCGCGGTGATGATCCCATCGTTGGCGTGGCCCACCTGGGCAATCACGTTGTAGGCGACGATCCCGCCTGGGCGCAGACATTTGCTCACCTGCTCGAAAAACTCGCGCGTGGTGAGATGGACCGGGATGGTGGAGCCGTAGCGGTTGCGAGTGTAGGCATCGATCAGGATGTAGTCATACTTCTTCCGGGTGCGCTTCAGGTAGGCGCGACCATCGGCCACGATCAGGTTGAGCCGGGGTCCGGGTTGCACCGCGAAGAATCGCCTGGCCACGGCGACGACCTGGGCATCGACATCGACCACATCCATGCGCACGTTGGGGTTATCCTTGAGGAAGCGCTTGGGGATGGAGCCGCCCCCGAGGCCGAGCATCAGGACATCCTTGATATCGGGCTTGAAGAGGAAGGCGGAACTGAAATAGTCGCAGTACTCAAAAGCGCCGGAGGTCGGGTCGGCCACACTCATTTGGCTCTGGGGGGCGTTGTCGAAGTAGAGGATGCGGAAGCCGTCTTCCTCGCGCACGACGATGTGGTGGTAGCTGCTGTCTCGCTCGTAGATGATGTTGGCGGAAGCCCCGCTGCCAGCCAGCAGCAGGAGAGCCAGGCCTGCCGCAGCGGGCTTCAGGCGCATTCCAAGCGCGGCGAGAGCAGATAGTGCCAGCATGGTGCCTCCCAATGCCACCGTCAGGAGCTTCACGCTCCCGATGGCGTCGATCAAGTAGAAGCCCATCAGGATCGTGCCGAGAATGCTGCCTACCGTGGAGAGCGCGGAGACGCTCCCCGCCACCTTGCCCGTCTGCTCCACTGCTTGCGCGAGGAGACGGATGGCAACCGGCGACACGGTGGCCATGAGCAGCGAGGGCACCGCGAAGAAGAGGGCGCACGCCGTGAGAGCATGTAACCCGAGCGGGAGCGCGGAGTCGAAGACCCGCTCCGAGATCGTCTCGTCCAGCAGCGGGATGAAGAGGATGTAGAGCCCGGCGCCGGCCATCGGGAGCACGAGCGTGCGCCGGCACGGCCAACGGTCGCCCGCTTTGCCGCCGAGCCAGTAGCCAAGGCTCATCGAGATCAGGAAGATGGCGATCACGGCCGTCGTCTCGCGCAAGGCGGTGCCGAAAGTCTTGCCGATGATGCGAAAGGCGAGAATCTCCAGGGCCATGAGCACGGCCCCGCTGCCAAACACCGCTATCCTCAACGCCATGCAGTTGCTCCTTCTAACGGGCCTGCGCGCGCGAGACGGGGACAAGGGCGCTCGCTGGTGCCGCGAGAAGCTCTCCTTGGCCCCAGGCCTTTCCGGCCGCGGCCCCTCCGCGCCGGCACTCCAGTATAGCACGCGCCGCAAAGAGGCGTCAACGGACGGGCACGGCTCGCGCAAGGAGGATGGCGGGCGGCAGGCGAACTCAAAGGAGTGTCTGGAGGCGCGAGAAGCACCCTTGGTCTGGCAGCGCCCAGACAGTCCGCCCCGGTACAGACCAACACTCCGCGCCGGGGCGATGGGAGGAGATAGAATGCGATTGGTTCTTCTGGGCGCCCCGGGCGCCGGCAAAGGCACGCTTGCCAAGCAACTCTCCAAAGCTCTTGGCGTCGTTCATATCTCGACGGGCGACATCTTCCGCGAGGAGGTTGCGGCCGGCACGGAGCTGGGCAAGAAGGCAAAAAGCTACATGGATCGCGGCGCCCTGGTGCCCGACGAGGTCGTCATCGGCATGGTGAAGCAGCGCCTCTCCCGCCCCGACGTGAACGCGGGCTTCATCCTCGATGGCTTCCCTCGCACCGTCCCCCAGGCCGAGGCCCTCGATAAGGTTCTTGAGGAGAGCAACCAGCCCCTCGATGCCGTCCTCGACATCGTCGTGCCCGAGGAGACCGTTGTCCGCCGCCTCTCCGGCCGGCGCGTCTGCCGCCAGTGCGGGGCGATCTATCACATTGACAACATGCCCACGAAGCAAGAAGGCGTCTGCGATAAGTGCGGGGGCGAGGTCTACCAGCGCGATGATGACCAGCCCGAGGCGATCCGCCAGCGCCTGAAGGTCTACGCAGAGGCAACCGCGCCGCTGACCGACTACTACCGCACCAAGGGGCTCCTGCGCCCGGTGGATGGCACCGGAACGCCGGAGGAGGTGCTCGGCACCGCGCTGGCGCTGCTGAAGGGATAAAGCACCACCTGAAGCATGAAGGCATGGAAGCGCGGCCCGCACCCGTCGCGGACGCGGCTTCCATCCTTCCCCCGCATCACCCCATCGTTACGGGACGAACGCGCGCAACACCACCAGCTCGCCCGCCGATTCGATCTCGTAGCGACCAGCGGCGCTGGGGATGAGGAGCGTCTCGCCCCGACGCAACGGCTCCGGCGCGCCCTCCCCGGCGCGCACGTGGCCCTCACCCATCACCGCGGAAAGCGCGTGGAAACTCGTCTCCCCGGTGTTAGACTCCAGCAACCCCGTGATGACCAGCTTCTCAGCAGCGAATTCTGGACAGGTCACCAGGCGGGCTACCGTCGCGCCGGGCACATCCATCTCCTGCACCAGGCAACGCGGGTTGCGATCCGCCCCGTACCGGATCACATCCAGCGACTTCTGAACGTGCAATTCGCGCGGACGACCATCGAGGCCGACGCGCCCCCAATCGTAGAAACGGTAGGTCACATCCGAGTTCTGCTGGATCTCGCAGATGATCAGGCCGCCACCGAGCGCGTGGACTGTGCCCGCGGGGATGAAGAAGCAGTCGCCGGGCGAGACGGGCACCTCCGCCAGCGTTTCCGGAACGCGCCCTTCGGCAATGGCGCTCTCCAGCGCCGGCCGGTCGATCCCCGGCTTCAGCCCGCACCAGAGGACTGCTCCCGGTTCCGCCGCCACCACATACCACATCTCGGTCTTTCCGAGAGATCCACCCTCGTGGGCCGCCGCGTAGGCGTCATCCGGGTGCACCTGGACGGAAAGCCGGTCCTCGCAATCGAGAAACTTGATCAGGAGCGGGAAGCGGCCGCGGCCCATCGCCAGGCCGCGCGGCCCCATCAGCTCCTCCGGAAACCGCTCGCGCAATTCGCCCAGGGTCAAACCCGCGTACGCACCGTTGCGGACCGCGCTCATCGCCCCCGGCTGATCCGAGACCTCCCACGACTCGCCAATCCTCTTCTCTGGAGGCAGCGTCTTTCCCAACACGCGCTCCAGACCACGTCCTCCCCACACGCGCTCCATGAAGAGATCACTGAACCGTAGCGGGTAAACGTCCATATCGCTCTGGGGTGCAGGGGGAGAGAAACTCCAGAATCCTCCTCGCTCCCCCTGGATGCGGGGAGGAGAGAGCCCCCTGCAGCTCCCACCCTCCTCTCACGTCTTTTTCCCAGGTATCGATCAGGCGCCAGGGATTCCCACCCGCCATTCCTCTCATGCGAGAGGCGCGGGTTCCCCCACTCTCCATCATACCCACGTTTGCCCAGCAGGACACGGGCGGCTTGCCCGGCGCTGGGGTGGCGCTCGCCTAGAACTTGAAGGAGCCTTCGAGCACGAGGCGGTCCTTGTTGCCGGTCGTGTCTCGCCGCCAGCCCACGTAGAGCCGCTGGTAGAGGCGGTAGGTCACGCTCCACTGCTCGCCGCTATCCACGAATTGACCCTGGCCCATGTCGCGGTTATAGGAGACGAAGAGCCGCGGCAGCACCTCCTTGCGCGCGTCCACACGCAGCGGTCGGTCGAAGCCGTAGTCGAAGTTCACCTCGTCGAGCCCTAGGGCTTCCGCCAGGCCCTCCTCAATCGGCTCGAACACCTGCGGCAAGACGGCGCCTGCCACGATATCGACCACCTGATCGCGGAGGACTTCATCCATATTATCGCCCCGGGCCAGCGCCTCGAACTGGTCGGTGCGCGCCAGGATCGCCATCAGCCGGTGTTGCGGCAGGTCCGGCGGATCCGAGGTCACGGCGACGTTGACGTTCGGGATCGTTCCCGTGACGTGCATCGTGACGATGTATCGCCGGCGCTCTCCAGTGGCCGGCGCCGCCGCCCGAACGCGGGTATCCGCGGTCAGGTCGAGACGGGCCACCAGCGCCCCCGGAGTGTCATAAGAGAAGGAGACGGTTCCGCTGGGCTGTAGCCGGAAGGAAATACCGGCATAGCGCAGGTCACCGCGCTCCACCGTTGCGCGCCCGCTCACCGCCGGATTGCTCAGTTTGCCCCGAATGCCGATGCCCGCGCTGACCCGCGCCGAGATGGCATTCCCACGGCGCACCCACGAGTCCTGATCGACCTCCACGTCGATATTCAGCGCCGGATCCAGGAGCGTCAGCGGCGGCCGTGCCAGGCGCGGCGTGATCTCGGAGGGCACATTCATCTGCGCCTTCGAGACCTGTAGCTTCCCTGTGAGCACCGGTGCTGCTAGCCTGCCGACCAGGGCCAGGTCGCCGCTCGTCACGCCCTTGACCCCCAGGCCATGCACGCCGGCCAGATCGCGTACCCCCAGCTGGAAGCGGTCAGCATGCAGGCGCACATCGAGCATCTGATCCCCCTGGGCACGGATCCCCGCCCGGCCGGTGGCGCTGAGAACGCCTCCTCCATCCGACTTTGCCGAGAGTTGCTCCACGATGATCCACGGGCCCTCCAGGCGCAGGCTCGCCTCCACGTCGCGGAGGTGGTTATCAAGGGCCGCCAGCTTCACCTGGCCTTCATGCAGCTCGATCCGCCCATCCATGTTCGGCTCGCGGAGCGTGCCCGTGACGACAATCTCGGCCATCGTCTTCCCCGACGCGGACTCGATGGCATCGAGCAGCGGGCGCATCTCCGGCGTGCTGCTCACCTTGATCCCGGTGCTCTGATCGTTGGCGAGCATCGCTGTAGAAAGATCGAACTGCGAGAGCGACACGCTCAGCTGGACCGGCTCGTCGGTCGGGATCTCGAGAGGATCCCAGCGGAAAGGCACCGAGCCAGAGAGCGTGCCCGCAAGCGGCCCCTGCTCCAGATCGACACGCCCAAACTCCACGCGGCGCTCCGTGAGGCGCACGTCGTTGGCTTCAATGCGCGAGAAGCGCATGCCGGCAATGGTGGCGTTGCGCACGACGATCCTCGCGTCCGCCTCGGGGATATCCGTCGTGCCCCCTACGTTCGCCGACAGATCGACATGGCCGGTGAGCTTGCGTCCATTCGGGAGCAGTGGTCCGAGCGCCTCCAACGAGAAGTCGTTCCCGACCACGGTCAGCGCCATTGGTCCGTCGAGATCGACATGACCGCGCGCGCTGAGCTCGCCGCCATTCGTGCGCACTCTCAGGTCACGCACGGTGACGAGGTTGCCCTTCACATCGGCATCGGCGGTCACGCCCGCGAGCTTGTAGGTGCCCGCGACCAGGTTCGAGCCGGTCAGGGCCACCCGCATCTCGGGGTCGAGCAGCGTTCCAGAGAAACGGATGCTCCCATCGATATTGCCCGCGAGCGGGGTCGGAAGCGAATCGATCCGCGCCATCAACTCCTGCGCCACGGGGAAGCGGCGAAGGAGAGAAAGCGCGCTTGCCATCGACCGCAGCCCCTCCAGGCAGCCGTCTCTCGTCACGATCTCACCCGCGAGCCGGCCACCCGGCTCCCTGGCGATCGATCCAGAGAGTGCGCACTTTTCGCCAGCGACTACAATCGCCGGGAAGTTCCACTCCTCGGGCGACCAGGTGCCCTCCGCGGAGACGGCGGTGATCCCGGATTGGCCCAGGCGCAGATCCTGTGCGCGGGCGTTGATGCTCCCGCGCAGCGCGCCAGGCTTTCCGGCCAGCGAGAAGCTGCCGCTCAGGCTCCCCTCCAGGGGCTCTGGCAGATCGGCAAGCACGCCAGGGAGGGACTCGGGGAGAAAGCGCCCGATTTGCGTTCCTTGCAGGGCAGAGGCCACCTTGCGTGCCAGATCGCGCGCCGCGGCCATCTCCGTCTCTCCGAGGTGAAGCTGCAGCGCGAGGTGCCCATCCGTGCCTCTCTGGAAGCTGCCGCGCAGATCCACGCCCTCGGAATGCAGGGCGAGATCATCTGCGGCCATGTGGCCTCGGTCCCAGCGCACCGTGGCGCGCGCGCTCTGGAACCGCGCCTCGCCCATAAGCAGATCCTCAAGCTGGAGGCGCGCCTGGCCATCAAGCGCGCCGCGGGAGCCCTCCAGCGCGATCTCCGCCGCTACCGTTCCGGTGAGGGGATCGGGCAGGCCAGCGACCGCGTCGCGGAGGAGCGTTCCAAACCCGGCTGCACGCGCGCCCTTTTCCGGCTCCGGAGCGAGCGCTGCCACCTTCATCGCCAGCGCGCGCAACGCATCGATGTTCGTCTCGCCTAGGCGTGCCTCTAGCGCCAGGCGGCCATCGGCGTGCCGCTGGATCTCGCCGCGCAGATCCACGCCCTCAGCGACCAGCACGCCGTCTTGCAGTGACATCTCTTGAGGCGTCCAGGCGGCGGAGCCCGCCAGACGCTGTATTTTCAAATCACCCAGCTCGGCCTGAGCGAGAACTCCTTGCGCGCGCCCCGAGAGCTCCGGCCATCGTCCTGAGAGCGCGAAAGTGCCGTCGAAGCGACCTCGCATGCCTGCCGGGAGCGCGGCAACGCGCTGCTGCTGCTCGCGGCCTGTCGGCGTATCGGGGAAATGGAGCGAGCGCAGGATCGCATCGAAGCGCGCCAGGTCCCCCTGCTCCACCGATGCGCTGAGGGAGAGCATGCCGTCCGCGGCACGGAAGGTGGCGCGATCCACTCGGGCCACCTGCTCGCCCTGCGTCACCGTCAGCCCGGCCAACTCGATGTTGCCCGCGGCATACCCGATCTGGCTGGTCACCGCCCCCAGGTCCTGATCATTGACCTGCATCGCCGGTACGTTCACTTTGACGACAGCCTGCGGCTGCGTGAAGCGCCCCTCCACGCTGCCGGAAAAGCTCGCGGCCCCGGCGAGGTGCGCATAGGGGCCCGTGAAGCGGCTCAGGCGTTCCAGCGGCACAGCCGTGCCCACCACCTCGAGGGCGAGTGCATCTCCCGGTCGGATCCACCCGGAGAGGGCCACGCGGGCGGGCCCATCCTCGAGAAGAATCTCCTCCACGGTGATGGTCTGCGTCTTCAGCGCGCGGATGTCGCCCGATACGCCCTGGGGCCCGCGTAGACGGCCGCTCACCCGCTCCACGGGAACCCCGGCGAGAACGGCGTCATTCACCTGAAAATCGCCGGCGAGAATCAGATCGGGGTAGGTCCCCTGCACCTGAAGGTCCACGCGGCCCCGTCCGCTGATGGCGGCGTTCAGACCGAGAGAGTGCAGAGCCTCGCCCACTTCGAACTCGGTTGCCTGGACGCGGGCATCGATTGTGATCGGCTGGCCGCGGCGGGCTTCGACGTTTCCGGCCAGGCTCACGCGCTCCTCGCCGTGATCCAGGGCGGCGTTCTTGATCACCAGGCGGTCCTGCCCCGCCTCGACTCGCGCCCTCAGCGCGTTGAAGCTCATGCCACGGAAAGAGCCGTCTGCGACCGTCACATTGCCGGAGAGGCGCGGGGCGTCGAGCCGGCCGGTCACCCGGCCCTCAAATGCAGCCACGCCGCTGAGAGGCGAGGCGTCACTCATGCCGGCGATGTGCGCGAGTGCCCCCATATCGAGGCCGGAGGCGTTGAGCGCGAGATCCAGCCCACCCGCCCGGGATGCCTTCCCGTGTGCCGCTACGCTCCCTTGCGAAAGATCCACGCGCAGGTTGGTCAGGTGTACGCTCTCGCCCGCCAGCGCCGCCTGACCAGATGCCGCGCGGATCGGGAACGGAAGCCCTGCAGCTCGCGCATCGCGCAGGGAGAAGCGGACGCTGCCGCCCTCCTTGCTCGCGAGGTCGAACTCGGCCTGGAGCCGGCCGAAGCCAAGCTGCTGCACCTGGCCACGCTCCAGGGCGATCTGCCCGGAGAGGTGCGGCTGCTCCAAAGTCCCCGCGATTTGCGCGCGCAGGTTCCCACGGCCGGAGACTCCCTTCTGACCGAGAGCGCGTGCCAGTTTCCCGGCATCCACCCCCGATGCCGAAAGGATGAGGTCCAGCTCGCCCGACTCCGTCGCCGAGCCGGTGAGACCGATCTTCTGCCCGGCGACGACGAACTCGGCCGCGGAGATCCGGATGCGATCACCCACCGCGAACGTGGCCGAGCCGCTCTCTGAGGCCGGCAGCAGGCCCCCCTTCTCCGCCGGCTGGATGCCGGACGCGCGGGCCTTCACGACCACATCGCCTTCCCAGGGAAGCTCGATCACGGCGGATGCCTGCCGGAAGCGCGCGGGGCCCAGGCGAATCCCAGATGCCGACGCTGTGAAGGTGGTATGCACGTTATCCACCGGCCCGCTGGCCTGGAAGCGCACATTGCCTCGCCCTTGCTTGGGCACGCCCGTCATCAAGGGGAGCTGAGCCAGATCCACATTCTCCACCACGCCCTGGAAGGCGATTCGGGATGGCGTCGATTTCACATCAACCCGGCCTGTGGCACGCACGACGCCACCCGATACCTCCGCCTGCGCCGAGCGCACGATGAAGAGGCGAGGCACGCGGTGATAGGTCATATCCGTGCGGAGGTTGTTGAAGACGAAGCCACGCGCGGTCACGCGCGGCAGGCGGCCCTCCACCTTTGCGGACCACGCCTCGGAAGAGCCGGTGACGTGCGCCTGCAGCTCTGCCGGTGCATCCCAGACCACTCCGGGCAGAACGGGCCAATCGCGGACCGCCTTTCGGGCATCCGCGTCCGCGAGGCGAGGCGCCCGGAAGCGCAGGTTGAGGAGCGTATCCTCCTGGCGCAGGAGAAGCGAGCCGCTCGCCGTGATCGGAATCCGCCCAGCGCTTCCCTCCGCGCGCAGCGTCATCCGCGGGCCATCGAACTGGATGGAGAGCGTCTTCGCCACCAGGGGCTCATGCAGCGGCTCCGGGGTCATTACCACCTGCTCGGCGCGGGCCTCTCCAACCATGCGCAATGCACCGCCAGAGTTTTGGGTGACACGCACGTGACCGCTCGCCTTGCCGCTGCGCGCGGGCAAACCCGGCGCCGCATCGGTGTAGTGCTGCCAGAACGGCAGGTCGGCATCGTCGAACTCGGCGCGCAGGTCCAGGTCACCGCGACCCAGCCGATAAGAGCCGGAGACCGCGACCCGACGGAGGGCGTTCCCAGCACTGGCCGAGGCCTGCACCTGGAGCCTTGTTCGCTCTCCCGCATCCACGGAGATGGCGAGATCGCACAGTTGCGTGGTGATAACGCCCTTGCCCGGCACATGGTCGCGCACGGTGACGCGGCCCCCGGCAACGCTCACCCGCCCGTGGAAGCCTTTCCAAATGGAGACATTGCTCGAGCCCTCGAACAGGCTCGTCACGTTCCATTCGCCCGACTCGTTGCGAATCAGAGAAAGCTGTGGAGATTCAATGCGGATCGAAGAGATCGCCGCTGCCGGCGTCTCCCGGTGCCGCCACAGCTCCAGAATCCCGAAATCGATAGACGCGCGTGGGACGCGCATGAGGGCGCCGGACTCCGGCGCCTCCCCATCCGGGATGACCAGATCCTCGACAACCACGCGACGCAAGCCGGAAACGTAGACGCGTCCAACCTCCACATCACGTCCGAGCTCTCGCTCTAGCTCCGGCTCCACCACCTGCTCCAGGTGGCGTAGCATCCCGTGGCTTGCCCGGTAGACGCGAGCACACACCCATGCCGCGAGCAAGACAAGCGTCAGCAGGACCGGCAGGCGCGTCCATCGGTTACGCACAGGCATACCCAGCCTCCATCGGATACTCTACGGCAACCGGTACGCCCATGCACCCAAACAACACCCGTATATGGAGAATCAGGTTGAAGACCCCTACAATAATCGACTTCATAGACTGATTAAATCGTATTCCACCCCTCGGTGGCGGGACCGCGGTCTGATCTCTAGGGGCAATATCCCGGCCACTCCTGGCGTGGCGGGGAGCGGAAACCTCAGCGCTCTCGTGGCCGCCCGCAGTTGCATTCTACGCTGCTGACCGGCGATGGAGCGCAATCATGCAAGGTAGTCCCCGTGATCGATGGGTCACGTCGCAATGAAGGATGCGGAGCTGCCCCAGGTTACTCGCTTCCCCGGGCGAGGCACCCCGTATGAAAGAACTCACTATTAGTAGGACAACGATTCCGCGCAAAGGTTGCTCGGGGAGGGGATTCAATGCCTGGATGGATGCGAGCCACGGCGCGGATATGGTTCAGCCGGGTTTCACCCGACGGCGCGCCCCTCGCCGTTTCCGGCCCAGCCCACCGCGCGAACCACCACCTTGGTCGTCTGAACCCGCGTCCGGGCGCGCCTCGCCGTTTCCGAAGCCATCGGGCCGGGAAGGAGAGTCGCTGGTGAGGAGTGGAGCGATGAGAGAGTGTCCACAATGCCGAAAGGGCCACTGGCACGAAGTGGTCGAGTATGGAACGAGCTGCCATGGCGTCGTGGTGGTCGGAAGACCGCCTGTTCGATGCACGGAATGCGGCATGCGCAACCCGCCGGTGGAGGAGACGGACCGCTACTATCAGTGCGAGACGTGCGGTTACGTGGAGCGGCAGCCAGGCGAGCGGGAGCTATAGCGGGCGCCAGCCAGCATGGATGGGATACGGGAGGAGTGGCATGTCGGACCTCAAGGATGATGCGATTCGGTACGCGGTCGAGCAGGCCATCGCTTATGAGCCGGGCGTCAGGCTTTTCGACGTGAAGGTGCTCGTCCGAGAGGGCGTCGTTCGCATCCAGGGGATTGTTTCGAACCTGGAGGCGAAGATGGCCGCCGAACGGGCAGCGGCGAGCGTGCCTGGGGTCCGCCGCGTGGATAACACGCTCACCGTGGAGGATCCGCGCGGCCTGGACGATCTCGATATGGGGCACGCGGTGGATGAAGCCCTGGTCGAAGATCCGGCGGTTGATACGCTTGAGATTGGTGCTCGGGTGCAAGACGGCACGGCCCACCTGATCGGCTACGCGGATGACCTGGCGCAGGAGGAAGCCGCGATCCGCGCGGCGAGCCGCGCCCCTGGCATCAAGGCGAGCGTGAGCGAGATCGACATCTCCCCAGGGGTGGATATTGACTGGGTGGACCTGAAGAACCGCGTGGTGAGCGCCCTGGATGATGCCGACGATCTACTGCCCTACGGGATCGAGGTCACCATCGAGACCGATGGACGGGTGGTCCTTTCGGGCAGCGTCGCGAATGAGAACGCGCGCCGGCGCGCCATCGAGATCGCGCGAACGGTGGACGGCGCCAAGGCGGTCGTCGACCGGCTGCAGCTGCAATAGCGCAGCCGAGAGCCTACCAGGAGTCGCCCACCAGGCGCTCACGCACCTCCGTGACATCGCCGCGAAAGACCACATGGCGGCGCCACTTCTCGTCGTCTCGCCGGGGAAAGTCGGTGCGGTAGTGACCGCCCCGGCTCTCTTCGCGCTTCAAGGCGGCTCGCGCGATCAGCCGGGATACGGTGAGCATGTTCTGGAACTCGGCCACGCGCGGGTGGCAGTTTGGCAAGGAATCTTCGATGCCGAACGCTTCGAAGGCGCGCAACGCCTCCTGCAGGAGTCTCGCGTCTCTGGCGATGCCAACATGCTCCGAGTTGATCCGGCGCAGCGTGGCAGCCAGTTCGCTGGTGTCCATCTCTTCCCGATCGCAGACGAGCTCTTCAGGCGTGAGGGGGATTCTCTTTGGCAGCTCGCGGAGAATGGCGCGCGCTGCGCGATTCCCGAAGACGAGGCCTTCGAGCAACGAGTTGCTGGCCAGGCGGTTGGCGCCGTGGATCCCCGTACACGCCACCTCACCGCAGGCGTAGAGGCCGGGCACGCTGGTGCGCCCCCAGGTGTCAGTGATGACGCCACCCATGCTGTAGTGGGCGCTGGGGTGGACCGGAATCGGCTGGCGTGTGATATCAATACCGTAGGATTCGCACGTCTTACTGATGGTGGGGAAGCGATGGCGGATGTAGTTCGCATCCAGGTGCGTTAGGTCGAGCACCACGGTTTCGGTGCCGGTGCGGCGCAACTCGGAGACGATGGCGCGGCTGACGACATCGCGGGGCGCCAGCTCTGCCATCTCGTGGTAGTCAAGCATGAAGCGCTCCCCACGGGCGTTACGCAGGATGGCGCCCTCGCCTCTGACTGCTTCTGAGATGAGGAAAGGCGGCGCTCCCTCAAGCATCAACGCCGTGGGATGAAACTGGATGAACTCCAGGTCGGCCATCTCCGCGCCCGCCCGGAAGGCGAGCGCTGCGCCATCTCCAGTGGCGACCGTGGGGTTGGTGGTGCTCTTGTAGATCTGCCCCAGCCCGCCGGTTGCCAGCACGACCGACCGGGCCAGGATCGCGGTGATCTCGCCTGTCTGCTCGTGGACAGCATGCACGCCCACGCAGCGCCCCTCATGCGTGATCAGGCGAAGAGTGAAGCGGTTCTTCAGCAACTCAATCGCGCCAAGCGCCTTGGCGCGATCCACGAGCGTACGCTCGATCATCTCGCCGGTCGCGTCGCCGTGTGCGTGAAGCACCCGGTGCAGCCGGTGCGCTCCCTCGCGCCCAAAGACCAGCTCGCCGTTCTCCGTATCGAACTGCAAGCCCCACTCAATCAGTTCGCGAACCCGATCCGGGCCTTCATGAACCAGGACGTTGACGGCCTCCTCATCGCACAGGCCATCGCCTGCCCGAATGGTATCCTCGAAATGGAGCTCGGGCCTATCGGCAGGGCTCAGAGCAGCCGCCACGCCGCCTTGGGCGTAGCGCGTGGCGCTCTCCGATGAAGAAGACGCCTTGGTGAGAACCGTCACCCGCGCCCCCTTGGAGGCTTCAACCGCGGCGCTAAGCCCCGCGATCCCCGCCCCAATCACCAGTACATCTGTCTCGCGTACCTCTTGTTCACTCTCCAACATGCGTCTTCATCCTTGCCAGGCCGAAAGACCGGCGCAGCCCGAGCATCCTCGACGCTTGGCAGACCGCCGGGGAATGAGGTCACCCAGCACTGGGCGGCATCGCTTCTTCCGATGCAAGAGGCCGGGCCGCTATGAACGGGCCGAAGTATCTGTCAGGTCTCGGGCAGGAGCGGTGCGGCAAATCTCCACGGCGGCATACTCCACGACGCCCTTGACCGGGGGGAGCAGCTTCTTGACGCGCACGTGCACCGCATCGGGCCCGAACTGCTCCAGCACCGCATCTGCGATCCGTTGTGCCAGGGCCTCCATGAGGCGGAAGCGCATGGTGGTGCCGATCGTGGTGGCCAATCGGACAATCGCGGCGTAGTTGATGGTGTCCTCGAGGGAGTCGGTGCGTCCGGCGACGCTCAGGTCCGTGATCACCTCAATATCGACGGCATAGCGATGCCCAACGGCCTGCTCTTCCTCTGATACCCCGTGGGCACCATGGAACTCAATGCCTCGGATCACGATCCGGTCGCATGCCTTATCAGATGAACACATTCCTGTCTCCGGCGCACGCCGTGCCAGGCGGAGCCTTCTGGGCGTCTCACGCCCCCCACAACAGTAGCACCAGTGTAGCACATCGCCGGGATCGAGTCAATGAAACCCCGCGACGTCCCGTCTGCTCGACACGCCCGGGTCCGGTGCTCACCCGCGCGCGGGGCTCGAAGCTCCGCGCTGCTTCTCTGCAAAGCTCTTCGGGCTCCCCCTCCCTGCCCCCGCCGTTCTGAGACACCTGGAGATGTCGCCCAACCCAGCCCGGCAGGGCTTCGCTCGCAAGCAGCGCGGTGATCTATGCTGCCCAAGCTGGCATCATAGACGCGGAGCGGGTGTGTGCGCCGGCACGGCTCAGGAGCCGTCGGGCAGGTGTCGCGGGGGCACCAAGCGCGCCCGGCGGATGATTTCGTCACCGTAGCGCTCGCGGAGCGAATCGACCGTCTCCGCCAGGCGCTCGCGGCGTGCGTCCGGCGGTTCGAAGAGCGAAAGCTGCCGCGCCGCCTGGCCGGGCGAGAGGTTCGAGACGGTGACCCCGAGGAGACGCACTTTGAGCGGGCGCTCCACGCCCCGGAAGAGCGCCAGCGCCACCGGGTAGATCTTCTCGGCGAGCGCCGTCGCCTCGGGAAGCGAGCGCGAGCGCGTCAGAGTGGTAAAATTGGAGAAGCGCAGCTTGAGCGTGACGGTGCGCCCGCAGACGCCCTCGCGCCGCAGACGCGCGCCCACCTCCTCGGAGAGCCCCAGCAGCACGCGCTCCAGCGTTTCCGTGTCGCCGATATCCTCGGGGAAGGTTGTCTCGCGCCCGATCGATTTCGCCTCGGTGGATGGCTCCACCGGCCGGTCATCCTTACCCCGGGCCAGCCGGTGCAGCGCCTCGCCGGCGCGGCCCAGGCGCCTGCGCAGCGTCTCCACCGGATACGCCGCCAGCTGGCCGATAGTCTGGATCCCCAGGCGCCGCAGCGAGCGCTCCGTGGCCGGGCCCACGCCCCATAGCCGGGAGACGGGGAGGGTGCTGAGGAACTCCTCCACGCCCTCCGGGGGCACCACAACGAGCGCGTCCGGCTTGCGCAGGTCGGAAGCCACCTTTGCCAGGAACTTGTTGGGGGCGACGCCCACCGAAGCGGTCAGTGATAGCTCCGAACGTATGCGCTCCTTGATCGCGCGGGCGATCTCTACTCCGGATCCGAAAAGCGCCTCGCTGCCGGTGACGTCGAGAAACGCCTCGTCCACCGAGAGCTTCTCCACCAGCGGCGTGAAGCAGTGAAGGATCGCCATCACCTGGGACGAGACCTGGCGATACCGGGCCATTCGCACGGGAAGGAAGACACCCTCGGGGCAGAGCCGGCGGGCCTGCGCCATCGGCATCGCGGAGCGAACTCCGTAGCGCCGGGCTTCGTAGGAGGCGGCCGATACCACGCCACGCTCCTCGGGACTGCCACCGACGATCACCGGTTTCCCGAGCAACTCGGGGTGGTCGCGCTGCTCGATGGATGCGTAGAAGGCATCCATGTCCACATGCAAGATCGTCCGTGCCATCGCGTGCGCCCCTGCCGGGAGGGCCTGCCCGGCTACAGCGATTATAGCACGCGGCCGTGGACCAGGCAAGCGAGCAGGCGCGATAGACGAGGGTCCGGCCCTCACCCGCGCGTAGAGCGGCAGCTCCGTGCTGCTTCTCAGCAAAGCCCTGCCGGAAGTGTAGTCCAACTGAGCCCGGCAGGGCTTCGCTCGCAAGGAGCGCGGAGCTTTAGGTCCGCGCGATACGCGACGGGCTGGATAGTCTCCGGGGATGCCAGCCTACTCAGGAAGCGCCTCGCCCTCGCGCGGCAGGCGTATGGGCTGGCGCACCTTCAAGCGTCCGGCCTGGGCCGGATTCACCGGAACACCGTCGCAGGTGCGCTGGTAGACGGCGGTGACGCGGATCGGCACCGTGGCTCGCTCGATCACATCGAGGAAGGTGCCATCCAGATCGCGGCGGATCTCCAGGTCGGCGATGGCCAGGAGGATCGACCCCACCTTGATCGCCGGGTCAGGCCTGTCGATCCTCACCACCACGCGCTCTGGGCTCGCGTCGAGGAGCACGCCGATAGCTCCTTCAATCGGGATCTCCTGCTCGCCGGGCTGGCTCGCGGCCCTCTCGCCTAGAGAATCCTCAGCGGCCCCGCCCGCGGAGATAACCGCGCTGGGGAGATCTCCTGGAAGGAGGAGGTGGTCGCGCAGCACCGCGGGGACCGCGTCCACCGCCTTGCGAAGCGCCTGGCTGAACAGCTCGCCAGATGCCGTGTCCCTCGTGAGCGGGGTCTCCTCCGGATCTGAGGGCGCGTTCCCCTGGCCGGTGACAACGATGACGCGCTCCTTAGCTATGCCGCTCAACTCGGCCTGGCCCACGAGCGGCTGTGATGCCCAGACGACAGCGCCCGCCTTCAGATCAAAGACGCCGATGGTGATTTCGACGGTGGCTTCCTGGCGCTGCGTCACCTGCCACTTCCACTCAAACCGCTTCGCCGCGAGTTTTCGCTCGTAATCGCGCTTGCGCTTCTCCCACTCGGCGTGCTCCTTCTCCCACTTCGCCAGGTCATCCTTGTACCTGGGGTCATTCTCCCGCTTGCCGCCATAGTCAAGAGTGTACTTGTGCGGGCCGAAGGGGCGCGTGCGGTCATTCGGGTCGGGTTTCTTCGGTTCGGACTCGCTGAAGGCGGGCTCGTTCGGAGTGAGCTGCTGGCGCTGCGACTGGTAGACAGTCTTCCCGCCCGCTCGCGTGATCGCGGCGAGGAGAAGCGCGTCGGTGTTGGCGATCACGCGGACGTCGTCCAGGTCCTTCTTCGTCACCCCGGCCATCTCGACACGGATCGTGTCGAGTACGGTGTTGAGCTGGTCGCTTCCCGCGCGCACGCCTTTGAAGAGGCGCGCGTTGCTCACCACACCCATCAGCCGCTCCTCCAGCTGGGCTTTCAGGTTGGTTTGCACATCCGTCAGGTTGCTCGTGCCGGCAATCGTGATCGTCTCGACATGCCGGAGGTCGGGCACGTCAACCACCTCGGGAGTAGACGGGATGGTGGATGAGCCCAGGCGCTCGATGAGGCTGTTGAGGAGGTAGGGGGTCGGGGCGATCAGACACGAGACGGGTGGCGCATCCGCGCGAGGCTTGCGGACGGCGAGCGTCTGGTTCGGAGCCAGGCTGAAGACCTCGCGAGGAAGCCGCGAGCGTACAGACACCGGGAGATCATCGAGCTCCTCATAGAGCAGGAGGTAGGCTTCCTCCGCATGGGGAAGCCACGGCTTGTGTCGCTCCCAGCTGCCCGGATCCGCATCAAATTGGATGAGCGGTCGGTGGCCGAGGGCGATCTCCCGCAGGAGGGCGGCAGGGTTCCCCAAGGCCTGAGATTGCGATGCACGATAGGCCGTCTGGGCGAAGCGTGAGATCGCTGGCTTGCCCTTGCCGGCCACCGTGCAGAGGATCGGGAGTTCCGCGGCCAACGGGTTGGGGAACCGGGGGCTCTTCCGCTTGGCTTCCCGCGCGGGAAGATCGGGAAGCGTTTTCGCCATGTCGATCGCGCGGCGTAGCCACTCCTCTGTCGGAGCGACGATCACCAGGCGCGTGCGTTCGTACTTCCGCCCGCGGCGCTCCCCAGGAGCCTTGTACTCGCAGCGGTCTTCCGGTGTATCGCCGTAGATGAAGAGCTCGGTGGGCTTCAGGTCGGCGATCATCGGCAGGTATTCCTTCAGCTCCTGCGGCAGCTCCATCACGTGCTCGCGGGCGATCAGGAAAACGAGCGGTAGCTTATCGAGTTGCTCCTTGCGCGCCGCCATCTGGCTGAGCGGAAGATACTCCACGCCAGGCCGCGACAGGAAGCGGGTGCCAAACTCCTTTGGTTCCCCGGATGAGAAGATAAGGACAGGGATATCCTTATTATCCGGGTCATAGTATTCCATGATATTCTGGCGCGCTGCGGCCGGTCTGGGAAGAACGGCTAGAATCCACAGCAAGAGAGCAGGCAGCGCCAGCCTACGCGTTGTCATCGGTCTACGACTCCTCCTGGAAGGCGATGCGGGGATCGCTATCGATCGCCAGGCGCGGAGGATAGAAAGGGTTCCTTCACGCGCAATGGGCCAGCGGCGTCACTGCTTGGCGGCGCATCGGCACTCGCCGGGCAGCGGGAGCAACGCTTCCCTCTCACCCGAGCCAGAGCATAGCACAGCTTCCCTGGGGGTGTCAACACTGGCATCGGCGCCACCCTGGCAAGCGGCGAGGTTGCACGTGGTTGCCTTCAGGCCCCCCGATTCGGTATGATAGGGCGGCGCGCCCCGCGGAGCGCGCGGAGAGGAGTGGGCCCTTGGCAATCGAGGAGTTGTGCCTGGAATCGAAGGTCGTCTATGAGGGCAAGCTGCTAAAGGTACGCGCGGACCGGGTTCATCTGCCGGGCGGCAGCGAGGGAGTCCGCGAGGTGGTGCAGCACCCCGGCGCCGTGGCGATGGTGCCTATCACGGAGGATGGCCTAGTGGTGCTGGTGGAACAGTGGCGCTACGCGGCAGGCGGCCCTCTGTTGGAGATCCCTGCCGGCACGCTGGAACCGGGCGAGGAGCCGGCTGCCTGTGCCGCGCGCGAGTTGGCGGAGGAGATCGGTTGCCGGGCCGGCCGCCTGGAGCTGCTCACTTCTTTCTTCGTTGCGCCCGGCTACTCGTCCGAGCGGATTCACCTCTTCCTGGCGAGAGACCTGGAGCCCGCCGAGGCTGAGGCGGATGCCGACGAGGCGATTGAAGAGGTCCTGGTCCCCCTCGCGGATGCCGTCGCGATGGTTAAGGATGGGCGTATCGAGGATGCCAAGAGCTGCTTGGGGATCCTGCTCGCGGCGGAGCGGTGCGCGTAGCGCACTCCGGGTGGTGACTGGTTCCACCGTGCCTTCAGACCGGATGGACAGACTCGCGGTCGTCGGCGACAACGCCATGCGATAGGAGAGGGCATGCTCGATATTCGGTGGCTATGTAAACACCCGGATGAGGCAGCCGAGCGCCTCGCATCACGCGGGCGGCCTGTGCCGCTGCAAGAGGTGCTTGAGCTCGACCGCGAGCACCGGGCCCTCCTGACTGAACTCGAGGCGCGGCGCGCGGCGCATAACCGCCTCTCGCAGGAGATCAACCGCCGCGTCAAGGCAGGCGCGCCCGCTGGCGACCTGCCCCATCGCGCCCGCGAGGTGGCGGAGACCCTCGCGGCGCTGGAGCCGCGACTGCGCGAGGTCGAGGCCCGGCTGCGGGACCTGCTCCTGGCGCTCCCCAACCTCCCCCACCCTGATGTTCCGGCCGGCACGGACCAAACCGCCAATCGCATCGTGCGCGCGTCCGGAGAGCAGGTTCGACTGCCCTGGGCGCGGCCTCACTGGGAGATCGCCCAGGCGCTCGATCTCCTGGATCCTCCCCGGGCCACGGCGATTGCCGGATCGCGCTTCCCCCTGCTGAAAGGCGAAGGCGCGCGGTTACAGCGCGCACTCTCGCACTTCATGCTCGATCTGGCTATCGGGCGCGGCTTCACCGAAATCGCCCCGCCGCTGCTCGCCACGGGCGAGGCGCTCCTCGCCACAGGGCACCTGCCGAAGTTTGAGGATGGTCTCTTCCAAACGCGCGAGGGCCTCTCCCTGATCCCCACCGCGGAGGTGCCCCTGGTGAACCTCCATCGGGACGAAGTGCTGGAGGGGGAGACGCTCCCCCGGCGATATGCCGCGCTCACGCCCTGTTTTCGGAAGGATGCAGGCGCGCCCGGAAGGGAGACACGGGGTCTGATCCGGGTCCACCAGTTCGAGAAGGTGGAGCTGGTTAGCTTCACGCGTCCCGAGGATTCCGGCGCGGAGCTGGAGCGACTGGTCGTCGCGGCCGAAGCGGTCGCGTCCGCGCTCCGGCTCCCCTATCGCGTCGTGGAGCTCTGCGCGGGAGAGCTCGGCTTCACGGCGCGCCGCACATACGATCTGGAGGTATGGTGCCCGGGCCTGGGCCGATACCTGGAAGTGAGCTCGTGCAGCGACTGCGGCGATTTCCAGGCCCGGCGATGCGCCACCCGCTACCGCGATGGAAGTGGGCGCCCTCGGTTCGTCCACACGCTGAACGCCTCGGCGCTGGCGGTAGGGCGCACGCTCGCGGCGCTCCTGGAAAATGGCTTGCAAGAGGATGGCTCGGTGGTGTTGCCGCCGGCGCTGCGGCCCTACCTCGGCGGAAAGGACCGGATCGCGCGGGAGAGATGACGACTTCCGAACGCCTTCGCTGGCTGCGCGCGTGCGGAGTGGGACTGTTGATGGCGCTCTCCCTGGCGCTGCGTCTCCCGACGCTGGGCGGGATCAACTTCACCCCGGACGCTGCCGAGTATGCGGGCATGGCGCGCCGTCTGGCAGAGGGTCACGGCCTCACAACGGCGCTCAAGTGGCACTTTTTCGATCACGGCCCGGTGGTACGCCCGGCCGTCGTCGAGCGTCCTATCCTCTATCCCCTCCTCGGTGGCCTGGTGCTCCGCCTCTTTCCCGAGGCCGAGCCGCTACGCGCCTTGCAGGCGACAAACGCCGCGCTTGCCGCGGTCAACACCGCTCTGGCGCTCGCCGCATTCCATACCGTGGTGCCGGCGCCGGTCGCCTGGCTGGCGGCGGCGCTTTTCGTCCTTCTCCCGCCGGTCACCGAAACGGCCACCCTTGCGCTCAGCGAGCAGCTCTTCCTCTCGCTCTGGCTACTCGCGCTGCTCCTGCTGCCAGGGGTCACTCGCCCGCGACGCGCGGCGGCGTTCGGCCTCGTCGCTGGCCTCGCCACCCTTGCCCGGCCCAATGGCATCCTCCTCTTCCTCGCGCTGCCGTGGCTGCTATCGCCGGTCAGGCGCCATCGCAACGCGCGCCGTGCCACCCTCGCGGCGTTGGCTGCGTCCGGCGCCGTCCTCCTGCCCTACTTCCTCTACGCCTGGACAGCGCGCGCTCCCGAGATGCGCCCCGCGGCGCTGGTGAACTACGCCGTGCTGCATATCCACCAGGCGACCTGGCATGGTTTCGGGCAGACGATCCCATCTCCTCCAGCCTTCATCGCCGGGCATCTTGGCGCCGTGGCCGCAGCGATCCACCGCAAGGTGGAGGCGAACCTCGCTGCATTGTGGGTATCGCTCTTCCCGCTCCCGCTGCTGTTGCTGCTGCGCGTACATGCCCGGCCCGCGGATCCCACGCGCGCGCTATGCCGCGCCTGGCTCACCCTCGCAGTCGCCAGCTTCGCGTTCTACTCCCTCGCCTGGGTTGCGGCGGGAGCGTTACGCTACCTGCTCCCCGGCACCATCCTTCTTCTTCCCTTGCTTCTGGAGCATGGCTTCCGTGTGGCGCGCTCCTCGCCGGCAGCGAGGGGGCTGTTCTGCCTCACCTTGGTCGGCGCCGTCTCCCTCTTCGGCGCGCATTGGCAGGAGCATCAGAAGGCGTGCCGGTACCGCTGGAATCGCGCCGCCGGGCTGCCCTATGCGCAGGCCGCGAAGTGGATTGAGGAGCTTGCGGGCCCGGAGGATGTGGTCGCCAGCAACAACCCGTGGGAGGTGCACTACCAGACGTGCCGGCCGGCCGTGGCGTGTCCCTTCTTCCGAGACCGCGCGGATCTCACCCGGCTGCGACGCCAGTTCGGCGTTCGCTGGGTTCTCCTCTTCGCCTACCCGCGTGATGCCCGCCTGCAGCTCTGCCGGGAGCACCCCAACGCGCGCCTTGTCCGGCAAACGTGGAACCAGCGAGGTTGGAGGGCCTATCTCTTCGCACTGGACGGCACGGACTGACGCCGGAGAGCTGATACCGCCTGCGCCTATGGGCCTGCGCCGATTGGGCCGGACACACGCTTGAGGCGCTGGGACACCTCCTCGCGAAAGCGCCTCCGGTCGATGGCATGCCCCTCGGCCTCGGCGAGGCTCACCTTCTCCTCAACCACCAGGCGCACGAGCGCATCGTGGAGAGAGAAGCCGACCGCGTCAATGCCATCGGCCACCTCCTCGAGGCGCCCCGAGCGGATTGCATCGCTGGTGGCGGGCATGACGACCAGCACCTCGCGCGCGGCAACGCGCTTTCCATCCTTGCTCCGGCAGAGGGTCTGCGCGACCGCCCCCAGCAGCGCTTCCCCGAGGCGTTCATGGACTTCCGCGCGAGTCTCCGGGCCGACCAGGGCGAGCAGCCGGCCGAGGGCAGCCTGGACCGTGACACCATGGCAGCCGGCGATGACCAGAATGCCGGCGCGCGCGGCATCGAGGCACGCCCACAGCGTCGCGGCATCCGGGATCTCATCGACGAAGAGAACCTCCGGCATGAGCGTCATCGCCGCGTGGATCGCTTCACCACGGCGGCCGTCTGTGCCGAGGACACACCGGGTGAGAAGCGCGTTTTCCGCAGGAACCGGGATCTCCACCAGATCCTCGATGGTGACAATGTGCGCCACCCGCGCGGCGGCCACCATGCATAGGAGAGCGGTCAGGAGCGTGGTCAGCCCCTGGCCTGGCTGAGCCGCGACCAGCACCAGGCCGGAGCGCCGGTGAATCAACTCGCGGAAACTTGCGGGCAGATCATCCGGCAGGCTCACCTCCTCGGGCAGCAGGCGGAACACGGCCGCGGGACCTGCCTCGCCCCAGAGCGACGTGACCCGCGCGCGCCCGGCGCATGCCAGCGAGGTGAGGAAGCGGCGCGGCGAGCCGTCTTCGCCAGGGGTCGGGGCCTCCTGTCGCAAGAAGGCGGCGAGCATCCCGTCGGGCATCGCGGGAGCGTTTCCAAGGCGTTCGGTGACGCCCTCGCGCCTCTGGAACGCTGGAGCGCCTTCGGCAAGGAGCAACTCCTCTGCGCCGGCCTCCCGGGCCATCGCTGCGAGATGCTCGATATAGTTCCGGGGGGTGCGCGCCACCCGGATCCAGGATGCCTCTTCGCTCTGCTCCGCGGTGACGCGAAACTCGCCGGCTCCGGTGCGCTGGACCAGCTCGACCCGCTGGCCGGTAGACCAGGCATCGCGCTGGGATACTGGGAGAATCTCGTGGATGAGCGCGGCCACCTCCCGCGCGCTCATCACTTGGTTCAGCGGGTGCGTGCCGGTCGCATCCGTCAACTGACAGTTGTCATCCGAGGGGATGAACAACTCGTATCCACCTTGATGGATGAGGAACTCGAACAGCGCTTCGATCTGGGCCATCCAGCCACACTCCCTCCCACGCGCGCTGCCCCCACCCGCCGGCAGCGTGCCCCATGTCACCAGGACAGCAGTCCGTCCTGCGCACGCCCCTATTCTATCACGAATGCGCGCAGGTGGAAAGCGGGGGGCTGTCTGAGACCAGCCGGATGCTCCCGCGCGGCGCGCTACCGGTGGGACGATTCAGGATGCCGAGTCAGGCCTCTTCCGGCATCGCTTGGGCCGCGGCGGCGCCAGAGACCGCGCGCCACGACTCATACCATTTCGGCGGGCTGAACTTGGGCGCGAAGATGTGCCGCACCGGCCCGAGGCGGTAGGCGTCGCGCTGGAGGCGCTCCTGCTCGGCCCAGAAGGCATCGGCCAGGGCCAGCCGGCGCGCGTCCCACTCCCCTTCCGGCCCAATCTCCCGATCCAGGCGTTCCAGCGTCAGCTTGCTGCGCAGGTGCTCCAGGCGCCATCCCGGCGTCGCCTCGCGCGAGAGCGCCTCGAACTCCTGCGTGGCGGCTGGCAGATCGACCGCGGCGCGATCGCCCCAGGCCGCCAGCCACGAAGCCCAACGTTCGGCCTGCGCCGGAGATGCCCCGAAGTAGCGCGCGCTGTAGGCGCGCAGGACGGCACTCGCGTCGTCAAACTGGCCGCTGGAGAGGCCAGCCACGAGCGCCTTGTTTATATCATCGAACTGACCCTCGCTGTAGGCCTGAAAGCCCTCCGCGCCCATCGTGGCGATCTCGTCCAGCGTGGCGGAAAGACGCTGCGACGCGACGACGGCGCCATGCTTGGCGTAGATATCCCCATTGCCTGGGACGTCGCCATAGCCAATATGGATGAAGGCGAGCCGGCGGCACCCCTCGGGTACCGGAAGATCGGCAAATCGCGTCCGCCCATATGGGATGTGGAAGATGATCGCCTTCGCCCATCCCGGCGCCTCGCGCGCGGCCCAATCGTTGAACAGGACGTGCTCCTCCTCGGTCCACCACCAGGCGCAGAGCCACGGCTCGATCTCCGGATAGTAGCGCTGTGCCACGGCGTGGATATCGCGCACCAGCCGCGCCCAGGTGAGGATCCACGGGGCGCAGTCCGCGCAGGCACATCCACCGTAATCATAGGCAAACGCGGTGAAGGAATCGATTCGAACGCCGCTCTCGGCCAGGTCTCGAAACTGGCGGTCGGCATTCTCCAGCATGATCGTCCGGGCTTCCGGCTTGCTGGGGCAGAGGAGCTGGCCGAAGATCTTGGGGGCCTTGGTGGCTAGCAGATCCGGGCGGAGCTGATCAAGGAAGACGTGGTTTGGGGTGAGGATCAGGTCATTCGCCATCCCCAGCTCTTGCGCCGCGCGGAAGGCCGCCTTCTTGCGTGAGTACATCTCCAGGGGCAGATTCCAGTAGGCGTCGGTCGCGTAGGGGTTGCATACATCGGTACACGTCATCCAGTCGCCGAAGCGGTTGAACCCCCAGTGCCGTATCTCAGCGAGGTAGGCGGCCATCTCGCGGGGCCACATCGCCTCGTACGAGTTGCCGAAGTGCCCGGGGCAGTAGGCTTCACGAATGGGCAGTTGCATGGTGCCTCCAATCCTGCCCATTCCTTCCACGGCGGCCTGACTGCCTCCTGCCCGGCGAAGAGGTGAGGGCGGGAGCAACCGCTCTCCCGCCCGGCCACCGTGGCAAGAAGACTCCGGCTGCCCTTTTTGCCCCGGGCAACCCGCCAGTCATCAGCTTCGACGGCGGCGCTCTTCAGGGGGCGCCTCGCCACCGAGCTGTCCGGCCATACTGGTTTGGCCGGCGGCCACTCGCGTCGTGAGTAGCGACGTGGCGATGAACAATAGGCCAACGAGCAGGTGAGGCACCCACACGTTCCACGTCGCACCCGCGAACCCAAAGAGCCACGGAGATATCGCCAGGAAGATACCCAGGATGATATCCAAGGTCAGATGCGTGCTGAGCGATATGTTCCGATCCATGCCTGGCGCGTACTGCGTGAAGAGGCTGTACACGATCAGGACCAGACCGGTAAGAATCGCCACCCATGTCGCCGACGCAACTCCCCAGAACCCGAACAGGAACGGCGCCAGGACAAGCACGATCCCGACGACATAGTCGACCGTCCGATGTGTCAGCGCTCGGATCATCTCTGCACCTCCTCTCCTATGGAGTCACTTTCCTCTCCTATCCTTACCCTCCCGGGCCGATGCGAAACGAGATGAGACGCGGGAATTCCCACTGCGCGAGCGTCCCCAGGCGGTGAGTGGGGAGCCATTGGATCCGTGGGCTTTCGCGGGGGACATCGGTAGTTCGGAGCGGAGTGCGCGGCCACGCTCAGGAAACAAGGGGCTGGTGCATGGAAAGGGGATCAGCAGAGGTCAACGCGCTCGAGGCAGGCTTCGACGGCTTCATCGCTGAGGCGGGCGTTGTAATCGTCCCACATCTCCTTGCCCCACAGCTCGACGCGGTTGACGGCGCCGATGATCACCACTTCTCGCTCGATGCGCGCATACTCGCGCAAGACGGGGGGCACAAGGATGCGGCCTTGACTATCGGGAACACACTCGGCGGCACCACCGGAGAGGAAGCGCTGGAGGACCAGCAGCTCTTTGTTCATGCTCTCCGTCTGGAGACGCTGCTGGATGACCGCCCACCGGTCCTCCTTGAGGATCCAGAGGCAGCCGTGCAGACCCTTGGTGATGATGAAGCGCTCGCCCAGCAGATTGCGGAAGCGAGGCGGGATCACCACCCGGCCTTTGTCATCCAGGGTATGGAAGTAGCCGCCGATAAACACAGGTCGCCTCTCCGGACGCGAGTACAGCGCCCGGTTCCTGGATTATACCAACCGGGTGGGGGCGTGTCAAGCAAACATTGACACGCCGTGCCGCGCGTGCTAAGATTGAAGGCGGGCCAACCCGTTGGCCCGGGAGGACCACCTTGGAGAGAGAACAACTGCTCCAGCTCCTCGCGGAGCTGCTGGTCACGCATTCCCCGCCCGGCGATGAGCGCGAGATGGATGCTCTCCTTCTCCCTCGCTTCCGGGAAAGCTGCGCGGAGGTCCGCCAGGACCCGGCCGGGAACATCATTGGGCGCATCCCTGGGCGCACTCGCGAGGGCGCGATACAGGTCCAGGCCCACAAGGATGAGCTGGGCCTCATCATCAAGCGCATCGATGCCGATGGAAAGATCCAGGCGCGCCCCCTCGGTGGCTGTGTCCCGTGGAAGTACGGCGAGGGCCCCATCGATCTCCTTGGCCCGGAGGGCCCCATCCCGGCTGTGCTCTGCGTTGGGAGCACGCACACCTCGGCAGAGACTACCCGCGTGCAAAGCGCGCGCACAGGACCGCTCACCTGGGAGAATGTCTACCTGGATGCCAAGCTCTCGCGCGAGGAGCTGGCCGCGCGCGGCATCCGCATCGGCTCGCGTGCCGTCATGTCGCGCCAGCGCAAGGCGCCGCTCGTACTTGGCGATTACGTGTGCGGGTGGGGCCTGGATGACAAGGGCGCAGTCGCAATCATGCTCGGGGTGATGGAGCGCCTTGCCCCGCTCTCCGGCGATCTTCCCGTAGATGTCTACTTCGCCGCCACCAGCGAGGAGGAGGTCGCCGCGGCCAGTGGGCCGTTTGTTGCCGCTCGCATCCCCGCGGATACCCTCATCGCCCTCGAGGTCGGTCCTGTGGCCGATGAGTACGCCAACGCCAACTCGGCGCAACCGGTGATCTGGTATCAGGATGCTTTCCATACTTACAACAAGGCGCTCTGCGACGGCTTCATGAGCCTGGCGGAGACGCTTGGGTTCGGGGCGCAACCGGTGGTCTACAGCACCGCCGGCACCGATGCCAGCGCCGCGCGGCGCTACGGCCAAGTGGGATCAATTGCCTGCCTTGCTTTTCCGGTGGAGAACTCACACGGCTACGAGATCGCCCACATCGAAGGCATGTGCAACACCGCCCGGCTTCTGGAGGCGTTCCTTCGCAGCCCGGGGGTGAATCGCTGAAGCCTCTAGCCGATTTGGCGCGACACTGGCCGGGCATTCCTCATAGCTCGTGTCACCGCTCGCTGGCGCGATCCCCTCGCGCCAGCGAGCGCGTGAAGAGGACTGCCTGCTTGTCTTCATAGGTGACCTGCCACGCCGGGCTGGCCCGGAGGATCTGCGTGACCGTGGAGGTCTTTGGCCACAGCATCCAATCAATGCGATACTTCTCCAAGACCTCATCCCACCCCGGCTGGACGCGCCACACCGTAACGAAATCCTCGATCACCTCATCGCCATAGATATCGGCCCGCCCGTCGATGAAGACCTTGTACTGCGGAGCGAGCGCCCAGATGAGATAGCCGCCCCAGGCGTAGTCATTCATCATGCGTCCAGGCATCGAGTGCGCTTTCAGATAGGAGACGGCGCCCTTGGGGACGGTATCGGACCACACGGGGTCACGCCACCCGGGGCCGCGAGGCAGGCGCGAGCCGATCAGTACGAGGAGGACTGCCAGAGCTGCCCAGTTCACCGCGTAGAGCTGCCCCAAAGGGCGCAGGGCGGTCTTTCCACCTGATCGCTCCCTGGCCAGGGGCGCCAGGTGCTCCGCGAGGATCGGCACGGCGGCGATCAGCATCAGCGGTACATTGCGCTGCGAATAGAGCGCCAGCGCCGTGAAAATGAGGAGAACCAGCAGCCGGGACACCCGCGGGCGGAGGGGAGACACGGCCATCGTGGCGAGCGTGAAGATCAGGAACAGTCCGAAGGGATGGAAGCGCGCATCCCGGAAGTCTGGCGAGAACCACTCCTGGACGTAACGCGTGAGCGTCTTCGCGCCGGCGTAGCGGAACGGATAGGCGAGGAGCGCAAGGCCGTGCGGGTTCACCAACGCCAGCGCCAACGAGGCAGCGGCCACCATGCCCAGGTGCCGTGCCCTGCTCCACTCCGCGGGCTTGCCATCAGCCCAACGCCGTCCCTGAACCGCGATCTCCCCCACCCCATAGGCGCCGAAGAGGAGGAACGCTACAACGTATGCGCCGTGCAGGTTGGCCCAGACCATGACCAATGGCGGCAGTATCCAGAGGCTACGGCGCTCGCCGCGCTGCCAGCCATCGAGCACCGAGAGGAAGAACGCCGTGAGAATGTAGGTCAGCAGTTGGGGCCGCTCGGTGATGAAGGGAAGCGCCGCCAGCCCCGCCCACAGCGTTAGAACGGAGGCCAACCCCGCGCTGCCGCCACGCACCCGGGCATGCCGGGCCACGAGGAGAAACGCCACGCCGGCGAGCAGCGCCTTGGCCACCACGAGCGCGCGCAGCCCCGCGAGGCGATACAGTCCGGCCGCGAGAACTTCGAACAGCCACTCGTGAGCCAGCCACTCCC
>Ga0116167_1000565_pt1 | contig 35994 bp, 32 predicted proteins | sample AD_JPNMR3_MetaG_FD_89794 | JGI IMG/M metagenome (GOLD analysis project Ga0116167, IMG submission 89794) | Active sludge microbial communities of municipal wastewater-treating anaerobic digesters from Japan - AD_JPNMR3_MetaG | ecosystem: Engineered > Bioreactor > Anaerobic > Digestate | place...
CCTTCCTCTTACTCATCAACGGTCCTCCTTCGGTTAGAGTTTTTTACCCAAAATCCTTCTCTCCGAATGGAGGACCTTTTTCAATGACAAACCAGAAAGTGCGAAAAATATTTTACGTTATCGCAGTATTTACCCAACCCTGACCCATACTCGTAGTGAAGCAGAAAGACGGCGAAGGGATGGCCACCATAAGCCTCGGATAAAGGGATATCACGTAGAACAGGAGGCACTACTCCGAAGGACAGAGACCTGATTCAAAAGTGCGAGAGAATCTTGACACTACCAAGTGGTTCCAGTGTTCACCGCTTTCCGGGGGAAAACCTCTTGTAGCGGTTGAAGAGGGTGTCGTCCTTGGAGAAGGAGTCGTCCTTGAAGATGAACAGGCAGAACTCGAAGGGCATATAGTCGTTTCTCAACACGACGTTGCGCGAGAACGAGTAGCCCATCTCGAGGATCCTCTCCGGGCTGTAGTGAAAGGTGTGCTCATACCTGTAGTCCACCTTGTCGGACAGGAAGTCGAACGCTATGCCTTCCGAACACAGGCTAAGGGCCTTTTCCATGACCGCCCTCACGAAGGCGTAGTTGTCACCCCTCTCGAGCCTGAAGTTGAACACCCCGGAAGCTATGCCTATGTCAAAGGTCTCGTCGATCGTCGCCTCGAGGAAATCCATGGCCGCAAAGCGGCAGTGTGCTTTCGCGTGCCTCTGTCGAGCGATCTCCACCAGGTCGGGCACGAGGTCGATACCGTAGTAGCGAAACGATGAGCACTTCTTCTCCAGGGTAAGGACGAGGTCTCCGAACCCGCACCCGATGTCGAGAAAGCTTTTGCCTTCGCACTCGTGGAGCGATGTGAGCATCTCGAACCTGACCTCCTGCTTGCCCTTGTCCCACCCCAGGGTCTTGGGTGAGTACCCGTATCTGCCGAGCCGTTCCCTGTACCTGGTGATGACGAGGTCGACATCATGGCCGGAAAGTTTCATAGTACGATGTCTCCCATGAAGTTCAGCAAGTTCTTGTAGGCGATGTTCTCGATCTTCTCTCCGGGAAGGCCGTCGGCAAATGCACTGAACCGCTCTCTCAAAAGCTTGAGATCGAACTCCGGGAAGTCGGAACCTATGCATACCCTCCTGTCAAATTGCCTGAACGCATAGGCTATGTCCAGGTCGATGGAGCTTCCCGCGTACTTGCAGATGGTGAAGGAAAGATCCAGGAGAACGTCGTCGAAGAGCCTCGCGATCTCGATCATCTCGAGGAGACGCACGCAACCGGCATGAAGGAGGATCACCTTGCACCCTTTCGTCTTGTCGAGGAGGGACACGAGCGCGTCCAGGGCGTATGTGTCCCTGTCCATCCCGGGGGCATACGGATACGTACAAATGAGGGTCACCAGGCCCTGTTCTGCCGCCTCGTTCACGGCCGCCGGGAGGTTCGGGTGGGTAAGGGGGGTGTGGGAAAGCCTCGGGTGGATCTTTATCCCGACGTACCCCTTGTCTCTCAAGGAGGAGACATGGCGGGAAAGATCCCTGCGTGGGCCGAACCGTGAAGGGTTCAAGAACGCCACTGGCAAGAGCCTGTCCGAGCCCCTTCTCACGAAACTGGCGAACTCGTCTTCGGCATAGCCGCCGATCCCTTCCATGCCAACGGCCAGGGCCCACTTCACGTCATGAAGATCCATCTGCTCCTTCAGGCGGTCCATGTGGGCCGATGTCTGAGGGCGCCCGGGGGTCCACCCCCCGGTGATGGTGGGATGTGTCAGCGCGTCGAAGATGGGAACAACGGGGGTGGGTTCCCCGCGCCCTGTCTCATCGCTGTGCATTTCCTGCCCTGCCGCCTCCTGTTTCAGGCCTTGTCTGCATACTTCTTGAGGCACACCGTCTCGAAGGTCGTCCATTTTCTCCTGTCGATGCACTCGTACCAGATGTCTTCCTGCTGTTCTATGAACTCGAGCTTATGGAAGAACTCCTCGGTATGATGCTCCTTGGGGATGATGACCACGCCCGTATCGTCGCACACGCCGATCGCCCCGTGGTACCGTCTCAGACGGTCTTCGAAGGTGTCTCGGTCGAAGGGGGTGTCGACCTTCTGGTTGAAGCACCCGACAGGGTTGAACCCCGTGCACCATATCGGCCATCGTTCTTTGATGAGACGGTGTGCGTCCCTGAGATACCCCCTCACCACGATCGCCGAGACCTGCCTGTACAGGATGAGGAACTTGGACACGAGGTCACCGAAAACGGCCCTGTCCTTGCAGTCGAACACCTCTACGAGGGCCACGTCGCCCTCCTGTACGTGCTGGAGCCGTTCGTGCACATCCCAGTTGCTCTCTCCGTAGGCATACGCCCAGAAGACGTTCCCGACCCTGAAATGTCCTTCGCTTATGGGCCTGACATCCGGCACGGCGCCGGTCTTACCGAGGCAGTCCGCCACCTCGGTGGAGGAGACCCTGTTTCTCTTGATGTAATCGATGATCTTTTCCTTCCACTCGTGGGAATCCACCGTTGTACCCCCTTCGCTTATGTGTTGAGATTCCTTTTATGCGTACGTGATGGTCACCCTTGTCCTTGCCTCGTTCAGGATCCTTTCTATGTCCCCCGGCGTTTCAGCCCTCGCGATGAGGTAGGCGTGCCGAGACCTGTCGTCTGACGGCGGGGCAAGCACGTCTCCCACACCGAAGTTCAGGCCGAAGTCGATGATCGAGTCGTTCGAAGAGAGCCAATCGATGCCGGAGATTGACGCGACCTTTCCGGGGTCGAACAGAAGGAACTCGAGGACGACACAGTGGTCCCTGCGTTCGAAGTGGATCTCGGTTATGTGCTCTCCCAAGGCGCACCTGATGAGGAGCTCGTTTATATCGAGACCCGTCATCTCGGGGACGATGTGAGACGATATCTTCGTCCCTCCCCCGCGGGCCGCTATCTCGATGAGGTAGAACGTCCCGTCTCGACACTTGTACTCGGCATGTGTGATGCCGAAGGGCAGGCCCATACAGGTGACGATCCGCTCGTTGAGTTCCATGAGCTGGGGATAATCGAAGTCCGGGTCCCAGTGGCGGTAGAGAAGCCGCGATGCTATCATCTCCGAGTGCCTGAACGGCCTCTTTTTCGATACCACGAGCGAGTAGGCCTTTTCCGCTGTCTTGAACCCCTCGACCGTGAACTCTACGCCTTCGATGTACTCCTCCGCGAGGATGCATCCCGCAGGGCTGAACCTCAGGGTGTCCGTGTAGCTTGCACGGAGGTCTTCCTCAGACGTCACCTTGTGCACCCCCCTGCTCGATTGGCTGGCCGGTGGCTTTATGACCAAGGGGTATCCGTGTTCATCAGCGAACTCCAATGCGTCTTCCATTGTTTTGCAGAGCATGAATGCGGGCGTGGAGAACCCGTGATCTTTCAGGAACGTCCTCATGGCGTACTTGTCGGTGAAGAGGGTCGCGGCCCTCATGCCGATCCCGGGCAGGCGCATCTTTTCGCAAAGGTAGGCAACGGTCGGGACTGCGATGTCTGTCTGGTCCGTGACGATGGCATCAGGCCGGTACTTCCTCGCGATCTCGAGGTTTCGTTCTTTGTCGAGCACGTCTGCAACGACTCCCACGTCGGCGTACCTGAAGCCGGGCGAGTCCTCGTAGAGGTTCGTGTTCACGACGAACAGCCCCATGTCCTTGGCCTTCCTGATGAGCGGGACCTGCCATTCTCCGCCTGCCACTATCATGATTCTCTTGGTCGAGTCAGTCGGCATTGATCTTCTCGTCTATCACGTAAAGCGGTCGCCTCTTCACCTCTTCGAAGATCTTCCCTATGTACAGCCCGCATATGCCGATTACGCCTATCACGAGACCGCCCATGAAGTATATGGAAACAATGAGGCTCGTCCAGCCGAGCTGTACAGACGGGTGCATCAGCTTGGTAATGACCGCATATACCCCGAAGCACATGGACAAAAAGGAAATGAGGAAACCCAGCTGGACGGCAAGCCTCAACGGCTTGTCGGAAAAGGCGAGAATGGCCCCGACCGCCAGGCGTACGAGCTTTTTCAGGTTGTAGGAGGTCTTTCCGTGCATCCTGGGCGCGTGCTCCACGTCCACCGTGGTCGAACTGAATCCGAGCCAGTTGACGAGACCGCCGAAGAACCTGGTCTGCTCGTGCATTTTCGACAGCTCACGTACGACCTTGCGGGACATGATGCGGAACGAACCGATGCTGGGATCCATTCTTGTTTCCGTCAGGTATGAGAGTACAGCATAGAAGGTTTTGGAAAAAAGCCGTTTGACAACCCCATCCTGCCTTTCCGCTCTTCGCGCCAGCACGATGTCGTGGCCTGAGAGTGCCTTTTCGTAGAGCCGTGGGATCTCTTCGGGCCTGTCCTGGAGGTCGCAGTCCATGATCACCACCCACTCGCCTTTGCACATGTCCAACCCGGCGGCGATCGCATGGTGCTGTCCGAAGTTCCTGCTGAGCCTGGCGGCCTTCACCCTCGGGTCTTTCCCGGCGATTTCCCGGATGACCTCCCAGGAGCGGTCCTGGCCCCTGTCTTCGACGAGAACGATCTCGTAATCCGGCCCCAGTGTTCTCAATACACTGGTGAGCCGCTCGTGCAGTTCATGCAAGCATGCCTCGGCCTGGTAGACGGGTATCACCACCGATATCGTAACTGCCCGTTCACTCATGTCATGCATGATGCACCCCAACCGGGGATGTCCATGATACCATTTGGCAAGATTCGCATTCGATTCTATCACAGCATGTCGAAGCGCGTAACCCCTCAAAGAGAAAGTCAAGCTCTTCCCTGCGAGGGAACGTACTGTGAACGGTGCTCATCGGACTTGCACGATGCGGGGTTTGCGAGGTAATGATAGGTGAAGCGATTCCGGCAGGATGCATGGGTTTGATATGGACATTCCGTTCAACAAGCCGTTCGTGGCGGGCAGGGAGCTGTACAACATAGCCCAGGCGGTGGTCAGGGGCCAGCTCGCGGGCGACGGCTACTTCACGAGGCGATGCCACGGGTGGCTGCAGGAGAAGCTCGGCTGCACCAAGGCCCTGCTCACGCACTCCTGCACGGCGGCGATCGAGATGGCCTCCATCCTCGCGGACATCGGCCCCGGCGACGAGGTGATCGTGCCCTCGTTCACCTTCGTGTCCACCGCGAACGCCTTCGTGCTCAGGGGAGGGGTGCCTGTCTTCATAGACATCAGGCCCGACACCCTGAACATGGACGAGACCCTCGTCGAACAGGCCGTGACACGGCGCACCAAGGCTGTCGTGCCCGTGCACTACGCAGGCGTCCCCTGCGAGATGAACACGATCTGCGACGTGGCGCGAAGGCACGGCCTCCTCGTGATCGAGGACGCAGCCCAGGCGCTCCTCTCCCAGTACGAGGGGAAGTACCTCGGCACGCTGGGCACCTTCGGCTGCCTGAGCTTCCACGAGACGAAGAACATCATAAGCGGAGAGGGTGGGGCCCTGCTCGTAAACGACGAGAGGTTCGTCAAGCGCGCCGAGATCATCCGTGAGAAGGGCACGGACAGGGCGCAGTTCTTCAGGGGCGAGGTGGACAAGTACACCTGGGTGGACATCGGGTCGTCCTACCTGCCGAGCGAGCTCGTGAGCGCCTTCCTCTTCGCCCAGATGGAGAACGCGGAGCGCATCGTGGCCAAGAGGCGTTTCCTGTTCGACCTCTACTACAACGCCCTGAGGCCGCTCCAGGACAGGGGGTGCGCGCGTCTGCCCTACCTCGGCAAAGGCATGGCCGGAAACGGCCACATCTTCTACCTGATCACGGCATCCCTCGAGGAGCGGACGAGGCTCATCGGCCGTCTGAAGGAAAGGGGTATCCTCGCCGTGTTCCACTACGTGCCGCTGCACTCGTCGCCGGCGGGCAGAAAGTACGGCAGGGTATCGTCCACCATGCGCGTGACGGAGGAGACGAGCGAGCGCCTGGTGCGCCTGCCGCTCTACTTCGACATGGGGGAGAAGGACGTGCAGCGGGTGGCGCACGAGGTAATGGCATTCTACGGTCTCGCGTGAAAGATTCCGCGTGCGGGACGAAGGCGCGCAAGGGGGAGGGGATGCTGGCGGCTGCTCGGTGCATGGGTGAAGGGGATGGGTGAGGCCCCACGGTTGTCCTTTCCCGCGCGGCACCCGGTCCTTGCGTGCGGCCTTTTGGGCCTTGTGCTGGTCGGCGCCTTCCTGGAGGCCAGGGCGCTGCCCCTGGGCGGTTCCTTCATAGGCGGCATCGACGTCAAGGACCACCACTACTGGTGCATCCGTTTCTTCAAGGATCACGTGCTGTCAGGCACCTTTCCCCTGTGGAACCCCCACATGTACTCTGGCCACCCGTTCGCCGCGAACCCGGCGAACTTCGTCTTCTACCCGCCGATCGCCCTGTACGTGATCTTCCCCCTTGCTTGGGCCTTCAACATCGACCTCGTGCTGCACCTGCTCGCGTGCTGGGTGGGGATGTACCTGCTGGCGCGCCGCATGACGGGCTCTTCGGCCGGGGCGCTCACGGCCGCCCTCGTGTACACGTTCAACGGCCAGCTGTTCGAAAGGATATACGGAGGCCACCTCACCTTCATCCATTCCGCGGCCGTTATCCCCTTTGTCTTCCTCGCCATGGAGCGGGTGTTCGAGGAGGACAGGCCCGGCCTGTTCGCCCTTGCGGGCGCCCTCCTGGGCCTGCTGATCCTGACCGGGAACACCCAGATCATCTTCTACGTGTGCGTGCTGCTGTGTCTCTACCTGCCTGTGCGCTACGTGTCGCGCTTCGGCTTTTCCGGCCTGAAGCGCTTTGCGGCTTACTGCCTTTGGTTTCTCCTCGTGCCCGCCGTGTCGTTCGGCGTGTCCGCCGTATTCCTGCTGCCTGTGGCCGAGTTCATCGCCCTGTCCGACAGGGCGGAGAAGACCTACGAGTTCGCCGTGAACGGGTCGTTCGGGGGTTCACTCCTGTACACCCTCCTGGTCCCGCACCCGGAGACGCGCAAGATCGCCACGTTCTGGGAGTTGGGCGGGTACTGCGGGGTCATCGCCCTCGCCCTCGCGGGCATTGGGGTCTTTTCGGCAAGACACAGGAGGAAGGCATGGGTCGTCGCCCTGCTGCTCGCGGTGACGATGACCTTCGTGTTGGGTGGGTACACCCCCTTGTACCGGCTCTACTACGAGTTCATCCCGCTCCTGGGCAATTTCAGGGTGCCTGCGCGGGCGCTCACGATAGCGGTGTTCTTCCTTTCCCTGCTCGTGTCCTTCGGCGCTTCGTACCTGTGGGAAGAGCGCGACGGGAAGAAGATCGCGCTCCTCGCCTCCTGTTCCGGGCTCGTCCTCGCCGCGCTGCTTGCCTTCGGGCCGCTCTTCTACGACGTCCCGCTGCTGGCGCCTTCCATGACCCACGCCTACGCGTTCGTCTTTCTGGGCTCGGCGGCAGTGGCCTCTCTCGCGCTGAGGAAGTGGAAGGTCCCGGCCCTCGCTCTGGTTCTCTTCTTCATGTTCGCGGACCTCTTCCTGGTGTATGCGCCAGGGATACCGGTCATCAACGAGGCCGAGCTCACCCGGGACGAAGACTTCGAGAAGGTCATCGCCGGCCCTGCGGGCGACTACCGCGTCATGGTGCCCATCTCGTTGAATCCCGAAGTGCCGCTTTCACCCCTCGCGTCACGCTGCAACGTGAAGGGGTACGAGAACGCGGGCGGGTACGTGCAGGCAGCGGTCATGGACTACTACCGGTTCGTCCATGCCATGGCCGGGGTGGAGCCGCCCGTGATGTCCAGGCACACGCTCGGCATGGACGTCTTCACCGAGGGCCGCGTCTTCAGCTCGAAGATCCTCGGGGTCAAGTACGCCGTCGCCATGACAGGCCAGGGGTGGCGACTCCTGCGGGCGGACTGGTACATGCCGAGGGCCCGTCTCGTCCACAAGGTGAAGGTGGTGCCTGACTATCGAGACCACCTCGCCATACTCAAAGACCCGGGGTTCGACCCCCTGGATGTCGTGCTCCTCGAGAAGGCGGACCCCGGTCCCCTGGGGGAGATCGCTCAGGCCGGAAAAGATGCGGGGCCTGCGGACTCGGTGAGGATGGTCTCCTACGGGCCTGACAGGATGGAGATCGAGGCCTCATCCCCTTTGGCGTCATACCTTCTCTTGAGCGAGCTGTACTACCCCGGGTGGAAGGCATACGTCGACGGGAAGCGCGCGCCCGTCCTCAGGGCCGACTACCTGCTCAGGGCGGTACCGCTGCGTGCAGGCACGCACGCGGTGACCATGGTGTACAGGCCTGCGAGCTTCATGGCCGGCCTCGCCGTAACGCTCGTGACGCTCGTCGCCCTCGCTGCATGCCTGCTGTGGGCGAAGAGGAGGCCCTCGGCGGAGCCTGAAGCGGCCGCGCCAGCCGGCCTGCAGGGTGGCGATGACGGTGCGGCCCCAAGGGAAGGCGGGCCTCAGGGAAGACGGCGTGGGGGGAAAAGGCGGTGAAGTCGGGGAAGAAGGGTATCGGCGAGAAGGGGGCGGGCAGGGCCGTCAAGGAGCGGGCGACAAGGCCTGAGGTGCAAGGGGGCCCGTCTCGCGCACCGAACGAGGGAAGCCCAGAGGGGACGCACCCGGACGCGGTGCCGGCATTGCCTTCGGGCGCCATGGCCTTTTGGGGCAGGGCGTGGCCGGTGGTGCTCGTCGTGACGTTGATGCTCGCGTTCTTCGGCGTAAAGGTGATCCCGCGCGGGGACGCCTTCATCGCAGGCATCGACGTGAGGGCCTACTTCTACTGGTTCGAGACGTTCACCAGGGAGAGCATCCGCCACGGGCAGGTCCCGTTGTGGAACCCGCACTACTACTGCGGTCACCCCTTCCTGGCCAACCCGCAGACCTTCGTGTTCTACCCCTCCACGCTCCTGTTCGTGACCCTTCCCCTCCCGTGGGCGTTCAACCTGGATGTCGTGCTCCACGTGCTCGTGGCCTCCCTCGGCGCGTACGCGCTCACAATGCGCCTCACGTCGAACGGGGCTGCGGCGGCATTCTCCGCCCTGTCGTACGGCATGTGCGGCTACTTCATGGACAAGATCTACGCCGGGCACCTCACCATGATCCACACCGCAGCGCTCATCCCGTGGGTTTTGCTCGCGCTCGAGAAGGCCCTCGACTCGGGGCGGTGGCGGCATTACGCGCTCGCGGGGCTCGTCTTCGGCATCCAGATCCTCGGCGGAGAGCCTCAGAACTCGTTCTACACCCTGTTTTTCACCGCGGTGTACGTCGTGGTGAGGGGGTTTCCCGGGGTCCGGAAGTCATCGGCAAGACCCGCCCTCGGCCTTGCCGCGAGGTTCGCTGCCTTCATGGCCGTGGCGTTCTCGGTGGCTGCGGTGCAGGTCATCCCTTCGGTCGAGTTCCTCGGCCTGTGCGACAGGGCCGAGAAGTCGTACACGTTCGCCACCGGGTTCTCGTACCCGCCCCAGTGCCTCTTCACCTTCCTCGTGCCAAAGCCCCAGCTGACCCCGATCGAGTGGGGCGAGGCCCATATCCCCTTCCGGCAACTCATTCTCAGCTGGGAGCTCTCCGGGTACCTGGGCGTGGCCGGCGTCGTGCTGGCTGCCCTGGGCGCGGCCATGTCACGTGGCAGGAAGGGGAGGGCCGCGCTGCTTGCGGTCATGGGGCTCTCGCTGGTCGTCATGCTCGGCAGCTATACGCCCCTGTACCGCGTGCTCTACGGCCTCGTGCCCGGGTTCGCAACGTTCCGGATACCTTCGAGGGCCGTGGTGTTCCTGGTCCTCACCCTCGCGGTCTTCGCAGGCATGGGGGTCGACTCGCTCATGGACAGGACGAGGTCGCGTACCGCAGGGGCGGTCGTCACGGGCGCGTGGGCGGTGATCCTCGTGCTCCTCGTCGCGGGGTCGCTGGTCTTTACCGTCCCCATCCTCTCGCGCCAGGTCCTTGTGTCTTTCGCCTTTCTCTGCGCAGCCTGCGGCCTCTGCGTCTGGACCCTGAGGTCGGGCTGGAAGGCCCCTGTCTACGGGCTCGTGCTCCTGGTCTTCGTGGATCTCGCTTCGACCTACGCCTCGGCTATCCCCCTGCACAGAGAAAAGACGCTGCTCGAGCCGAACGAGATCGAGAGGTTCCTCGCGCAGGACAAGGATTTCACGCCACATGCCTTCCGCGTCGCCTACCCGGCGAACCTCGACGTCGAGTACAGCCCGTTGAGGGGCATGGCCAAGGGATACCAGAACCTGAACGGGTACAACCCCATCGTGCTCAGGGACTTCTACCGTTTCGTGCACGACATGGCCGCCGTGCCTCTCATGACAGTGACGAGGCACACGCTGGCGCTCGGGGTGTTCTTGGGGGACAGGGTCTTCTCTTCGAGGATCCTGGGGGTCAAATACGCGGTGTGCCTAGAAGAGAACGGCGGAATCTTAGCGAAGGAAGCCCCCGTTTACCAGCCGAGGGCGGTGCTCGTGCATGACGTGGTATATGCAGGCGGCCGTGATGAAGCCCTGGCGCACCTCAAAGACCCGCGCTTCGACCCGGCGCGCTCGGTCGTGCTCGAGGAGAAGGACCGCCTGATAGCGGGGGTGCCGGATGCTCCCGCCAAGGGGGGACAGGGCGCATCGGGTGCGACCGTCGTGCGCTACGAGCCACAGCGCATCGAGGTGAGGACACAAAGCCCGACGAACTCCCTCCTCATTCTGAGCGAGCTCTTCTACCCGGGCTGGAGGGCGTACGTGGACGGCAGGGAGGCGCCTGTGGTGAAGGCGGACCTCATCCTCAGGGGCGTACCCGTGCCCGCAGGCTCCCACGTGGTGAGCATGGTGTACCGGCCGCTGTCTTTCTACGCGGGGCTCGCGGTCAGCATGGCCGCCCTGGTCGTCCTGGCGGCCCTGTACCTCGGGAGGAAGGTGCTCTCCGCAGCCGCGGCGGATCGGCATCGAGCCTGAGCGAGTTCAAGGATCCCGAAGCGCCCGGGGATTGTTACTATACCCGCAACAACATGACCCGAAAGGCCCAGGGGTCCCGACGCACACGGGGATTGTGCCTCTGGGAACCGAACCACGACGTTCGGATCCATAAAGTGAAACGCCCAAGGGTCCCGGCGCGCCCGGGGCTTTTCGTCTCGCCGCTCGCCCAGGGGTGAGACGGGTGTCCTGGCATCCCGCACCGTGCCCCCAGCCCAGCACGTGCGCGCCCCTCGCTCGAGGTGTCTAGCCGCCTCGGTCGCCCCGGTCTACGCGCTCCCAGTAGGGGACGTACCTGCTCGAGATGGCGAGCCCCCTGTCTCCCATGTACTGTTCGAACACGTCCGTGAGGTAGATGAAGGCGTAGATCTCGTTGATGCGTGCGCAGAGCTTGGAGGCCCTGGGCCTGGATGCCTCCACGAGGGTCTCCATGGGGCCGCCCTTCTTCAGGTGCCTCGCCAGGTCGTACTTGGTGAGCATGGCGCCCATGCGGAAGTCCCTCTGGATGGAGAGCACGCCGGTTGTGGGGTTCGCGTACACGGGGACGGCGCCGTAGTGGGTCGCGTGGTGGCGGATGTCGAGGAGGTCGTCGCAGGCCTCGATCATCTCGGAGACCGCCATGTAGTCCTTGTGGCGGTTGATCTTGAGCCAGTACCTGAGGTCCGATGGGCTCATGGCTATGGGCTTGGTGCGGTCCACCTTGATGGGGGCCAGCTCGTCGCGGTTGAGGAGCATGAACAGCTCGTTGGACACTGCGCACACCGCCTGGTAGAGGTCGCCGTGCAGGGCGTCGAAGGCCTCCTTCGCCTCGAAGACCCTGAGGTCGAGGCTCGCCCCCTCGCCGAGCGGCTGCGAGAACAGGCGTTCCATGAGTTCGATTTGGTAGAAGGCGCCCGCGAGCTTGACCTCCACCGTGTAATGGAGGAGCTGGATGTAGGCGATCTCGCGTTCCTGCCTCGGCGTGAGGCCGCCCCCCGAGACGTTCTCGTAGCAGGCCACGTCGAAGTCCGCTGCGAGCTCCCTGAGGCCCCACCAGTAGTCGAGCGCGGTGAGGTCCTTGTACTTCTCCTCCTTGTCCTTGCCGTGACAGAGGTGGCGGTCGATCATCCGTGGCTTCGCCATCTATGTTCCTCTCGTGCCCTGCCGGCCGGTGGTGCGTCGTTTCCCCGGCTGTCCTTCACCATGAATAAAGGGAAAGGAAATCCGTTGCAAGAGGATTCCGCCCCCATGCGTCCCAGGCTGCGCCCGGGACCTGGGTGATGCCTGGCGCCGGGGGGGTGCGGCGGGGCGCGAAAAGCGGAGCGCGGCTTGACTCCCGGCCGTGGTATGGCATACTTGCCTGGAGGGTTCTTCCGGGGCGCTGCACGACCGGGCCCGTCCGTAGTGTGAGGGGAGGTTTGCGTGAACGAGGCATTCAGGAGCATTCCGAAGGTGGACGTCGTGTTGTCCGAGCCGGCCGTGAGAGACCTGCCCTACGACCGGGAGATCGTCAAGCGCTTCGTGAAGAACAGGCTGGATGCGATCAGGGGGGCGATCGCATCCGGCAGCCTTAGCGAGAGCCCGAACGCGGCCGCAGTGGCTCTGGCGGTGGCGGCCGAGGCCCGCGACCTCATGGAGACCGCCCTGGTGCGCGTGATCAACGCGACCGGCGTGGTGGTGTTCACCAACCTCGGCAGGGCGCCGCTCGCCAGGGAGGCATCCTTTGCGGCGCTCGAGGCCGCAGGCGGGTACACGAACCTCGAGTACCGGCTCGACCAGGGCAGGCGCGGTTCCCGGCAGGATCACATCCGCCCCGTGGCGAGGGCCTGCTTCGGCGCACAGGACGCGCTCGTGGTCAACAACAACGCGGCCGCGGTGCTGCTGGTGCTCGCCAGCCTCGCGAGGGGAAAGGAAGTCATCGTCTCGCGGGGCGAGCTCGTCGAGATAGGGGGCTCGTTCCGCATGCCGGATGTCATGGCGCTCAGCGGCGCGATCATGCGGGAGGTGGGCACCACGAACAAGACGAGGCTGTCCGATTACCGGTCGGCCCTGGGGGAGAACACCGGGCTCATCATGAAGGTGCACCGGAGCAACTTCTCGCTCGTGGGGTTCACCGACGAGGTCGGCCTTGGCGAGCTGGCCGCTCTCGCGCGGGAGGCGGGGGTGCCCTTCTTCGTCGACATGGGCTCGGGAACGCCCTTCGACCTCTCGCCGTGGGGGATCACGGACGAGTGGACCGTACCCTCGTGCCTCGCCCTGGGCGCGGACGTCCTCTGCTTCAGCGGGGACAAGGTCCTGGGCGGGCCCCAGGCTGGAATCATCCTGGGCAGGTCCGACCTGGTGGAAAGGATGGCGAGGCACCCGCTGCACCGCGCGGTGCGCGTCGACAAGTTCACCATAGCGTCCCTGGGCGCAACCCTGAGGCTGTTGGCCCAGGGCAGGACGGACAGCATACCGGTGCTCAGGATGATCACCGAGCCCGAGACCGAGGTAAAGCGACGCGCCACCAGGCTCGCCCGTCTCCTGAAGCTCGAGGGGGCGCGCGTCGTGCCCACCAGGGCGGTGGTGGGCGGCGGTTCGGCGCCGACGAAGACCTTCGCCTCCTACGGCGTCGCGCTCAGGCACGAGTCGGCGAACAGGGTACACGCAGGCCTCAGGGCCGCCAGGCCCGCGGTGGTCTGCCGCATCGAGGAAGACATGCTCGTGTTCGACCTCAAGGCGGTCGACCGGCAGGAAATCCCGGTGCTCGCCAGGATCATACGCGAGGTGACCAGCCATGCCGTATGAGGTGGGCGTGGCCTTGGGCGGCGGCGGGGTGAGGGGACTCGCGAACGTCGGCGCCCTGAAGGCCTTGCTCGATGCCGGCGTGAAGCCCGCCTGCGTCTCGGGCACAAGCATGGGCGCCATCGTGGGATCCCTGTACGCCGCGAGCCTCGACGTGAAAGAGGTGGAGCGCACCCTCAGGAGGGCGTTCACCTCGGAGGAATTCAGGCGCAGGGTGGAGCGGTTCGCAGGCTCCGGTTCCGACCTTGACCGCGGCTTCATGGAAAAGGTCCTCGAGAGCGTACGCAAGGGATACTTCTTCTACCGTTTCATGTTCAGGGAATCGGTGGTGGCCGAGGGCGCGTTCCTCGAGGGCATGGAGAGGATCGTGCCGGACATGAACTTCTCGGAGCTCATGATACCCTTCGCGTGCATGACGCTGGACCTCGTCTCGGGCCTGCCGCAGATCCTGCGCTCGGGCAGCGTCAGGCTCGCGGTCAGGGCGTCCAGCGCGGTGCCCGGGTTCCTGCCGCCGGTGCGCGTGGAGCACATGGTGTGCGTGGACGGCGCGTGGGCCGAGTCGGTCCCCGTCTCTGCGGCCAGGGTGCTGGGCGCGCGCTTCGTGGTGGGCGTCGACGTGTCGAGGGACATCGAGCCCATCGACGGCAGCCGGGACATCGACAACAGCCTGGACATACTCGTGCGCGCAGGCGACCTCACGAGGCTCTTCATGAACACCCTCAGGACGGCGCAGGCCGATTTCGTCATCCACCCCGAGGTGGGCGACGCCGCGTGGAACGCGTTCGACGACATCGACGCCTACATCGCCGCAGGCTACAGCGAAGCGGCCGGGAGGATCCCGGCCCTGAAGAAGGCCTTGCGCGTGCACCGGATCAAGGAGGCGCTGGGCCTGGCGAAGAAGCGGGGCTCGTGAGGTGCGGGAAGACAAAGATGTGACGCGTAAACCCCTGGAGGCGGACGCCGGCGACGTCCGGGGCCCGGCCGGTCCTTCCCCCGGGGGACGCATCCTCGCGGCGGGCGCGGCAGTGCTCGTCTCGGCGGTGATCGTTGCCGTCACGACCACGCCGGTGACCGACTCCGACCTGTGGTTCCACCTCGCCTACGGCAGGTACCTCCTCGAGCACGAGACGCTCGTGCCGGACCACACCGCGTTCAGCTGGACGCCCACGGACAACGACACCATCTACTGCGCGTGGATACCGGAGGTGGTGTTCCACCTGCTCCACGAGCGGGGCGGCATGGCCCTGCTCTCTGTCCTTCGCGCGCTCGTCCTGGCCTGTGTCGTCGCCCTCGCGGCCGCGACGGCAGGCGTGTGGAGGGGGCGCGGCGGAAGGCCCGTCTTCGCGCTCGTCCTGCTGCTGTCGGTCCTCATGTCGCAGGCGGGGCTCAGGGTGAAACCCGAGCTCTTCTCCTATCTCTTCATGGCGGTCTCCACGTGGGCCTGGCTCCATGCCAGGTCGCGCCCGGAAGGCCCGAGCCCGTGGATCTACCTGCTGCCCCTTATCATGCTCTTCTGGGTGAACTCGCACGGAGCGTTCATCTTCGGGCTCGTGTTCGCGGCGTGCGTGTTCGCGGGCGAGGCCGTGAATCTCTGCGTGCCCGGCCGCGACGCGCGCCTGCAGAGAGGGGCCCTGGGTCATGCGGCCGCCGCCTTCGGGCTCACCCTGGCGGCGACGCTCGTCACGCCGTACGGGGCGGCATACCCGGCCAAGCTCCTCGACACCATGATCCTGCACCCGGGCGAGTTCGCCTACCACATGAAGACCATAGCGGAGTACCAGAGCATCTTCTTCGACCAGGCACGCAGCCTCCACTTCGTGGAATACCTCGTGGCCGGTCTCGCCGTCCTCGCCGCGATGTTCTTTATGGTGTTCAGGAAAAGGGGGACGGACTGGGCTCTCGTGCTCGTGAATGTCGTGTTCGCGCTTTTGTATGCGAGGTTCTTGAGGGCCACCTACTTCTTCGCGGTCGTGTTCCTCTTCACCTGCGCCTTCCTGGTGAGGACCTCCCAGGAGGGCGCCACCGGCACGTCTCCAGCCGGGAGGGGGGCAAAGGCGGCCCTCGGTGCGGTCTTGGGAGCGGTCGTGGCGTTCTTCTCCGTTCGGGCCCTGTTCGAGACCTTCTTCGCACCCGGGATCGGCTGGAACCCCCCTTACGAGGCGCCGGTGGAGGAGGCCCGCTACATCGCCCGGCATCACGCCGGGGCGCGCCTTGGGAACGACTACGCGACCGGCGCCTACCTCATGTGGGCGTCAAAGGGCAGAACCAAGGTGTTCATCGACGCGAGGTACTTCCCCTACAAGACCTGGTACGACGAGTACGCGGCCTTCGAGGAAGAGGAGAACCAGGCGTCGTTCGAGGAGCTGGCGGAGGGGTACGGGTGCGACGTGTGGTGCGTCTCCATCGATTCCCCGCTCGCGTGGCGGTTCCTCTCGTCTTCGAGGTGGGCCATCGCCATGTACGGCCGCTCTGCTGCCGTGTTCGTCAGGCCCGGCGAGGTTCGGGCCATGGTGCGGCCGGATGCGGAAAGGCTCGCAGAGGGGCCCGGTCATTACCGGAAGATCGAGCTCGCGAGGTTCGCTCTGAGGGCCGGGGACGACAAGACGGCGGCGATCGTCTCCAGGGGCGCATGCAGGGACGTGGCCGGCTCGGTACGACCGTGCCTGAGCGCCGAGACCGCCCTTGTCGTGGGCGACTCCCTGGCGCGCAAGCGGAGGTACCGGGAGGCGGTGCAGGTGCTGCGCTCGGGAGCGAAGTGCACAGAAGGCCTGCTGCCCGCCGTGTTCGCCAGGTGGGACGGGTGCAACGCCCGTGTGGCCGAGCTGCACGTGCACCTCGGCATGGCGCTCTTGGCCATGATGCGGCCTGCCGAGGCGGCTACGGAGTTCAGGAAGGCGCTCGCGATCGAGCCCGGCCGCGTGGACGCCTCGAGGCTCCTCGCCGAGACCGTAAAGCGGCTCGATGCCTTGTCCAGGACGGCCGCGGGCCTCGAGGAGGAGGCGAGGAGGAGGCCTTCCGACCTGGACGTGCACAGGAGACTTGCAGCCGTCCTGGTGATGCGGGGCGATCTCAACAGGGCCTACGATATCTCCTTTGCCCTTGCGAAGGCCGACCCGAGACATCCCGAGGACCTGTACAACCTCGCCTGCATACAGGCCATGCGCGGCAGCACGCAGGAGGCGCTCGAGTACCTGGGGAGGGCCCTGGATGCAGGCCTGCCGGACCCCACCATCATCGAGACGGACCCTGATCTCGACCCCATCAGGGATACCCGCGCCTTCAGGGAGCTCCTGTCCCGCTCGAAGAAGGGGTGACGCCGAAGGTCGTTGTCCCGCATGCGCCTGGTGCGCAAGTGGAATGTTTTGGATGGGAAAGTTCTGGTAAATCCTTGTCCCCCATGAGCCTTGCCCGCGAGCATACCACCCCCCCCTCTTGCCGAAACCATACCCCTCCTCCCCCATGCGCCTGGCCCGCGAATGCTGTCTCTTGCCGCGCCCGGGGCAGGGATGATGACGTAGGTGGGCTTGGGCGGCGCCTTCGCGTGGTGCATGCAATGCTGCCGATGCGGGGAATCGTATTTCTTAGGGTTTGTCTTGGGTATCGGTGTGTGCTCATGGGTACGTCTTCCCGAAGGCGGCCACGGGGCGGGAGTGATCCCCGGCCGGCTGCCGCTTGCCGTGGGCCGGGTGTCGGGGGCTGTGGGCGAAGCCCAGGGCGTGGCGCACCGTATCTTGGTGGAGCCGGCCGGGCAGGTCAAGGCCAGTCGATCGGTGGGGGTCTTCGTGGGACGAGCGATGCCTATTGCCCGGACGGCCCGGCGCATGGGAAAATGCGCAAAGGTTCGACCTTGCGCAGGCGAGGGTTTCGCAAGCGCCCGGGGGAAGGAGTGGAAAAGGACTTGCCCATTGATATGCTCGTGAGCGGCGAGGGGGAGGGCATCAGGCTCGACGCGTTCGTGGCAGGGGCGATCGGCGTCGGCAGGGGGCCTGCCGCACGCGCCGTGGAGCAGGGGCGCATCAGGGTCGACGGCCTGGCGCGGAAGCCCTCGTTCAGGCTCAAACAGGGCATGAGGGTGCAGGGCGCCTGCCCCGCTCCCAGGCAGGCCGGGCCTGTCGAGCCGGTGGGGATCCCCCTCGAGGTCCTCTACGAAGACGAGTGGATAGTGGTGGTCAACAAGCCCGCGGGCATGAGCGTGCACCCGGGCGCGGGCGCCTCCGGGCCGACGCTCGCAGGCGCGCTCATCGCCCGGTACCCGGAAATGGCCCTCGTCGGAGACCCTGAAAGGCCCGGCATCGTGCACAGGCTCGACAAGCTCACCACCGGCGTCATGGTCGCGGCCAGGAACGCCCATGCGCACGCCGTCCTCTCGAGGGCGTTCAAGGCGCACGAGCACACGCGCATCTACCTCGCCCTCTGCTGGGGGTCTCCAGGCAAGGACTCGGGGACCATCGAGACGTTCATGCAACGCAACCCCAAAGACCGCACCCGCATGACATCGAGGGCGAAAGAGGGCAGACGCGCGGTGACCCACTGGGAGGTCCTCAAGCGCTGGAGGGACTTCGCCCTCCTGAGGCTGAAGCTCGAGACCGGCCGCACGCACCAGATCAGGGTGCACCTCGCCGAGAGCGGGCACCCCGTCGCCGGCGACCCGGTCTACGGTCCCAGGCGCAGGGCGAGGACCATACCAGACCCCCGGGTCCGCTCCGCCCTCGAGGCGCTCTCCCGCCAGATGCTGCACGCATCCCTCCTCGGCATCCGTCACCCGGCCACGGGCGAATACCTGGAATTCACGAGCGAGCCCCCCGAGGACATGAGAGCGTTCATGTCCGCCCTCGATGCGGCGCAAGAGGGATCGTGAGCAGGGACGTCCTCTCCCGCCTGCAGGCAGGTGACGGGGCAGGGGGGATACGGCATCGTTTCACCGTCGGGTGATCCCCGTCAGCCGAATGAGACATTAGGTGTGGCGGCGGGAGGGAAGGGCGGGTGATGGACCGGGATGATAGGGCCGTTCCCAGGGAAAGAGGGCGAAAGGCGGGGATCCCTTGACAACCCCATGGGCGTGGTCGAATATGGCCGCATGAAGACGATCGGCGAGGCGCTGGCTCGGGCGGACAAGAACATGGCCAGGGTCATGAAGATCCGGTCCCGCTGGGCCGAGATAGCGGGGGAGGTCCTCGCGTCGCACACCGAGCCCGTGCTCATAAAATCGTCGAAGCTGCACGTCCTGTGCGACTCGCCCGCATGGGCCCAGCAGGTGGGCCTGCTCGCAGGCAACATCGTCGAGCGCGTGAAGGGGGTCGTTGGCCTCAAGCTCTCGGGGGTCGAGGCCTCCTTCGGGAAACCGGGAAGGCCCAGGCCGCAGCGCCCCCCCGAGCCCCGCACCGCGCCGTTCAAGGTGGATATAGACCCGTCGGACATCGAGAAGGTGAGAGACCCCAAGCTTGCGGATCTCCTCAGGCAGCTGGCCCGGGCCGGACGCGAGAATGACGCGTGAGGCCGAGACAATGCCTCCGGGCAGGGCACGGCCAGGGGTTTGACCCTTTCCCGCAAGGCTCGCGAACAGACCCATCTGCCTCCTGCGGCCAGGAACGATTGCGGCAGGAGTTCAGGCAGCACCCCTTGGGAAGGAAGGGGGTGTTCTCATGAGTCGTCCCTTTGATCCGCTCGTCCGGGATGTCCCAACGTGCAGAGTGGGGTGACCGGAACACCGAGGCCGTTCCCAGAGCAAGGCCCAGCCTAACCCAGGAGCGGGGTGTCACTATGTAAACGATGTTTACATTTTCGGCCTGTGGGTGTATACAAGGGGTGCGCAGCCGAGCGCGGCTTGAGAGACGACGATGAAGGAGGTAGAGCCATGTCGTTGCCTGACAGGAACAACCCGTACACGTTCGATGCGTTTCTGGAGTGGAGGAGACGCTTCAACTACTACCTCGACGACGAGTTCTTCCAGCGGGTGCTCAGGCGCTATGCGGGCGACGACTTCCCCGCGATCCACGAGGAGCTGAAAGCGTTTTCCGGGAAGGTCTCCTACCGGTGGCGCGACTTGGCCGAGGCCGCGGCCGTGCCCGAGAAGAGGCCGTACGTCGTGCACTACGACGGGCACAACCACCGCATCGACCGCATCGTGAGGCCCATGGAGGTGCTCGTCATGGAGAAGGAGGTCTTCTCCGAGGCCCTCTTCTCGAAACGCACGAACCCGTGGCTGAAGCTCGCCAAGATGTACCTCATCTACCAGAACGGCGAGGCGTGCATCGCGTGCCCGCTGACCTGCACCGAGGGGCTCGTGGCGCTCCTCGAGCGCTTCGCCGACACCCCCGAGACGAGGCGCATCCTCATGCACTGCAGCGAGGGGATAGACGGCGACTTCGGCATCGGCGCCCAGTACCTCTCCGAGATCCAGGGCGGCTCCGACGTCCCCGCGAACCTGCTGGAAGCGGTGGAGGAGAACGGCACCTGGAGGCTCTACGGGAAGAAGTTCTTCTGTTCGGCCACGCACGCCGACTACGCGGTGGTGACCGCCAAGCCGGCGGGATCGGAGAAGGTGGCGCTCTTCGTGGTGCCCTCGTGGCTCGAGGGTGACAAGGAGAAGGAGATCCGCAACGGCTGCACCATCGACCGTATCAAGTTGAAGATGGGCACGAGCGAGCTGACCACCGCGGAGATCACGTACAACGGGGCGAAGGCCTACCCTGTGGGCCCCCTGGACAGGGGGGTCGCGAACGTGGTGGGCATCGTGCTCACGTACTCCAGGCTCACCGTGGGCCTCTCGGGCGCGGCGGGCATGACCAGGGGGGCGCGCGAGGCGAAAGCGTACGCCTCGTTCAGGGATGCCTTCGGAGTGAGGCTCGAGCATTTCCCCATGCTCGCAAACCAGCTCGAGTGGATGGACACCTCTGCCAAGCGCACCACCGCCGGCGCCTTCATGCTGTACCGGGAGTTCCTCGGGCTCGAGGGCGGGCTCAAGGGCGGCCTTCTCGCAGACGAGGACCTCTCCATGAGAAAGAGGCGGTTCTGCGTGAGAGAGCTCATCATGCTCCAGAAGATCACCGCGAGCTGGGACGCGACCGACGTCGCCCGCATGGCCATGTCCGTCTTCGGCGGGCACGGCGTGATGGAGGATTTCTCCTCTCTCCCCAGGATGTTCAGGGACGCGGCGATCAACGAGCTCTGGGAAGGCCCGAGGAACGTGCTCCTGACCCAGATGCACAGGGACTTCCAGCGCGCCGCCCCATGGTACGCGCCCGGCGCGTTCGTGCGGGACATCCTCAAAGGCGCGGACACAGGCCTCGTGGAAGAACTGGCCGCCGAGATGGAGCTGCTCACCTCGCACCCGAGCCTGTTCACCATGGACGACAAGACGAAGGACGTGTGCAGGAGGTGGGACAGCCTGTGCCACAGGCTCTTCCACGCCTACCAGGACCTTGCGCTCGCAGAGGTGTTGTCGTAGGTGCTAGGGCCCCGTTCCGGGCAATGGCTGCACCCGGATGCAGATCGAGGCCGGCTTTTGGCCCCTTTGCAGGGGGCATGGAAGGAATCCCCCACAGGGGCCGGCATCCCCGTGTGCTTCACGGGCCGACGTTTGCGGTCCTCAGGGCGTGTGCGAACAGCCGCGCCAGGGTGATTCCAAGGCGGTGCATGTGGGAGACCACCTCTTCCTTGGTCCTGCCCGGGTGACGCCTGAACGTGATGAGGATGCCGTTGAGGGATGCGAAGAAACAGTGGGACAGGATGCGGACGTCCCCAACGGCCCCGGCCTTGCGGAAGAGCTCGTCGAAGCGGTCGAGCACCGAGCGCTCGATGGAGTTCAGCCTCTCGAGCAGGCCCTCGTGCACGGTCCCCTCGAGCATGAAGTGGGTCATCATCTTGAAGTAGTGCTCGTTCTCGGCGAGAAAGGAGATGAACGCGGCCGAGGCGTCCTCGAGGCCGGACTCCGGGTGCACCTTGAAGAGCTCGTCGATGCGGCCCATGAGACGCTCGGCGCCCCTGAAGAACGCCTCGAGGAAGAGGTGCTGCTGGTCGGCGAAGTGGCGATAGATGAGCGCAGGCGAGATGCCGGCCTCCCTGGCGATGTCGCGCATGCTCACCCTGGGGAAGGGCTTGGATGCGAACACGCGCTCCGCCGCGTCGATGATCTCGTCCTTGCGCGCCGTGGATACCTTCCGGCCTGCCTTTCGCCCTGCAGTGCGCTGCCCCTTCGGTGACGCCTGTGCAGCGGGCATGGGATGGTCCTCCTACTGCACCGTGGTCCCGCCGTGGTTCGGGCAGGTGGTCAGGATCTCGTGCGCGGTGGAAGAGACAGTGAGCAGCGCGCCTGCAACGAACGTCCGGTTCTCTACCCAGCAGGCGTCGTCCACCTCTATGGTCACGTACAGGGTCGTGCTCGTGCCCTCGCCCTCGAGCATCGCACTTACGGACAGGGGGGCGAAGTCGTCCGCCCTGAAGCTGTAGGACCAGTTGGCGTCCCTCAGGCTCACGTGCTGGAGGTGCTGTTCCTCCCCGTTCTCGTCGGTGTAGGAGATGGACGCGCTCGTGATGATGCCCGAGCCGCCCTCCACCTTGTAGGTGACGACATGCTCACCACTCCCCGGCAGCTCGTCCCCGCCCCCGGACGAACTGCAGGCGCAGACGGCGAGGAGGAAGGAGAGCGCCACCGACCTGTACAGGGTATACCAAGAACGTGCCATGAAGATGCATCATGCCACACGGCAGGCCCAAACTCAAGGTCCCCCGAGGGAGAAGCACGGCGGGCGTCGCCTCCCGTGAGGATCGACATCGGCCGGTCGTGACCGCTAGCGGCGTCGGCCTGCCGGGCCTGCTCGCGCAAGGAAGCAGGGCCCGGTTCCGCCCGGGGACAAGGAAAAGGGCGTCGCGAAGGAGGAGTACCTGCCCCGTGTGCCCATGGGCACGGTGAGGCCTTGGGAAGCCTCACCTCGAAGCTTGCCCGGACTCTCGGCTGCAGGTGCTCGCCCAGGGCGTCTCCAGCCCATGGGCGAGAGCGGCCATGCGTTCGGGGTGCGAGGTGAACGCCCGTTTAAGCCTACACGCCGGAGAGCTGCTTCATGTTGTCGCGGAAGGAGGAGACCGCGGTCCTGATGGCGCTGATGGACCGCCTGAACACACCCTTGAAGTGGTCCGGCGACTCGAAGAAGGACTCGACCGACGCCCACACGTTGTTGCCTACCAGGATCACCTTGGCGACCTTCGTGTCGGCCGTGGCGAACGAGGCCGCGATGGTGGCCTTCATCTTTTCCTCGTCGCTCTCTATCTCCCAGAAGTTGGGGTAGACGAGCCTGAAGAACTCGGGGTCCTTCTCGGAGACGAGGATGTAGTACAGGCCGCCCTCGAAGAGGAACTTGACGTCGCCGTCCTTGTCGATCTCGGGTCTGAACCCCTGGTCCGTCAAGAAGTCCGTGTATCGGGCCGCGAGCTCGCTCTTGGTCATGGAACCTGAACCTCCTTTATGGGTAGTTGTGAAAGCCGCGTCTGCCGGGTGGAAGAATCTCGATAGGGAACGCCAGATCGTCATGGTCATGTCACCTCGCGTAGACGTTTCCGGCCTTGTCCCTCGAGTTCGACCCGCACGAGGGGCAGCTGCCGTTCGAACACTCCATGCAGAAGACCCTTCCGCACGACCTGCAGCGGTACACGGGAAAGTGGTTGCTCGTCAGAGCCTTCTTCGCCCTTCTGCCGCACGAAGGACAACATGGATGGTCGGCCATGCAAGCCTCGGTGGTGAGGAAAAGTATGGTAAAGACATCTCCAGTCTGGAGAAAAAGAATACTTCTGTCAACCACAGAATCAGAATGACAACCCCCAAAAACCGTCATGCCTCGGCCTGGACGAGGTCCATCTTCCCGTTCAACAGGATCAGAATGACAATCGCCCCACAACCGTCATCCCTCGAGGAGAGAAAACCCCAAAGGTGTGACTGCGCCTCAGGCGTCAACGGGTGTGGGTCTCCATCGAGTTTTCTCCACTTTCCTCTTGACTCGCGTATGGCTGGTCCCGACGTACATGCCATGGTGAACGGCCCGCCGGGATTTCTCCACTTTCCTGCTGGCTCGTGTATGACAGGGCCCGTGGTGGCTGCGGGTGCAAACCGTCGCGGGAGGCCGCGGCCGGGAGGCAGGGAGCGTGACGTTGACGACCCGCGCCCTATCGGGTACACCACGTGTGTGGAGGGACTTGGGTGGGAGTGAAGGTGTCGGAACGGATCTGCCTTGAGCTGCAGAAGGCGATCTTCAGGGGCGAGTATCCCCCCAACAGCCGGCTTCCTTCCGAGCGGGAGCTCGCGCGGCGGTTCGAGGCCAGCAGGGCGGCCGTGAGGGAGGCCGTGGTGCACCTGAGCGAGATCGGCCTGGTGAGGACCCTGCCCCAGAGCGGAACCTATGTGACCGATTACCTGAGCGAGGCCTCGCTGGAGCTCCTCGTGGGCATCATGAAGAACACGGACGCCGTCGACGCGGGTGTCCTTGTCTCGCTTCTGAGGCTGAGGAGGATCACCGCGCCGGTCTTCGCCAGGGACGCCGCGCTGAACGCGGACGAGGACTCCGTGGACAGGCTCAAGGAGGCCGGGGAGAACCTCGTCGAGGCCATACGCAGGCGGCCCAGGTCAAAGGGCGCACTCTCCGAGTGCGACTTCAGGTTTCACCTGGAGATCGCCCGCATGACAAGAGACATCCTCTTTCACGTGCTGTTCAATTCCTTCAGGCCCATCTACAGGCACTACACGGACATCTACTACAGCCTGCCCGGCTCGCGCGAGGCGACGGTCCCCTTCGTGAGGGATCTCACGGATGCGGTGGCCGGGAGGGACCCTGACAGGGCGGAGCGTATCATGAGGGACGCGGTCGAGGATGCCGAGGCGAGGCTCACCTCCGCTCTCGGCCTGTCGAGGGCGGGTGCCCCGTTTTCAGGGACGAGTTGAGGCTGACAAGCTCAGGCGCTCATGTCCCATATCCCCCGAGAGGGAAGGGCGCCTGCAGGATCCGGCCCCCGTCGCCCAACAAGGCATGCCACTTCTGGCTGCGGTCGGTCTGCCCGGGAGAACCGCTCCGGGATCGAGGGCTGTAATCCTCGCCCCACGGACTGGTCCTCGAAGATGTTGACCTGCCCGGGAGAACCGCTCCTGGATCGAGGTCCCTCTAGAGGGAGACGGCAGGCGCTTGGATAAGGGGCATCCTGGGCGCCCCAGGCGCAGCGCGGCAAGACCCTCTCCCGAGGGATGACGGCGGGTCCTGCGGCGGGCGGACGGCCTGGCCTTCCGGTGACTCTATGGGAAGAATGGCAATACCACCTAAGGGGTAATGGAAACGAGGCGTAATTTATGGCATTAAAGACGAATGGCTATGGATATTGAATCTATCATCATCCAGTATGGCTACATTTTCATCCTGATCGGCACATTCTTTGAGGGGGAGACCGTACTCGTGCTGGCGGGTTTTCTGGTCCACCAGGGATACCTTTCCTTTACACCGGTTGTCGCTGCTGCATTCATCGGAACCTATGTTGGGGATCAGCTCTATTTTTACATAGGAAGAAGAAAGGGCATTGATCTCCTCGATCGTAACCCGTCATGGAAGCGGCAGTCAGGTAGAGTATTCCCGCTGCTTCAACATTATCAGACCATGGTTATTATCGGATTCAGGTTTATATATGGAATCCGCACCGTGACCCCGTTTATTTTAGGGGCAAGCGGCGTATCACCCAGGAGATTCATGGTCCTGAATGCCGTAGGAGGTATCGCCTGGTCACTGGGTATAGCATCCCTGGGGTATATGCTCGGGTATACGGCGGAAGTCATAATCCAGGACATAAAACGATATGAATACATCATCATGGCATCAATTGTAATGGCCGGCATTGTTTTCTGGGGGATATATCTGATAAGGCGCAAAAGGCGGGGGGTCTAACCGGTTTTTCGTTTCTCTCTTTCCTCTACAAATTGAAGCGGTGAAGGAAATACAATGTGGGAGGGGATCCAGTCATGGGTGACATGATATCAAAGGTCAGACGTACCTGTCAGATATGCGGGGCAGGTGAGGATGTCGCGGAACTGAGACCCGGGATTATGGTCAGGCCTGCTATAGGCGAGCTCATTTAAAGTGATCATGGCAAATGGGATGAGCAGGGTTGGATTTGTGTCGGTGACCTGCAAACATACATGCACAGATACGTACAGAATCTCATGGAAGAGGAGAAGGGGGAACTGACGGAGATAGATCATGAGGTGATCGAGAGTATAAAAGAACAGAACATCCTCTCAAAAAATCCCGATGAAGGCTTCGAGGCAAAGCTCACCATGGGTGAGCGTTTAGCCGACCGCATAGCGGATTTCGGCGGGAGCTGGACCTTCCTGGGCATCTTTGCACTGGTCATTCTCGGCTGGATGGTTATTAATTCTTATGTCTTCATCGCCCGTCCCTTCGATCCGTATCCGTATATCCTCCTGAACCTGGTGCTTTCATGCCTTGCCGCTGCACAGGCGCCGGTCATCATGATGAGCCAGAACCGCCAGGAGGCCAGGGACAGGGAGCGGGCACTGCACGATTACCAGGTCAACCTGAAGGCCGAACTGGAAATCCGCCACCTCCATCAGAAGCTCGACCACATCATGTCACACCAATGGCAACGTCTGGTGGAGATCCAGGAGGTCCAGATGGATATCATGAATGAATTGCGAAGCAGAAAGCCTTGAACGAACAGCTTTCAAAGAATTGACCCGGCTGATATTAGTAAAGTCCCCCAATTTCTGTAATAAGCATCTCCGATAGAGGCATCATGCAGCCAGCAGATTCTCCGTCTACATGCCCGATATCTCATCTTGGAAGATGATGTATCGGGCGAGAAGACGATGTAATGCCCCCTGGAATCTCTACCAATCATGCGGCTCATTTCCCCTTGTTGTCAGGCGACAGGATAAAGTGGCCCCTGGACGACATGAGCTCCATTCGTCCAAGCCTGGTCATCAGGACCCTGGGCTTGTACCTGTTCCGGTAGCCGGCACGCTGCCCGGTGTTCTCTTGAGATCCGGCCTTAAGGTATGCCGTCAGCTCTTCTTCCAGCACCATCTGCACGCCATACTCCATCAACCTCAAAAGACCGTCTTCCCCCCTCGCCGGTCGCCACTTGCCACAGGCCCGACAACCCCTGAACGTCTCCTCCACGAGCCATACGCACCTCCTTACGAGCGTCGTTTCCCGCTACGCCGAGTATCGGAGGTGCCCTTGGCTCGCTTTCACCTTTTTTACAGAACGAGAGAGACGGAACCGGGGATCTCTATCACGCACAGAGATAGTCTCTGTGGAGCATTATCTTGCTTACTAAATCTTGATAACTCATCGTACACCCCTCCAGAAAGGATACGTCATTCCGATAGAGCCAAGATATCGCCGGAACTGGTCAGACCAATTTTGACTTGACAACAAGCCCATCCCAATTCATACTGCATGGTCATATGACAAGACGCCGGTTGGACAAGGGGATGCCCGGCGGTTTTCAGGAGGCGCGTGCGCCCCGGGCGGGCGAGTGATCCCCAAGGAGGCGCGGTATCGAGACAGGGGTGCAGAGCCGGGAGGGTGGTACCCGTCGGCCTGCCGGGCGGACAACGGCCGTGTGCGCTCCATTGGGGCCCGGGGAACATGCTCGTGACGCAAGGGCCGCTCCGGCCGGCCGTGCATGGGCCCTCGCTTCGGGATATCCACGGGTGGGTGCTGCGCGGAGGCCGGGCGCCGCAAGGGCTCGTGCCAAAGGGGCCTGATGGTTCTTGAACTGCGCCGTATGGAGCTCTCCTTAAGCGCAGCCCCACGGGGACGGTATCTGGTGAGGTTTTTTAAGGTATAGGGCAAGGCCTGGACTGTTGCCTGCTGCGCGGATGCCCCGCCACAAGGGTTCATGTCGAAGGGGACTGATGGTTCTTGATCCGCGCTGTTGGGCGCCTTCTGTGAGCGCGGCTGTGCAGGGATGGTGCCTGATGGGGATTGTAGGGTTTCGGACAGGGCCTGGGCGGAAGGGATCGACCGCGATCCGGGCCGCATGATCAGGATAGGAGGTTCACATGCACCCTGTCGAGCGCGTCCTGAGGACGTTCGAGGGCAAGGAGACGGACCGCGTACCCGCCTTCTGCGCCATGGTGGAGGGACGCACGTACAACGAGGTGCTGGGCAAGCCGCTCGTGTCCCAGGAGAGGCTCCTGGTGAACCCGGTGGCCACGTTCGCCCTCGACCGGTGGGGGCCCCTTCTCACCAAGCTCGTGTTCCAGCACGAGGTGACCCGGAGCATGGAAAAGCGCATCAAGGCCCAGGTGGAGCTTGGCTTCGACGCGGTCTGGGCCATCCTCGACGAGACCTTCATCGTGACTGACCACCGCACCATGGTCCGCTTCACGGGGTCACGGTACAACCTGCAACCGGACGGCTACGGCAACATGACGTACATGTACCGGGAGCCGTGCTTCAAGACCCGGGAAGACTTCCTGGAGTGGCCGTACTGGCCGGACGCCGACGACGTGGCGCACAGCGCCTACCGTTTCTTCAGCGCCATGATGAAGAAATACGGCCACAGGGCCTGCCTCTTCGGGCAGGCATCCGCCTACGGCATACAGGAATCGCTCCTGTGGGCCGTGGGCTTCGAGAGGCTGCCGCTCTGGATCAGGCGCGAGAGGGATCTCGTCAAGAGGTTCATCGAGATCAACGAGGAGCTCTGCCTGAAGACGAACATGGCCCTCCTGGACGCAGGGGTCAAGGTAGTCATCCAGACGGACGACTTCGCCTTCAAGAGCGGGCCGATCATGAACCCGAGGCTCATCGACGAGCTCTTCGGCCCCTCCTACAGGCGCATCATCAAGGCGGTGCACGACAGGAACGGCAAGTACGTCCTCCACTCCTGCGGCGACAACACCCTGCTCTTCGACACCTTCATCTCGTGGGGCGTGGACGGCCTGCACGCCTACGAGACCACCTCGAACGTGGACATCTTCAAGGAAAAGGAACTCCACGGAGACAAGGTCACGATCATCGGCGGGGTGGGCGTTGATTACCTTCTCACCGACCGGTCGCGCGACGAGGAGGTGGTGCGGGAGGTCAGGCGCCTCATCGCGAGGCTGGGGCCTTCGGGCAGGTTCATCATATCGCCGGTGCACAGCCTGAGCACCATCCCGGCCCACAAGCTGAGGGTCATGGTCGATGCGGTGCGCACCTACGGGAGGTACCCCCTGTCACCGGCACTCGAGGAGGACGCGGCATGAACGATTCCCTGAGACTGGTATGCGAGGCGGTTGACACCCTGGATATCGACGGCATCAGGGACCTGGTGCAGAGATGCCTGGAAGAGGGGCACACACCGGAGGAGATCATCGAGCACGGCATCGGCAAGGGCCTTGACCTCGTGGGGAAGAAGTTCGAGGCGGGCGAGTACTTCCTCGCAGACCTGGTCATGGCCGGCGAGGTGGTCAAGGAGGTCATGCCCGTGCTCAAGGAGCGCATGAACCCGGTAGATGCACCCAGGCGGCAGAAGGTGATCCTGGCGACGGTGGAGGGAGACATCCACGAGATAGGCAAGAACATCGTGGGCATCATCCTGTCCGCCAACGGGTACGAGGTCGTGGACCTCGGGGTGGACGTGAGCGCAGGGCGTATCCTCCAGGCGGTCAAGGAAACGGGGGCCGGTATCGTGGGGCTCTCCGTGCTCCTCTCCACCATGGTGGGAGGCATCCGCACCGTGGTGGAAGAGGCGAAGGCCCACGGCATCAGGGACAGGATCAAGATCGTCATAGGGGGTGCGTGCACCTCGAGGGCCCTGTGCGAGGAGATGGGCGCCGACGCCTACGGCGAGAACGCCATGGACGCCCTCAGGATAGTCAACGGCTTCTCGGAAAACGCCTGAGATGGACACGGCGAAACCGTACCTCGTCGCGCCCGTGGCCTCCTGCCTCGGCGCCCGGCTCACGAGGACGTCCATGGAGGACAACATCCTCTCCCCCCGCGTGCAGGTCTCGTCGATCCTCGCCCTCGTCGAGCGTTTCCCCGGGATAGACCTGGTGTTTCCCTTCATGGACACGTCGGTGGAGGCCCGCGCCCTCGGCTGCCCGCACGATTTCAAGGGCAGGGTGCCGGTCGTCTCGGCTCACCCGTTTGCGGACCCTGGCCAGATAGCCGGCATCGAGACCCCCGACCCCTACGAGAGCGAGCCCATGCACAATATGATCGAGGTCACGGGCGAGATCGCGCGGGTGTGCGAAAGGCCGGTCATGTCCTTCGTGGTCGGCCCCGTCACCCTCGCCGCCCACCTCATGGGGGTGACGGCGCTCGTCAGGCTCGCAGCCGGTAACCCCGCCGCCTTCTCCGAGGTGCTCGAGAACTGCGTGCGCATCGTGGAGCCCTACGGACGGGCCCTGGCTTCAAGCGGCGCCTCGGGCGTGGTCATACTGGAACCCCAGCTGGTCTTCTTCCCGCCCAGGACCTACGAACAGGCGGTCAGGCCAGCGATAGAACGTCTCGCTCGTGCGCTGCCGAGACCTGCGCTCCACGTCTGCGGCGACACGAGGCGCCACCTGGCGGCCTTCGGCCTCACGCGCCACGTGGAGTGCCTGAGCCTGGACGAGGCGGTGGACTTCGCCCAGGCGAAGGACTCGATACCAGAGCTTGAGGGCAAGACCCTCATGGGGAACATCCCGGCCGTGAACGTCATGCACAGGGGCACGCCCGAAGCCGTGCGCAGCGCCGTGGAAAGGCTCGTCGGCTCGATGCAGGGCACCTTCTTCATCCTGTCGACCGGTTGCGACATGGTGCCGGACACCCCCCTTGAGAACATGGAGGCCTTCATGCAGGCGGCCGCGCGGCCATCGGCGGCGTCATGAACCCATGAGAGAGTACACGGTCACCCTTGTCCCTTCAGGCCGGTCCCGTCCCTTCCCCGAGGGGACGATCCTCTCGGACGCGCTCGTGGACATGGGGGTCCCCCTCAGGACGCCCTGCGGCGGCAGGGGCTTATGCCGCAGATGCAGGGTGAGGCTCGGTGACGACGCCTCCACGGAGGTCCTGGCGTGCCGAAGCGTCGTCGACAGGGATGTGCGGGTCATGGTGGCCGGCGCGTCCACCTGGGAGGTCTCCCCGTTTCCGGGGCTCACGAGAGGGAGGCGGCTGGGTGCGGCTGTCGATCTCGGGACCACGACGGTGAAGGTGGCGCTCGTGGACGTGGACAGGGGGCGCTTTCATACCGTCGCCTCTTTCCTGAACCCGCAGCGCAGGTTCGGGCACGATGTCGTCTCCCGGATTGCGGCTGCAGCCGACCTGCGCGCCCGGGACCGGATGACGGGCCTCATCAGGTCGGCGCTGAGGGTGTGCCTGGAGAAGGCCCTCCTTGCGTCCCGCATCGACGGCACCACGATCGAGACGGTCGTGCTGTCCGGGAACACCACCATGCTCTCCCTCTTCTTCGGCCTCGACGTCTCACCCCTGGGAAGGTACCCGTACGCCGCCGCAACGAGGGATTTCCCGGGCGTGGCACCGGGGGAGGTGGGCCTGGACGGCATCGTGGGGGGCGAGGTGAAAGGCCTGCCCGTGTTCAGCGCCTTCCTCGGCGCGGACCTTGTCGGCGCCCTCACCCTGTTCGGGCGCACAAGCCTCGAGGGATGGACTCTCTTCGCCGATCTCGGCACGAACGGGGAACTCTTCCTGGCGGCCCCGTCCGGGGAGGTCTTCGCGGCCTCCTGCGCCATGGGGCCGGCGCTCGAGGGCATGAACATCTCGTGCGGCATGAGCGCCGATGACGGCGCGATAACGCGTATCCGGTCCACGCCCGCAGGCCTCGCCTTCGACATGATGGGCACGGGTGAGCCCGCTGGCATTACGGGCACGGCGCTCGTGGACCTGATCGCCGTGCTCCTGGACGCCCGGGTCATCCGGCCGGACGGGCGGCTGGATCTCGACGGTGGCCGTGGAGGTCTGCCCGAAGGGCTCACGGCGGCGCCCGAAGGGGACATGAAGGCCGTCGGCCTGTGGGGGGGCCTCAGGCTCACGCAGATGGACATCCGCAACGTCCAGCTCGCGAAGGCGGCGATGCACGCGGCCTCGAGGCTCCTCATGGATGCGGCCGGCGTCGCACCCGCGGACGTGAGGCGGGTGGTGCTGGCGGGCGCCCTCGGAGAGAAGATGGACCTCGAAGGATTCATGCGTCTCGGGTTCCTGCCCCCCTTCGGCGGCGCCACCTTTGAGGTCGCCGGCAACACGAGCTTGGAAGCCGCTCTCACGGCGTGCATCGATCCCGGTTTCGCGGCCCAGGCGGCCCAGGCCAGGCAAAGGGTGCGCGAGGTGGTGCTGTCCGAGCAGGAGGCGTTCCAGGACGTGTTCATCTCGTCGCTCGATTTCCCGGGGGGGTGACCGTGGACGTGGTCGTTCTCGACGACGTCGCGTTCGACGTGGAAGAAGGAGCGCTCATGGGGCTCGTCCGGCTCAGGCCGCAGGGCGTGAGAGCAGACGAGTTCAGGGCCGTGCTCGACGAGGCGAGGAAGGTCGCGCGGCCCAAGGCTGCCTGCGGGATCGCCGAGGTGGGGCACCGGGGGCGGGGAAGGGTGGATATCGGGGGCGTCTCGTTCACGAGCCGTCTCCTCGAAGAGAACCTGAGGGACGCAAACGCAGCGTTCCCCTACATCGCCACCTGCGGGGCGGAGCTCGAGGAGTGGGCTGCAGGGCAACAAGGCGCGCTCCGCCAGTTCTGGGCGGAGAACATCATGCTCGTGGCCCTCGGGTGCGCGGTCGGCTATCTCGAGGGATACTTGAAGGGCATCCTCGGCGTGGAGGGGCTCTCGAGCATGAACCCGGGCGCGCTCGATGACTGGCCCATCGAACAACAGGCGACCCTCTTCGGGCTCTTGGGGGACGCGGCGCGATCAGTGGGTTGCCGGCTCGCCCCGGGCATGGTGATGAGGCCGCTCAAGTCGGTCTCGGGCATATACTTCGTCTCTCACGGCGGGTTCACGAACTGTTCGCTCTGCCCGAGGAGGTCGTGCGCTTCGCGCAGGGCGGCCTTCGATGCCGCCTTGTATGCGAGGTATCGTGGCGGGTGATGCTCGACGTGGTGCCGGGAGCGGGACTCGAACCCGCACGTGCGCACGCACACTAGACCCTGAACCTAGCGCGTCTGCCAATTCCGCCATCCCGGCGTGCTCATGGCTTGCATTGGTGCAGCGTTTCCCCTATAGTTGGGAACCTACGAAATGTCAAGGATACATGTGCATGCAGGTTGTCAGAGGCCTCGAGGGGATCCGCCCCGAAACGTTCCAACGCGCGGTGGTAACCATCGGCAATTTCGACGGGTGTCACGTCGGGCACCAGGAGATCTTCAGGAGGACCTGCGCCCACGCAGGTCGAATCGGCGGTACGGGCGTGGCGGTCACGTTCGACCCTCACCCCGCGGCGCTGGTCAAGGGGATCACGCCGGAGCTGATCTTCACCCTGGATGAAAAGATCCAGGCCATCGAGTCGCTGGGGCTGGACGGCCTCGTGATCGTGCCGTTCACCAGGGAGTTCGCTGAGACGGACCCAGAGGTCTTCGTGAGGGAGGTGGTCGTGAGGCGCCTCCAGGCGCGTGGGGTGGTGGTGGGGCACGACTTCGCGTTCGGCAAGAGGGCTGCAGGCGACATCGCCTTTCTCAGGCGCATGGGTGCGAAGATGGGGTTCTTCGTCGAGTGCGTGGACCCGGTCTCCAGGGACGGACAGGTCGTCTCGAGCACGCTCATCAGGAGGCTCATCCACTCCGGCGACGTGAAGCGCGCCTCCCGGCTGATGCTTCACCCCTACAGGCTCTCGGGCCGGGTGGTCCACGGCATGGCCAGGGGGAGGAGCCTTGGCTTCCCCACCGCCAACATCGTGCCCGACAAGGCGCTCATCCCGGCATACGGCGTGTACGCCGTGCACGCCCACACCGGTTCGGGGAGCTTCCAAGGCGTGGCGAACATAGGCAACAACCCCACGTTCGGGGACACGGGCACGTCGATAGAAACCTTCCTGTTCGGCTTCGAGGGAGACCTCTACGGCACCGTGCTGACCATCGAGTTCGTCGAGCACATACGGGGCGAGATACAGTTCGCTGACAAGCGCTACCTCGTGGAGCAGATAGGCCTGGACTGCAGGAGGGCTCAGGAGATCCTCGGCGGGGGAGAACAGGGGTGAGGATCTTCGCCATATCGGACCTCCACCTCTCGTTCGGCTCCAACAAGCCCATGGACGTGTTCGGCGCGCACTGGGAAGATCACCCCGAACGCCTGAGGGAGGCCTGGCTGGAACGGGTCACCGACGGCGACGTGGTGCTCGTCCCGGGAGACGTCTCGTGGGCCATGAGGCTGGCCGAGGCCGCGGACGACCTGGCCTTCATCCACGCCCTGCCGGGCACCAAGGTGGTGGTCAAGGGAAACCACGACTACTGGTGGACGACCATGGGGAAGATGAAGAATGCGCTCCCGCCCACGATCATCCCGCTTCAGAACACGAGCGTCACCTTCGGTGAGGTGGCCGTGGCGGGTTGCAGGCTCTGGATCGACCCCGATCTCATGCTCGAAGAGGCGACGGAGGAAGACCGCAAGATCTTCCAGAGGGAGCTGGGGAGGTTGGAGTCGTCGCTGAGATCGGTCCCCGAGACGGCGAAGGTGCGTATCGTCATGACCCACTTCCCGCCGATCTCGCTCGACGGAAAGCCCTCGAGGGCCGTCGAGGTCGCCTCCAGGTACGGCTGCGACATCTGGGTGTTCGGTCACATGCATCTCGGCGGGCCCGACCTCAAGGGCTTCGACAGGACGGCCGGGGGCATGAGGTTCGTCTTCGCGTCCGCCGACTACCTCGGCTTCAAGCCCAGGCTCATTCACCAGGATTGACCCGAGGCCCAGGCAAGGGGCCCTGCGAACGGAGGACCCTCACGTCTTGGCCGTGACCCGGGAAGGCCGATGGTCCACGTATGTCGGTCTTGTGTTTTTCTGTAGTATCGTTATATGTGTATGCACCATATTCTACAGCATATGATCTTGCCTGCGCGGGAGGAAGGGGAAACGATGGACAAGAAGATGAAGCTGCCCGGCCTTTCCAGGATCGAGAAGTCGCCTGACATCCCCACCCTTGTGATGAACCAGATCATAGAGCTCATATCCCAGGGGAAGCTCAAGATAGGGGACAAGCTCCCCTCCGAGCAGGAGATGACGAAGCTCTTCGGTATCAGCAGGATCTCTCTCAGGGAGGCGATGAAGCTGCTCGAGGCCAAGGGATACATCGAGTCCCGCGACCGCAAGGGCAAGTACGTCAAGTCTCTCACGGACAACGTGAAGTCTTCCATAGAGGACATCCTCTCCGTGGACCACGACAAGATCTGGGAGCTCCTGGCAGTGAGGAGGCTCATCGATTCGGAGGCCGCCTACCTCGCCGCGACGAACGTAGGGAGGGAGCACAAGGCGAGGTTCAGGAAGATCATCGAGGTGCTCGAGAAGGTCGGGGACGAGAACGTGCTCTCGTCGAAGGAGGGGGGCATCCTCTACTCAGACTTCTTCGACATCCTGGCGGACGCCACCAAGAACACCATATTCGTGCACCTGCGCAAGACGATCACCTCCGTGCTCACGGGCGCCTTCCCGTACAGCAGGAAGAAGCTCTCGACCGTGCCCGGGAGCTCGAAGGCCATCGTGGGCCAGCTCCTGAAGATACACAGGGCGATCGAGGATCGAAGGCCCGACGAGGCGAAGGCGGCCACGATCGAGCACATCGACTACATCGAGAAGTCCCTGCGGAAGGCCCTCAAGGAAGAGAAGTAGCAGCGCGCAGGCGCTTCAGGCAAGATCGTGAGATCGCATCCCGTGCGCAACCATGCCCGGGGTGTCCGAGCTTTGCCCCGGCCCTCCCAGCCGGGCTAAACGGCCAGGCAGTCTCAGGCAGGCATGCATGTCCGGCAAGAACGCTTGCGGCTGGACTCGCTATCACCGTGTCCACTTCGTCAGCTCCTCCCGGAGGCATGCCTGTCCGGCAAGAGCGCTTGCGGTTGGGGCAATCATCGCCGCACACCCCTCAGCCGCACGAAAGTGCGAGATGACTGACATCAAAGAGCCCTTGCGGCAGGGGTAATCATCGACGCAGACGGGGAAAGGGCATCTCGAGGCCGGTCCATGATCGGCAGGGCATGGGCGCCCGTCAAGACCGGGGCGCGACGATGGGGTGGTGTCAAGAATGTTTCGCACTTTTGATCCAGGTCTCTGTCCTTCGGAGTAGATCCTCCTGTACTAGTGACTATCCCTTTGTCTGAGGTTGATTGTGGCCATCCCTTCGCCGTCGGCC
>Ga0116167_1000604_pt1 | contig 34745 bp, 22 predicted proteins | sample AD_JPNMR3_MetaG_FD_89794 | JGI IMG/M metagenome (GOLD analysis project Ga0116167, IMG submission 89794) | Active sludge microbial communities of municipal wastewater-treating anaerobic digesters from Japan - AD_JPNMR3_MetaG | ecosystem: Engineered > Bioreactor > Anaerobic > Digestate | place...
CACACAATGAATAAAATGGGGAATATTATCCATACAACGAAATGGAAGAACGGTTTAAATAATTAATATTCAACATATTAAATAATTTTATTCGGATGAAAAAGAAACAAAAAATCGTTTGGGATTTGTAGCACAAGAAGTACAGCAGGTTTTACCCCAAATTGTTGTATATGATACAGCAAAAAAATATTATGGAATCAACTATGTAGCATTAATCCCTGTTTTGGTCGAAGCTATCAAAGAGCAGCAGTACCAGATTGATTCGCTAAAAAAATTGATAAATAAGTCTAAAACATCACTAAAAGCAGCAGTTGAAGAAAACGAAACGACGAACATTAGCCAGGAAAATAATATTGATTTAGCTATCTTAGAACAAAATTTTCCAAATCCCTTCGATCAAAATACCCAAATACATTACTACCTCCCAGATAACACAAAAAATGCTTATATTTACCTGTATGATATGAGTGGAATGCAAATAAAGTCGATACCGTTAACAAGGCTAGGAAAGAGTAGTATAATCATCTATGGTTCGGAACTGAGACCAGGAATGTACTACTATACCCTTGTAAGCGATGGCCATGAAGTGGCTACTAAAAAGATGATTTTCACAAAATAAATAATCAATTATTGCTTATGAAAAAACTTTTAATCTTTTTGTTGTTCCCGTTAAGTTCAACTTTAGTCAGTCAAGAATTCAGTACTACTTTCGTATTTAAAGATGCTATTGGGAATCAGGATAGTATTGTTGTGGGCTATTCCCCTCTTGCTACGGATAGTATTAATGAAAGTCTCGGCGAAAAAAAAATATCTGAAACAGAAATTGATACTATTTTCCATGTTTATATTTCAAACGTTAAAGTCAAATATTATGGTGACAAAAACTGTTATTATGAGAAAGCAAGATTTAAGACAAAAAAGAAATACGCAAAATTAATCTCTACAAAGGATATATCAACTTGGAACGATGAATATATCATTAAAGTTGATGTCTTAGCAAAATTCTTTCCGATTACAGTATTCTGGAATAAAACATTATTTCAGAATGATACTTTGCTAAATAGTTTTATCATATCCTCTCAACCTGGATTTTGGTTTGATGCTGTAGAATCCCCAACCATACTATCTATAAATGATAGTATTCTTTATTCTCCAGATGGAAGTAAGTTTCTTTGTTATTATGATTCAATTCAATCAGTATTGGTTCCTATACACAAATTATATATTTGCTTCGCAACAAAAGATTATGCGTTTTCTATACATAATGACCAAGTAAGCGATATAAAAATCTACCCAAATCCATGCAACTCGTTCATAAGGGTAAATTTTCAACAAGAAAGCGATTACCTACTTGAGATAATTACTCTTGATGGTCAATTAGTTAGAAAAGAGAAAGTTCATAAAAGTAGTACAATAAATCTTTCAGAATTACCTAGTGGCGTATACATTCTGAGGCTAAAAAATAAAAATAGTAATTTTTATTATAAGTTGATTAAAGCATTGATTTAGACATAGTTTTAATTATTCTAAATATTTAAAAAAATGTTCCCAATAATTAATCTAACTCATAAGATAAAGCATGTTATACTAAAAATATGCTCTTTGTTTTTTTCATTTTCATTCTTATTTTCAAACCTTTCTTTGTCTCAGGTATATTGTGATTCAACAAATTATTTAACAATTCAAAGTCTTTCTTCAAAAGTTTCTGATAATTGTAGAAATTATATGAATTATACCGTATATCCATACTATAACATGACACCTATAAAATATATTCGAATATCATTTTGGGTTATTCAGAAATCAGACGGAAGTGGTAGTTTCAAAGGCACTGATAATCAAATAACAAATTACTTTCAAAATTTAGTAAGTTCCATAAATCAGCAATTAGCAAACTTATGTTCCTCGATACCATTAGAAATAAGTAATAATTGTATAACAGACTCACGTATTAGGGTGATGTTGAATAAAATACATTTTATAAAAAATGATGCTTTGTATAATTATACATTACATAAAGTTAAAAATTCTAAGGGAAACTATTATTATCCCGATAATATAATTGGAGATTCAATTTTTAAATACGTTATATTACCTAAAGAAGGTTTAACTCCTATTGATAGAGATTCAACATTGCATATTATTATGGAACCAATGGGAGTTGATGGCATTTTTGGTGGTCAAGCCAGACTGATGAATTCAAAATGGTATATAATCACTAGAGCTTATGATATGGCCTATAACAATGATGGACAATATTTGGCAATTAAAAAACAAAGAGGGCACTTAATACATGAAATATTTCATACATTAGGATTAGGACATTCGTTTGAAGCTCCTTGCTTTCCTGTCCAATCACGAAACTCAACAAATAATTTTATGGATTATCCTTCTGATCCAAATGACTGGTCTACATTGTGTTCGTTCACTGAATGTCAGATTTCATTGGTACATTTTATAGTAGGAGCACCATCAAGCTATATTAATAAATGCTATATCCGAGATTATTGCACTTATCATGATGATCAATCAATAACTATATCATCTAATCAAAACATTACATGGAATAGTTCAAAAAATTTGCTAGGCAACGTGGAGATTTGGGGAACCTTAAATGTAGAATGCACTATTTCAATTCCAAAGGGAGGAAAAGTTATAATAAAAAATGGTGGAAAACTTTTCATAAATCAAGGTTCTTTTGATAACAAGTGCGAACAAAAGTGGGAAGGTATTGAGGTGCAAAATGGTGGTTATCTTGAACTAACCAATGTCAGTATATCCGATCATTCCATTACTATATTGAACGGTGGAACTTTGAAAATTTCTAGTAATGTTAACATTGTTGGAAATAATAGAATTGATATAATGAAAGGTGGATATGTATGCATAGAAAACAATTCAACTTTAAACTTACAAGATGAATTAAGTGTACTCAATCTTCATAACGATTACAAGTGGGGAATAAATCCTGTTTTTAGTAATTCTTCAAACTGTGTTAACAACCTTGCCAATATTATCAAAATAGGGGAAGGAACAATTAATCTATACAACGATAATGTTTTTATACAAAATAGAACTTTTAACAACATTAAGTATATTACTGGCAATAATATCTTTGCAGGTAGCAGTGTAACAACTTCATATCTCAATGGACCCGTTCTTATACAAACTGGAGCAAACGTAATATTTGATGCTGACGAAATATTAATACTTGACAAAGGTTTTGAGGTTCAAGTGGGAGCTTGTTTCGAAGCAAGATAATGCAAAAAGGGTGACGTGTTTTTGTGTGTGGTTTAACACCCTATTTTCTGGACACTTTTTTAAAAATGGTTTAGGACAAATTCCTTGTCATCCTGTTAAGCAAAGATAGCCCCCGCTGGCGAATTTGTCAAGGGTAAAACAAGCGATGATAAATTGTTTAATTTTTCAAAGGTATCATCGCCCTTACAAATTAGGTTGTATGCCTTAATCTGCGCAGTATCTTTCTCCAACAGGCATGGGTGTGCGTTGATAGCTTAACTCCTCGCTTGCCCCAGTGGGTTTATAATAGGTGCTACAGTATGACAGATTCAACCAGTGACATAACTGTGCTTGCTGGCTCGACTACCATAGGCTTTCATTATCTCCCTTCTCATTTGCTCAAAAGTTTCGTTTTTTTAAAAGCGTTCCTTTACTTCCAACGCTAATACTATCAAAAATTAATTTGTTAAATTTGGTTCAGCTAATTAGGGGGTTAAGACACCTGCTACATCTGCCTCAAAGACCGAAAGGACACAGACACTGTCTGCTATATCTGGCATATCACAAATAAAACGTTCCCCATAACAAATCAAAATCAAGCTATAATAATACTTTAGCCTACCAACAGGCAGTCCCAATTGTTTTCAGATTTATTGTTATTTAGTTATTCAGGGTAATTATTTACAGTAATCCTTGTTTCTGGCAACTATTCAAATAATGTCTATACCCGCTGTATAAGAGCCTTCTATGATTAATATTTTTTAACACCAGATTAGCGTTAATAATGCATGCAAAGTATTAAAAAAAACATAACTTTGTTCAAGAAAATACAATCAATGCGTTTTTGGTTTAATTAAAACAATAGCTTATGAAAAAAATTTTTGCATTCCTGCCGGTAATTATCTCCCTTGTTGTTGCGCCGGTGAATGCCCAGAGCAAAAAGGCAGTAGCTTCCTTTGCCAAGGAAGTACACGATTTTGGGAAAATAAAAGAGGCTGATGGTCCGGTTACGTATCAGTTTGAATTTACTAATACAGGAGGCGAGCCATTGATTATATCCAATGTAGCAACCTCGTGTGGCTGTACTACGCCCAATTATCCTAAGGATCCGATATTACCTGGCACAAAACGTTCCCTAACGGTATCCTACAATCCTGCTGGGCGGCCGGGACGATTCGAAAAAACTATTACCGTATACACCAACGGGGATCCCGATGTTTACACCCTTAAAATTACAGGTGAAGTTATACCCAAAGAACCTACGCTGGAGGACATGTATCCCAATAACATTGAAGGATTACGCATGCGCTCCATGCAAATAGCTTTTAACAACATCGGTCCTAACGAAAAAGCTACTCAAACCGTTGAGGTAGTTAATAGCACCGATGCACCCATGAAAGTTGATTTTATGGATGTTCCGCCTTTCATTACGGCTAAAATTACTCCCTCATCCATTCCGCCCAAAGGCAAAGCACAAATTACCCTTACTTACGATGCTGCTGCAAAAAACGATTGGGGATTTGTTTACGACCGATTGGGCATAGTTATCAATGACAAAAAAATACCAGGACGATTGGCTGTAACCGCCAATATCCAGGAAGATTTTTCGAAACTTACCGACGAACAAAAAAAGAATGCTCCCAAAATTGAAGTAGACAATGCTGAGTTTGACTTTGGTACCATCAAACCCGGAGAAAAAGTTACTCACGATTACATACTGAAAAATACAGGTAAAAGCGATCTGATAATTCGTAAAGCCACGGCAAGTTGTGGATGTACCGTTGCTAGCGTAAAATCTAAAGTCATTAAACCGGGCGAAAGCACAACCCTGACAGCAGAATTTAATTCGGCTGGCCGTAGCGGCACACAAACCAAGACGATTACTATTATTACCAACGACCCCAACAATCAACGTTTGATTCTGTGGTTAAAAGGCAAAATAGCTGAAAACTAAGCATGTTTGTAAATAAAATAAAAACGCTTTGCACCTGAAGGTGCAAAGCGTTTTTTTATTGCTCGGGATTAATGACTTCGTTCTGTGGTTCGGCAGGGGACTCTTCTTCGTTATATTCTATTACGGGTGTACTTTCCAATAGTTCCACATCAATAGGTTCCGCTTTCCATCGTTTCCTTACTAAACTTACCTTGCGATCGGATGCAATGGTATACAGGTATGCCTTTTCACCACGTCCCACCTTCATTCGACGTTGACGCTCGGGTAACTTGTGAATTGGATTTTCAAAATTTTTGTCCGACGACAACACCATCATCTTACCCGGTTCGTAGCCAAAATAATAGAAGGTGTTGCCATTGGGCTGTAGATATATATCGATCTGGTCGCCCGAGTTTTTTCGCCATATTTCAATGTATCCATCAATCTTGCGATGAATCCATCGACCATTGATGTAACCAATGCCAATTTTACCAACCGATCGGAACGAGTTAGTGGTATCGTCGTAAATAAAGCTTACATCATCAATAAACAGGGTCTTAGCCATTAGCGAAGGAAGCAGAACCTTTTTGTTTTTAGCCGTATCGGTAAGTTGCTGGTAGTATTGTTTTAATGTATCGGGCACAATCAGATTGGCAAAATTTTTCTTATAGTACGCATCGAAAATGTTGATGGTATCGGTTTTAGGAGCCAGGCTATCGATAACATACGCCATAATTTTAAGCGAGGGCTGATAAAAGTAAAAATCGATCGCCATAGTGGTTCGAAGCGAAAACACATTGGATTGCAAATTATGGGTAATACTTCCTGCCCACCAGGCTTTAAGTTGACCAAATCGTACAATCAGGTCGAGCGGTCCTTCGGCATATTGGATGCAAGTGGAAGGGGTTAGGGATACCAGAGGACCAGGTAATCCATGGCGTTTGAGTTTGTCTTCGGCACCTACCTCATAGGCGTTGTAAGCTTTGTTGTACCACAATAGACCCGAAGCCGTAGCCATGACATAATCGTCAACATACTTCTTTCGACCCAGAAAAGTCGAGTACAGATGAATTGAATCGTACGACATAATTGGCCCCACTACAACCGGGTTACGATTGATATCAATATTCTTGTCACCGATAGGGATTCGAATTTTCAAAGGATCTAATACTGCTTTAAATTTTACCCACGAGGCAGCTACATTGGGGCACTGATGGATAATGCGGGCACCACCATCGAACTGCAAGTACTTTCTGGCAGCTGCCAGCTGGGCCTCACCCTGGAACAGGAAAAAGGGATTAAGCGTAAAACTATCGGGTTCGGCAATACTTCCCGTTGCAATGGTTTGCCGGGTGGTGTCCACCGTAATATCCGAAAATACAATGGTCTGTCGCTTATTGTTTTCATCAATATAATCGTATTTACCCGAACCCGAATAGGCAAACCTTCCATAAATATTTACAGAAGCATCATATATTTGATGAAAACGTGTTTCACGATTGGCGATGATTGTTGCATTCTTTATTGGCATCATACGCGCATCGGGGCCTACTACAATTTGTTCGTTTGGCGGAAACACTCTAGCATCGGCCACATCGACATACTTCACACGGCTGGCCTCAAGAACTTTTTTCTCGTAATTAAGCATTACCGAAGGAGAAACGAAGCTAAGCGAGTCCTGATTCTTATCGGTCGATATATAACGCGCACCTATGAGTGGCTCGTCCTTAAATCCATATTTTTGTCCTTCGTTGGATGGAGCAAAAGTTTGGTTAGCCAATAAATTTAGCTCGTGTTTATCCATCCACCATTTAAATTCATTGATTTGTGCAATGTACTGATGCGTGGGTATACGGGTTATTGCCAGCGGATCATTCGAACGGAGGTGTGCATAACGTTGTCGCATATCCACCTGGCAACGAACATTATCGGTCGTAAGCGCCCAGTCCTGAGAATTCAATACCCTAATGTTGAAGCTAGCGGTATCGGACGAGAAATCGTATTGCTTAAAATCAAAACGATTGGATTTTGTAGTCGCTAAGGTTAAATCAACTATTCCACTCCCCCTGAGCTCTTTTGGGCTATAAACCAACGACCCTTCGAAGAAGGTCTTTTCGTCATAAATATTAAACTGGTTGGTAGTTGTCCGGATATTCAGATCATCCTGATAAGGGAGCCATCGAATTTTAATGTTTCGACCCCATACCTTAGGATAGGAATGTGCATAACTGGTTTCCTCTCCAATGGTCAGCTGTGCCGAGGTACTGGTAGCGCTATCGGGAAAGAAAATAATGTCGTTCGAGGCAACAGACGAGGTAATGTATTCAAACTTACCCCTGCCTCTTAAACCTTGATTCGAAAGATGTATGGTATCGTAATAGCGGCCCTTCCCCTGATATAACGAAAGCCCTTCTGAGGGAGTTCGATGGAAAAAACCTAACGAAAAATCCTTTTGTAACCTAAGGTCCTCGACAATATCAGGGAAAATACCGGCCGAATAAAAGGTGCCGGCAAATTGCATGCTTTCCTTCTTAAAGTTGTCCAGACTATCTATCTCAAAAGGATTCATCCGAAAATAAAAATTTCTGTTTCGTTGATATACGCCACTAAAAATATTCGGATCGTCATAGTAAACGTAGGAATATCCATAGTTTCGATAGATTGGATATTGTGCATAATTTTTTAATCCCGATTTATTATTGGGATCGTCGACAAGTATCTCACCGGTTGCATCGTAAATAGCATTAGACACTTCACGAAGGATGGGCTTATTAGCAATATCGTAACCTACAATTACTTTTACCCTTAGCGAATCAATCTGACGGAGCACAATTTTAAAGGTATCGTACTGAAAAAAGAAGTTTTTCCCGTAGTAAGTAAAAAGACCCGCCTGTACCATACCATTAAATTGAAAACACCGATTACGTTTCATCACGATTTGACTGGCAGTGGGAACTATGGCCACATTCTGCGAATCGCTTACAAAAATTTTAGGAATCCCATTGACAATCAAATCGTTGTTCCTTAAATCGAGCACGGCATTATCATTGGGAGCTTCAACCAGAGAGTACAAGCGCAAAACATCGTAATCTATTTTCCCCGTACTGGCCTTCAATGCATCAAACAGTTTTTCTTTAAGCACAATAGTTTCTGTGGCTACATCATATAGGATATACCCCTGAACAGCTAAGGGAAAAAGTAGCGTATGTACATTATCGAGCGATTTACGAATAAAGTTGGCAAAATCCTTTGCCGAAAGCGTAGTAGCATTATTGAAATAACGCGAAAATTTAGCCAGTAAAACCAGGGGATGCTGCTCGTCGTAGTACTGCAGCTTATCGAAATCTTCCTGCTTGAAATAGTTGAATGACTCAAAAATAGCAAGACTTCGTGCCGAACCGGGCGCAAGGGTAAAATATATTCGTGGTTCATCAATACGCCAACGAAGCTGGTCGAAGTTCATATCGATCCGGTGATATGAGTTAAGATAAGGACTGCGGGCAGTGTATCGTTCCGACTTCAATAAGGATAGCTCTCGGTTGGGCACACGGTATAAAAACTGCAGTGCCGCATGGTGAATCGAATCCTGATCGAGATAAATGGTAATAGAGGCATCGGAACTAACTACTCTTCCAGGATAGAATACATAAAGCAAAGAGGTGGATTTTACCCGCAAAGTATCGTTACGAAAGAAAGTGAGCATGGCCGGTTCTTCGCGACTACCACGACCAGCCAATTTTGCCCCCATCATCCCAAAACCTCCTCTATAATCAACCCCCTTGTAAAAGTTTCTCAAAAAAAACCTTTTCTGGTACGACTCAAAACGAGGATACTGCAACAAGGATACATTGATGAATCGCTCCACACTATTTTCGAGTTTACCCATCATGGGAAAGCCAAAGTAAATACGATTGAAGAACATAACCGAGTCGGCCTCAAAACTCGAAAAATTCATATCGATGGTATACTCAGCCAGCTGTGCATACACACTATCCCTTGAGTATCCAGCCTTTTCCCAGGTTACCAATCCACCCCTACCCGTCCATTGTGAGGTTAGTAAATTATAGGTTCCCGTTGTGCTATAAATAATAGCACTGTCGAGATTCGCATAGCAATACAAATCAATCTTTTTAAAGCATGCCTGAATAGGATCGGCGCTGCGAAACGAAAATAAAGTATCAGATGCCTTCCAGCGAATAGCAGAGGATTTGTATATCGTATGTTCCTCAAGCAATAAAAGCGTATTTTGCCAGATTTTCATGAAAGCCGAAATAGGACGACTTTGCTCACATGCCGCTACCAATCCCTGCAACCATTCGTCATAGCTGTCCATGGAATGATTGAGACGAAAAAACGAACCATTGGCTTGTAGAAAGGTATAAAATTCAGGATATGGGCGAATTTTTCGATCAATAAGATAACTGGCAACAGAAAGTATTCGACTTTTCTGTTCTTCTGAAAGCTTTGCCGAATCCCACAACACAGCAAACTGTTGCAGCGTAACCGATACATCCTTTTTTTGATCTATTGTTTTCTGATAAAACAATCGTAACTCAGGAATAAACTCTGATATTTTGCCCGAGAACTGTTTAAAAACCTGTCCGTGGATGGCGTATTGCAAGCCAAAACACAAATACACTATCAGCAAGATTCTCCTCATCCTGAAACTTTTTTAGGTTGGATGAAACGAGCATGTATGGAAGCACTTACAAACGAGTATGAAAATATTATCATTTTCGTACTTACCTATGTGTAGGTAACTCATTACATGCGAGTTCCATCCGACCGCTATAAAAAATTAAGAAATATTTTCGGATGAACCCCCGTGTTACAAAATATTACATGATGCCTATTATCGCTATATCTTTTCCATTACCGCAGCTACCCATCCATTTTTAGTTATACTCTGAATCCATCGTAAACCATTGATTTCGCCACAATGCTTAATAGCTGCAACATCTTCCTCATAAAATCCACTCAAAAAAATCTTCCCAGCCTTGTCGAGGTGTTTGACATAGGTAGGGATATCCTGCAGCAGAATATTTCGGTTAATATTTGCATACACAAGCTGAAAGTTCCGCGCAGGAATCAAAGTGGCATCACCACGTAATACTTCAATATTTGTAACATGATTGCGTTGGCAATTTTCGATGGTATTTTCAATTGCCCATTCGTCAATATCGATGGCTGTAATTTTGCGTGCTCCTTTTTTGGCCGTCAGTATCGATAGTATTCCGGTTCCACAGCCCATATCCAGCACATCCAAATCGGCACAATCGTATTGCAGGATTAGCTGAAGCATCAGGTAAGTAGTTTCGTGATGACCGGTTCCGAACGACATTTTTGGTTCAATGATAATCGTATAAGGATAATTCGTAGCAATATGGTGAAAAGGAGCAATAATCGCTAGCGTATTATCGATAACCACAGGCGAGAAATTGCTTTCCCACAATGCGTTCCAATTTTTTCGCTCCACCGGACGAAAGGTATAGCTTATATCCGACGAAGTCTTTATGCGAGCAATGCTCTTTTCTACACTCGACAAGGCATTTGGCAAAGTAGTATACGCCACAAATCCATCCCCATTTTCCATAAATCCATCAAATCCCATCTCGCTTAAAAACGCTATCAATATTTCTGTTACTTCTTTATCGTAAGGTTTAATGGTAAACGTATATTCTGTGTAATCCATAGATATTAAAGTTTGCCTGTAAAATTAACAGAATTTATGGTAAAATAATTTTTTTGAAAATATCGTTTACCTTTGCAGCCAAAAAACATTAATTAAATGGACAGGAACAGTGTAATCGGGCTAATTTTAATAGCAGCAATACTGATAGTGTTTTCAATCTGGAATACCCCCGATCGAAAGGCATTGGAGGAAGCCCGGCGCAAGGCCGATTCAATTGCACTTGCTCAACAAGCTATAACCAATCAGCAGAAACCTGATAGTCTTAAATCCATTTCGACAATACAAAAAGATAGCATTAGTGCGATAGATAAATATGCTGAATTTGCCCAGGCTGCCCAGGATTCTTTTCGAATCATTAGCATTGAAAACGATCTGTTGAGATTGCAAGTTTCCACACGCGGGGGGAGTCCTTATGCAGTTGAATTAAAGAAATATAAGACGTTCGACCAGAAACCTCTTATACTCTTCTATGGCGATTCTACCATATTTGGGTTTAACTTTTACACGCGAAGCAATAGACATATCAATACTGCTGAACTGTATTTCCGCCCTGTTGAAAACAGTGAACATATTTTGCTAAGCGAATCGGATACAGCAAAATCACTACGAATGCGCTTGTACGCTGGGGAAAACCGTTACATCGAATACATTTATACCCTGCGACCCAGTTCATACAAAGTCGATTTTAAGGTGCAACTGGTAGGTATCGATTCCCTGATGGCTCCTTCCACCACCCAACTCGATCTGGTGTGGGCAACGTATCTACGGGCTCAGGAAAAAGAAATACCCAATGAAAATGCTTTTACCAATATCACCTATAAGTTTAACAAGGAAGATGTTGAAAAGCTCGAAAACAATGGCAAAACTGATGAAAAGGTTGAAAACCTTCGAAATCGCATCAAGTGGATTGCTTATAAACAACAGTTTTTCTCGTCAGTGTTGGTAGGGGAGCAACCCTTTGAGAATGCAACCCTTTTGATACGTAATGTAAACGACACCAGCTTACGGCTGCTTAAATATATGAAAACCGAAGCAGGGGTAGCTTACAGCCCATCCCAGAAAAATGACCAGCTGGCGTTCTGGTTTTACTTTGGCCCCAATCATTACCAAACCTTACGAAAGTTTCATCTCGATATGGAAGAGCTGGTGCGTTTGGGCGGATCCATTGTAAAATTTATTAACCGTTTTCTCATTATCCCGGTATTTAACTTTTTGAATAAGTTTATTTCCAACTATGGTATCATCATCCTATTGCTGACCATTTTCATTAAATTGTTAATATTCCCGCTTACCTACAAATCGTACCTTTCGATGGCTAAAATGCGGGTACTTAAGCCCCAAATCGACCAGATAAATGAACGTATCCCAGCCGAAAAAGCTATGGAACGTCAGCAGGCCATCATGGCTCTTTATAAACGAGCTGGCGTAAATCCGCTGGGAGGATGTTTGCCTATGTTACTGCAATTCCCCGTGCTTATTGCCATGTTCTATTTCTTCCCGGCTTCCATCGAATTGCGACAGCAAGCCTTCCTTTGGGCAAAAGACCTCTCGAGCTACGATGCTATAATCAGCTGGAATGCCCATATTCCCCTGATAACCGAATATTTTGGCAACCATATCAGCTTGTTCAACCTGCTGATGACCATTACTACCATCATCACCATGCGCATGAACAACCAAAGCAATGCTTCCCAGCAAACTTTGCCAGGCATGCAAACCATGATGTATATGATGCCCATCATTTTCATGTTTGTGCTTAACAAATATTCTGCTGGATTGACCTATTACTACTTCCTGGCCAACGTGATTACCATTATACAAAACGAAATATTCAAACGCAGTATCGACGAGGAAAAGCTGCTGCAACAGCTAAATGAAAATAAAAAGAAACCTGTGAAAAAATCGAGTTTCCAGGCTCGTCTCGAAGAAGCGGCTCGAAAAAAAGGCTATAGGCGTTAAAAACCGATGACAATCAAACAGTTACGGCAGTGTTAACAGCAGGTATGAAAATAATATCTCATTCCTGCTTCATTTAGGGTACAACACATTACATGCGTGTCCAATCCGAAATTTGGAAAAATTTTAAAAATATATTCGGATAAGAGCATGAATAATACTCCACCCGCACTGAAAAACGTAGTATCAACAAGCAGGATAAGCTATGGCATATCTTGAACCTGTATCCTTGCCGGTTGAGTTTATGGTAGCAATTCATTACCACCTCTTCCCCACCCTTCTTCCTTCAAAAAAAGAAGACGTCCGGATAGGCGGTAGTTTTACAATCATGTTCGTATGTGCATTCATTTAGGTCGGCATATCTTACTTCTATCCGTCGAAATAGGGTTAGAAAAATAAAATTGCATAAATTTGAGCAAACAAATACGATTTATACACTACTGAAATGTTCCCTGGTATTTTTCCATTATATTTACAATTTGTAAATGCTTATCTTTAGGGGCTAATTGCAACTTATTATGCTGAGAAATAAAAGTAATAAGAAGCATTCTCCTGGGGATGTAATTAGCAAATAAAAGTCATGGCATGAAGAAGTGGTGGATTTTTTTCATAATTCCGTTGTTAATTCAGGGGGTATCCTGTACCCGGCATAGGGATATTACCTATTTGCGAGGTATAGGACAAAGTGTATCCGATTCGCTTATTCAAACTACCTATAACATATATAAAGTACAACCCTTTGATGTGCTGTATATACGGGTAATGAGTGCGCTGGACCCCAAAGCAGAAGAAATGTTTAATCAAAACATGCAGTCATCTGCACTTTCGGGGAACATGAACAATATGGGGACTTTTTACTTTTCGGGATATCCTATCAATGAACTGGGCTTCATCAAGATGCCAATTCTGGGGGAGATATATGTGTCGGGGTTAACCCAGAAGGAGATTGAAGAACAGGTACAACAGCGTGTTCGAGAATACATTCCCGATGCTGAGGTGAAGGTTCGCTTATTGAGTTTTAAGGTGACTCTTCTGGGCGAAATTGGCTCGGGGCAGCATACCATCCTTGCCGAACGAGCTAATTTGCTGGAGGTTCTGGCCATGGGCGGTGATATACAAAAAACAGGTAACAAGCATAATGTGCTCATTTTACGAACCACCCCCCAGGGCATGCGCAGCTACCGGGTCGACTTAACGGATAAAAATATCGTGAGTTCACCCCTGTTCTATGTACAACCCAACGATATTATCTACGTTGAGCCTACCAAGGCTGCTTCCTTGCGTATATCACTTTCGGAACTTTCTTTATTTATCTCGTCTATTACGGCAGTTACCAGTATGTATTTCTTAATTAGATCTATAAGTCAATAAATCTTATGACGCTCGACGAACGGGAACTATATCAACAGGAAGAGCCTGCATTTAACATCAAGCGATATTTGTTTAAGGTCATCATGAATTGGCCGTTTTTTATCATATCGCTGGTAATAGCATTTACAATTGGTTACTTAACCATACGTTATTCAGAGCCCATTTATAAGGTGAGCACTACCCTGGTAATCAACAACGACCCACAGGGAGTCACTTTTATTTCTCCTTTTGCCGGCCAGGCCATTAGTCAGAAAAATATGCAGAACGAAATTACAGCGCTAAAGTCATATACCCTCACCTTAAAAACTCTATCAGAGCTTGACTATTTGGTTTCTTACGTTTTGGTAGGTCGTGTTAAAGAAACAAAAATATATAAACCATTCTTTCGGGTAATACTCGACACTTCGAAAAATAACCTTACCTATGCGCCTGTTTATCTTACATTTTTAAATGATAATGAATTCCTCGTCGAAATCAATGACCCAGAACGAGTACGTAAGGTATTGCGCTTTGGTGAACGATTCGAAAACGAGTATTTTAGCTTTACCATCGTCAAAGAAAGAAATGAACCCATCAATCCCCGCCTTATTGATCAGCGAATCAAGTTTTTCTTTTTTGTCAATGATATCAAACAACTGGTGCGAATATATCAGCATAAGTTACAAATCTCTCTTGATGAGAAGAAAAGCTCGGTAATAACGCTTTCCACAACCGGACCAATCCCCGAACAGGAAGTCGACTATCTCAATAAATTGACTGAAGTGTATATCCGTAACAATCTGGATGAAAAAAATAGAGCTTCGGAAAATGTCATTAAGTTTATCGATCTTCAACTTGCTCAGGTTTCTGATTCGCTTTCTAAGATTGAGAAACGATTACAGGATTTTCGCAATGAAAATGGGATATTTGACATTAAGCTGGAAGAAAATTTCTCCACCTCTCGACTCAACGAATTGCAAACAACAAAGTTCAACAATGAGTTAAAACTTCGCTACTGTAGGTATATTCGCAACTATATCGATCGAAAAGCTGACTTTCGCGACGTAGTAGCCCCCTCAACTTTTGATATTGTAGATCCTGTTTTCAATTCGGCTGTAAATAGTTTGATAGCTTTATACAATGAGCGGGCACTGATGAATGTTTCTCAAACCGAGAAGAACCCCAACTACAAAGTTCTGGATGCCAAAATTGAAGCTGCCCGAAAAATTTTGCTCGAAAGTTTGAATGAAATAGAAAATTCGCTGAATTACTCTCAGCGAATTACTCAGGATGCTATTGTTAACGAGGAAAAAAAGCTCTTTAATTTACCCCCCATCGAACGACGTTTGATGGCTATCCAGCGTGAATACGACATCAACAATAACATTTTTTCATTTTTATTGCAAAAGCGAGCCGAAGCAGGGATAAATAAAGCATCTAATGTAGCCGACAGTAAGGTACTGGATATTGCACGAATCGAAAATGCAAGCCTAATTAAACCTAACAGGGCACGAGTATATACACTATCGCTAATTTTAGGGCTGGCTATTCCGCTGGCTATCATTCTTCTGATGGAATTCTTAAATAATAAAATTACCGATTTGCGTATTGTAAGCCGCTTGAAAAAAGCAAGCTTTATTGGTGCAGTAGGTCATAACAGCAAAGAATCGGAAATACCTGTATTTGAGTTTCCTCGTTCTGCCCTGGCAGAATCTTTCCGGGGATTACGATCGAATCTAAATTATTTGTTACGAGAGAAAAATGAAAAAATTATTCTAATCACCTCAACCATCAGTGGCGAAGGGAAAACATTCTGTACCGTAAACCTTGCGACCATTCTGGCCATGTCGAACAAAAAAACACTGCTGGCATCGTTTGACTTGCGAAAACCAAAGTTACATAAGTACTTTGACCTTCCCAATACCTTGGGTATTAGCAACTTCCTGATTAACCAGGCCAATCTCGATGATATCATTCTGGCAACCAACATCAATCATCTTTACTTACTTCCCTCGGGACCAGTTCCTCCTAACCCTGCAGAACTATTGGAAACAGATAAAATGCGAGAATTAATTGAATCGATAAAGGAACAATTTGACTATATTATCATCGACTCCCCTCCTATTGCTATCGTTGCCGATGCCATTATTCTATCGGAGTATGCCGATGCTACTTTGTACATTGCTCGGTATAATTATTCTACAAAAGATGTAGTAGACCTGGCGGATGAGCTGGCCGAACGACAACAACTCAAGCGTGTTTACCTGCTGGTAAACGATGTGAAAGTTCCTGGTTATTATGGATATTCTTCGTACTATGCTTCTCGTTATGGCTATACCTCCTACCATTATACTTATGGCTATAGCTATTATGCATATGGCAGCGATTACTATCAGGATAGTGAAACACCACGGACACTAAAAGAAAAAATTAAAGCCTGGTTTGGTATGTAGCATTTCATGTTTATTCTAACCAATTTTTCTCTCAAGCTAATCTTCTAATACCTGATCAAGCAAAGGATAAGCATTATTTTATATTTGTACCGACTGCTAGAGTGGTTCGTTTCGTCGTTGAAGTAAGGTGTTGGCAAAAACAAAATCCCGCAATTTTTCATTCTCGGCATCTAATATTTGTTGATTATTCCCTTGCCAGGCCACATGACCATCGGCAAGAAAAACGATGTTTTTACCCAGTCGCATTACCGAGTTCATGTCGTGGGTATTGATAATAGTCGTTATTCCATATTCTTCCGTAATTTCCTGGATGAGTTCATCGATAACAATAGCTGTTTTGGGGTCAAGGCCCGAATTGGGTTCGTCACAGAATAAATATTGTGGATTTAGCGCTATAGCCCGTGCTATACCCACCCGCTTTTGCATACCTCCACTGAGCTCAGAAGGGTAAAGTTTATGGACATTATACAAATTTACACGTTGCAAGCAAAAGGCTACTCTCTCCTTTTTTTCTGCCTCGGAAAGCTGGGTAAACAGGTCGAGCGGAAACTTCACATTTTCCTCTACCGTCATTGAGTCGAAAAGAGCGCTACCCTGAAATAGCATGCCTATGGTCTTTCGAATCTCCCTCTTTTCTCGATCATTAAGCGAAGTGAAGTCAACTCCCTCGTACAGTATTCGCCCCTCATCGGGAACTAACAACCCTACCAAACATTTTAGCAGCACTGTTTTTCCCGAACCACTCTGTCCAATAACCAGATTAGTAATTCCCTTCTGAAATGTAACGGAAATATCGAAAAGTACTTGCTTATCGCCAAAATATTTTGATAAATGTTGTACTTCGATCATGCGAGCAATAATTGGGTTAATACGAGATTGAAAAATAACACAAACACGCTACCATACACAGTTGCCTGTGTACTGGCATTACCAACCTCTACTGAACCTCCTCGAGCATAATAACCAAAGTAGGAGGATATGGAGGTAATTAAAAACGCAAAAACCAGTGTTTTAATGGTTGCATAGGTCACGTAGTAAGGATGAAAATTGTACTGAATCCCATAGATAAATTCGTCGGAAGCAATGATACCGGTAGTGAAACCCGCCACCCAACCCCCGATGATCCCCACCATGGTACTAAGAACCATTAGTATGGGATTAAACAACAAGGCTGCTATTATTTTGGGAAGTGTAACAAAACTTGCAGAGTTCACCCCCATCATTTCCAGTGCATCAATTTGCTCGGTAATACGCATACTGCCAATCTCAGAAGCAATGTTTGAACCTACCTTTCCTGCAAGTATTAGCCCAATAATCGTCGATGAAAATTCTAACAACAATGAATCACGTACTGCATAGGCTATTAGATAGTTTGGCAAAATTGGCGATTTTACATTGTATACTGCCTGAATTGTTAATACCGCCCCAATAAATACCGAAATGAGCGTAACTATCCCTATCGAACGAACTCCAATCTTGTCGATCTCCCGAATAGTCTGGCGTATATATATGTTCCATCTTTCGGGCTTTACAAAAACCTTACTGAGAAAGATGAAATACTGACCTACATGAAAAATAAAACGCGACATGATTGGTAAACAATTCTAAGACCTGTTAAAATTACGAAAATATTTAAAATATGGTTTAGCGCAATAAAGTACTGAAACCTCTTGTAAATACTATTTTCCCTAAAAATCAATATACACATTATTCCAATTCACCTTGAATGCGATATAGAACAATTGCGACTCAAGTACAAGCGGATTAATATTACCCTTGCGTACAATATAGCCAATCTCAATTTTCTGACGAGCCTGGGGATTAATCCAGTACCCTAACGATAAAGCTATAAAATTCGTTTCGGTGTAGGGACTGGTCCCCAGAAAGGGGGTTGGATAACTAAGAACTGATACGAAACGACTCTTTTTGGGAAGCAGTGGCATAGCTTTATACCCATATTTGGACCATACGCTTTGTGCAGTAAAGGTTGCACGCCGAAACGAATAAACGGCAAACAAAATCTTTTCATCAAAATTATTGCCCAACAAATGTGCAAGGGGTTGATTAAAATGAGAATAGTAGAGTGCCGAATCAGATGAGGTGTACACCTGTTCCCCTGCAATATTCCATTCGCTTTGCAAATATAAATTTGGTACGCTAAAAGCATTATACCATTTAATACCCAATTGATAGGCCGCATTTGCTTTGTTTATTTGTCGATAGTGAGGATTGCCCAGGGCTATCTGCTGGTAAAGAATCAGCCTTGGCAACACATTTAAGCGAATGTTAAACCCAATGACAGAACTGAATCCCGAATCTCTTTTTATTAGGTCGGCAAACGGCAACGGATTAAAAAATAGCGGATTAAGCCTGGTATTTTGAATTCGGTTGGGATATCGGAAAACATACCCTTCGAAAAACGATAGCTCTACTCGACGATGAGGCAAAAATGAAATGACCCCAAAGCTATTGAGTCGTTTCCCTCTTACACCATAAGCGCTAATGGGTAACGTATCGATCATGGTTACCGAAAAGATTCTGGTAAAATACCATCTACCGGAATGATATTGTAACGAAAGATATGGGTAGTTAAATGATACATCGGAAAGCAATAGGGAACGATAGCCATCCCCTGCAAAAAATTTCCCTGTTCCTAAATACAATTTCAACCTTTTATGAATCGAAAATGCAATGTTTCCCTGGGCAATAGCATAATCGAATGCCCCCGTTCCAAACCGTCGCGCCTGTCCCATTCCTGGCGCTACATTGGCGCTATGGATGTAGTCCGAAAGGTATATGGGAAACCTCGACTGACACTCAAGCACCGACGATTCAAAATAAAGTTTTCCCAAAAGATTACCTCCTACCAACACCCCGCGAATGTTGTGATAATAAGGCAACGAGTTATCCGACATCTTTCCATAGCTAAAGTGAAAGAGAGGGTTGGCAATCAGCTTATAATTGGGGGAATCAACTACAAGATATGATTCGTAAAACATCTTGCGCACCCACCAGGGACGTTGTCGATGGCTTAGGAAGGTATCTTTTGTTGAATAGATATTCTCGAAAGTACTATAATCATAAGGTTTGAGGAAAGTCGAATAAACGATTTCATTACCAAATATGCTTTGCTCGGTTTGTATGATAGCCTCGCGCTCGAGGGGTACAAAAACCTGTGCCTGGGTGAGAGATGTATTTATACTGAAAAATGAAATACTTAGCACGATCAACAAAATCATGTTGATACGTCTAAAGAAAGCTATGTTGCAAAACACGTCTCGCATCCCAAAAAAAATTAAATGTTCGCTAAATGGTCGGATATTATTTGCATGATAAAAGTTTCAATCCAACTGGCAAGCAGGTTGATAAAATTATTCTCAAAATTGGTTGCACTTTTGCTATTCATGTTAGTAGTCTCTTTCATCATTAAAGAATTGGGCGGTAATACCTATCCGAACAATTGTCTCAGCAATACTATTAGGGCTATTATCTGTCACGTGTTGTAAACTTACAAACCCATGGATAGGAAATCGTTTTGATATGGTACGGTATATTCTAACCTCTCCCCAAAACAGTCGATGACGTTCGCCCTGCAGAAATACTGCCTCATCGTTGTGTGTTTGGCGAATCAGGTACGAACGATAAATATTTTGTCCCACATTCTGCGTGGGCAGGCTGTCCCTACCCTGAAGTGCCATGCTTGTTTTAGCCAAAACCGACCAACGCCCTTTGTTGTATCGTACAACAAACAGCCATTCCTCAAAATTTGCTCCCAGGGGATGCCCCAGCGGATGATAGTTTGTCCCATAGTTGAGAGCGGATGAACTGTGCGAGTAGGTATATGGCCTTACGCGCGAGTACTCAAACTGACTATACAGGTTGGGCACGCCAAACAAACGATAAGTTTTTATTCCTGCCAGTAAACCATATTTGTTTCCCCACCACTGCGGTTGTTGTACAATTTTTTTGATACTCAGGTCATCAATAAAAAGCTGCTGATAAAGTCGGGTTGATTGTCCCAATAATAGGGAGACATGAAGGCCAAGGTTAGCATTATCGGGTGAGTGCAGGGAATATTCTACCGGCCTAAAGAAAATTATAGGATTCAGGTATGAGGGGTCTATACCACGTTGAGTGCTTGCATCCTTATCCCACCAGATTACCGACTCAAAAAATCCCAACGAAAGCCTATGAGTGACCTTGAAATCGAAAAAGTGAAAAACACCATATTTGTTTAAAAAATTGCCTGAAGCAGCCTGGGTGTTTATATCTTTAAGGTAGCCCCACAGGATATGATATTGGATTCTCCAGAAATGTACACGCAATTGCAAATAAGGATAATATGCCGAATAATCCGAAAGCCAGAGCGAACGATAACCATCACCCCAGTGCTTTTTGCCATAACCCACATCAAAAGCACAGTATTTTAAAGGAACATAGCTTAATTCACCCAAAAGTAAAGGCCTGTAATAGTTGGTTTTCCCTAATGTTAGAGCTTTCCCGCCTTCCGGTAAAATCCGGTTGCTATCTATTTGCGAGGCTATCCAATTGGAATATCTTTCAATATTTACGGACAAGGCAAGCCACAACGATATTTTTTTACCCATCGGTAATGAAGTAAACAACCCTGGCGAAGCGCTGTATATTACTTTTTGTTTACTCGAAAAACCTATGTTGCTATTTAACAGTGGAAGGATTTTAAATTGCCTGGACACAGTATCTGCTTCGATAGGAACGCTGGCAAATGCCGAATGATAGGCTACATTACTAAGATATAATTTATCTATAACAATGCGTTCGCTTTTAGAAAAATAGCCAGTATATTGACCAAGAACATTTTCCAGCGCTGCAAGAAAAATTACTATACAAGCAATAATTTTAAATATTTGCATGCTTTTACCAGAAAAATCTGTTGCTTTTCACAAAAAAGACAATTTCGGGCAGTACTGAGAAAATAATAGCCATGATAAAAATAAGCATCCCCAGATCGATAATCCCCCAGTGATTGAGATATACAACGGTAAGTCCGATGATTACATTGGCTGTTATAATTAAAAGCGTCGATTGAAAATGCGAGAACCCCATTGAGAGGAGCTTATGATGCACATGATTTTTATCGGGTTTAAAAAGCGATCGTCCTTTTACCAGCCGAATAATCATTACGCGAAGCGTATCGAAGAGCGGCACAATGAGAATACCGAACGATACGGCGGGTGCTGCATGGATAAAATAGGGAATGTCGGGGTTGGTGTTCATTTCATTGAACTTAACAGCAAATACCGCCATAAACAAGCCAATGATAAGCGAACCCGTGTCGCCCATGAAAATTTTATTTTTTCGTCCAAAAACATTAAATCCAAAAAAGGTTAACAGTGACCCCATCACAGCCGCTGCCAAAATAGCATAGGCAATGGAACCTGCCAGAAAAAACCAGGTACCAAAAAATAAAGTGGCTACAATACCTACCCCCGATGCAAGCCCATCGATCCCATCGATAAGATTAAACCCATTGATAATGGCTAAAAATACAAAAAGGGTCAACCCAATACTTGCCCAATACGGAATATGGTAAATTCCATAAAATCCATGCAATGAGGTGAATCGAAAATCACCCATAACGATGATAATCAGTGATGCGATAACTTGACCCATTAATTTTTTTAGGGGGGCTGTAACCAGAATGTCATCCTTTACCCCCACAAAGAAAAGGATCAGGGACGCAGCAATTATGTATTGAAATTCGAAATGACGAAAGAAATAGGTATACAAGGTAAAAGGAATAAGGATACCCGTAAAAATAGCAATCCCCCCCAATGTCGGTACACTTGTCGAGTGTGATTTCCGTTTCCCGGGTTCGTCGGTTAATCGTTTGGCATGCGCTACTTTAACAATGGTAGGTATAGATGTTAGAACAATGAAAAAAGCTGTAAGAAAAGATAATAAAATCACTAATCGCTGATCAAACAACATGTTCCATTCGTTTTAATGTTCAAAGTTACACTATTTGTGCCACTCTTGCGAAATTATGCCTGTATTTGCTAACAATTAGCTTTATCCCTAAAAAATAGGTAGATAATAATTTAATGCAAGATAGCCTATAGCGTATATCATAATATTGTAAAGTTAATAATAAAATGTAGCAAGCAAAAAGATTTTTAATACAAGTGGTCTCAGTTTTGTCGTTACCATGGAAAAAAAAGTTTTACTAATTAAAACACTTGATCTGCTTAAATACTTCGTATCAGCCATAAAAGTTTCAATGATTTTTTCAAAAAAAATAGCTAACTTCGGGAACAAGTTGATTATTTGAAAGCAAAATAATAACATTGCAAGCAAAAGGCTGAAGGAGATTTTGATGACCTTATCAAAAAGGAAATGAGCATGTATGGCAGTATTCTCAAACGAGTATGAGAATAATTTCTTATACCTGCTTAATTTTGTGATACTATAATACATGCGAATTCCATCCGACCGCTATAAAAAATTAAAAAATATTTTCGGATGAAGACAATATTAATACCCACGGACTTCTCGGACATTTCAAAGAATGCCGTTGTTTATGGTTTCCACCTCGCACAAAGCATAGGTGCTGAGATACAACTGGTACATATTTTGGAAATATACAAGTTTGCTGCAGGAACCTCAGAGGCCGAATTAATATCAACTATTCTTCCAGCCGAAAATATTGCAGAAATGGAGAAAGCCGCCAAACAATCGTTTGAGGATTTTGTGGCCCAAATACTGCAACAAGTACCTTCGGGTGTTCCTTATCGCACCGAGGTGGTAACAGGTCATCTGGTCAATGAGATGATAGTGCGGTCGGCAATGCCTGATATTGATTTGATTATCCTTTCTGTTTCGAGTAGTCAGGATTTGATGACTCGTTTTACGCACAACACCATTTCGACTATTCTTTCCGAAGCGCAATGTCCGGTATTGGTGGTACCCTCGGGATTTGCGTATAAGCCAATAAAGCATGTAGTCTTTGCAACCGATTTTCTGAAGGAAGAGCTGGATATGCTCGCACATTTCCTGAATAGCTTTACGATTTTTGCCCCAAAACTCACCATTCTTCATGTTACCAGCAAGGGAGTAGATTTTACGACCGAACTAAAAATGGCAGGAATGAAGCAACTTATTACCGAAAAGACACATTATCAAAATTTTACCTTCCAGCTAAAAAGCCACAAAAATGTAGTACAGGGAATCATTGAACACACTGCCGAAGCCGATTTATTGTTAATGCTTAAAGAGCACGAGGGTTTCTTTAAATCGTTATTCGAGGCTTCAAAGGCAGAAAAAATCACCCATTATCTTAAAATACCTATGCTTTCGTACCGAATCGAAAATTTCGTTAAGTAAATGTGGAGCACTCTTTTTTCAGGGGATTACTATTGGTTTGGTATTATATACTTAGTTACCGTATTGTTTATCATTGTATTGATTGTTCAACAAAAAGGAGATCCTTTAAAAACCATTACCTGGTCGCTGGTTCTGTTATTGATACCAATTATAGGCATTATCCTGTATTTTTATTTCGGGCAAAATTATCGAAGGCAGAAAATTTTTAATCGAAAGGGGCTAAGCGACATGGAACGCATGCGCGATTTTAGCCATTTACAAATACAGGAACTACCCCAAAAAAGCTTTTTAAAGAATCCCAAAATCAAAAGCAAACAACATATTATTACACTGCTAATCAACAATAGTAAATCTTTACTTTCGGAGCGTAACAAATTGCAAATTTTTTCGGCAGGGAAAGAAGCCTTCGATTACATTTTGAACGATATAGCCTCCGCCCGACATCATGTGCATCTGGAATACTATATCATTGAAGATGACAACATTGGCCGAAAAGTACGTGACCTATTAATTCAAAAAGCTCGAGAAGGTGTGGAGGTACGTGTCATATACGATGATGTTGGTAGCTGGAAACTGTCGAAAAAATACATTGATCCTTTAATTGAAGCAGGGGTTGAAATTTATCCTTTCTTACCCGTTCGATTTCCATACTTTACCAATAAAATTAATTATCGCAATCATCGTAAAATTGTTGTTATTGACGGAATTATTGCCCATGTAGGGGGGATGAACATTGCCGATCGATACATTGTAGGATTAGAGGGAATGGGACAATGGAAAGACATGCAGCTGCGTATTGAAGGCGAAGCGGTACATTCTCTTCAGGTCATATTTTTAACCGATTGGTACTTTGTATCCAATATTGCACTGAACAATGACATTTACTTTCCAGCCCCGAATATTAACGATGTTCATCTGGTACAGATCATCACCAGCGGCCCCGATTCTGACTGGGCAAGTATCATGCAAGCCTATTTTGCTGCCATTGCTACTGCTACCGACCACATATACATTGCAACCCCCTATTTTATTCCCAACGAAAGTATATTGACCGCCCTAAAAACTGCAGCATTAGGCGGAGTTGATGTAAAAATAATGCTTCCCTATCAGTCCGATTCCCGCCTGGTATATTGGAGCACATTATCATTTGTGGGCGAATTGCTGGAAGCAGGTGTCAAGATTTACTTTTATCATGCCGGCTTTAACCATGCAAAGCTCATGCTGGTCGATGGTATATTTGCTTCCATTGGAACGGCTAACATGGATATTCGTAGCTTTGACCAGAACTTTGAGGTTAATGCTATTATTTACGATGAAGAGATAACCCAATTTCTCGAAAGCCAATTCCTTGCCGATATAGATGAATGTTACACCTATACCCTCGACGAGTGGAACAGTAGACCCTGGTGGTTGAATTTCAGGGAATCTTTTGCAAGGCTTATGAGCCCGCTATTCTAACTTTCTTTTTTGCCAATTACTGCCGGCCACCAAATCATTATCAAAGCTAACAGCGCTAATACAACAAGACTGATGATGAAACTGGGATTTCGGAAAAAGAAGAAATAATCGGTAAGGAAAATATTGAATCCCCTAAAACCAGCCAGTACAAGTCCCATTAACGCTTCCCCAGCAATTAAACCAGAGGCAACCAGAATACCCACATTTTCTACCTTACTTTTTTGAACCTCGGAATAGTTTTTTCGGTTGATCCACCAATCGGTAATACCCTTAATAAGTCCACCAATAAAGATAGCAAAGGTAGTCTGGAGAGGTAAATAAATGCCTACACAGATAAGCATGGGGCTTTTCACCTGCATCAGAATTAAAGCAGTAGCCATTAACATCCCCGCCACTATCAGGGGCCAGGCCATGTCTCCACCTACAATTCCTCTGGAAAGCAAAGCCATTAAACCGGCCTGTGGGGCAGGTAAATTTTTACTTCCAAAACCTCCCTGATATCCTTCCCGAACACCCTGAGCTATATCGCCATTATTGAGCATGACCAGCACGCCAAACATAACCAGCGAGGCCGTAAAAACACCTACAACATCACCCACCTGCATTTTCCAGGGCGTACCTCCCAGGATATGACCAGCCTTAAGGTCCTGCAGCATTTCTCCTGCCACGGCAGCAGCTACACACACGATAGCTGCCACACCCAGTACCGACGCAATACCCTCGGTACCCCGGACCCCAATCAACACCATAATTAGCGCAGTTACCACAAGTCCCGTCAACGTAAGTCCACTGATGGGATTATTACTCGAACCCATAATACCTACCAGATAACCCGATATTGCCGCAAAGAAAAATGCCAGGATAATCAATACCGTAGCTGATACCAATGCAACGGTGAAGGTCGTTTTGAAAAAATAAAAAGTAATAAAAAAGGTTAATATGGCTATACCAAGAATACCCAGCATAATAGTGCGAAGACTCAGGTCTTTTTCAGTACGTGGAACATGAATTTGATGTCCTTGCATCGATTTTTTTACATCATTGACCGACCGGGTAATTCCGGCAAACAAATTTTTTCGCATGCGGTAGAGGGTATAAAAAGCACTAACCAGCATCCCCCCAATAGCAATGGGTTTAACTATGTATCGTGCAATCTGTCCAATAATAGATAAGGTAACTCCCTGTGCTGCTTCCTCGGGTGTCATACCAGGATTATTTGCCATAAGTGTTGCCTGCAGCGCAGCAACATCGATGGAAGGCAACATAAAATATAGTATTACCGGTACAAGTATTCCCCAGGCAAGTATTCCTCCGCTAAAATTCAGCGCGCCCAGCCGAGGTCCAATAATATAACCTACCCCCAAATAGGCAGGACTTATCTCGGGGGAACCAATGAGCATTCCTCCTTTTGCAGAGAATTGCGTACCCGATATGGTTTGTTTTGCAAAAGCTATGAACTTTTCCCAATATACGGCAAAAAACTTAAGCTCGCCCAATAGCTTGACCAATGCCCCAATCCCCATGGCCAGAAAAAGATATTTGGAATTTTTAGCATCGGTGCGTCCAGCTTTATGTATCTCGGCAGCAGCAATTGATTCAGGAAAAGGAAGTTCGCTGTCCTCCACCATAATGCGTCGCAGTATGGCCACGAAAAGAATACCCAATACGCCGCCTGCTACCAGGATAATACTGGCAGTGATATAGTTGGTCGGAGAAAAAAATGGCACCCACAATCCCGCAATGTAAAATGCCGGCAGGGTAAAGATAGCGCCTGCAGCTACCGATTCCCCAATAGACCCTACCGTTCGGGCAAAATTTTCCTCGAGTATATTCCCCCGCAAAGCCTTCAGTATGGCCAAACTGATAACAGCTGCCGGATAGGTTGCTGCTATTGTCATCCCTGCTTTTAAACCAAGGTAGGCATTCGCCGCACCCAAAACCACATTCAAAACGATACCAATAATGAAGGCTCGAAGCGTCATTTCCGGAAGTGATTCTTCCGACGAAACAAACGGTACATATTTTTTCCCCGACATAATTACAAGATTTTTTTTAATTACATTTTACTGCAATACATATTGGGGCTCAAAACTAAAATTTTCTTTCAAAAATGGCATGTGTTATATAGCAGAATTTATCTTTACGACAATAAAATATCAATCCACACCAGCAGAAAAAACACAAAATATACGGCAGATCAGCTCAACGAATTATTAGTGTGCTAAATACATATCAGGTACCAGTAGCGCTAAATCCACCCGAAAGCTGTTTTGGACGAGGGCTGATGACCATTACAGGTATCCTGGCATCGTTAGCAATGATAGCCTGTTCGGCAGGTCCCATCAAATAATCAGCAAAAGTGAGCGTTTTAGAAAGAGCTATCAAAATTAGGTCGGCATTAATTTTCTTAGCATAGTCAGTCGTTTCCCTGGCCAGGTCTTTGCCAACTGTTTCAATTGTGTAGGGAATGTCAGTGTTATCAAAATATTTTTTGGTAAACACCATGTTTGAATAGATTCGTTTTTTAAAAGTCGAATCAGAAACTCGTGGATGAATGATGTAGACCTTCCCCTTGAATAAACTATGCAGAAAATGGGCCCACTTAATTTTCTCAATGTTTTCTTTTTTGAAGTCAACTGGGAAAAGGATGTTGTTGTATTTTTTGCTCTGTGGCATCTCCTGAACCACAAGAAAAGGCACCTTACTTCCCCGGATTACCTTAATAGCCCAGCTACCTGTGAATCGTTGAACGCCTCTTATACCATGGGTACCCATCACTACCATTTCGACATGACTGTGAGAAGCATAGCTACTAATACTCTTAAAAATACTACCCGTAATAATCTGGGCATGTACCAGTATTTTAGCTTCTGCTGCTAACTTTTCTGCGACCTCGGTAAGTTTCTGTTGGGCAGGTTCAACATCTTTTTCCCCTTTTACTACGTGCAATAATGTAATGTCAACCCCCGTCGCCTCGGCAAAGTTTACTGCGTGAGCAAAAGCACATTCAGCTTTAGGGCTAAAGTCCCACAACACTAAGATGGTTTTATTGGTATTTTCCATACAATTATGAATAAATTAGCAATTTATGCTCACCGATAAAGAAAATTCCCTATTTTTGATAAAAAATATTCTCCAAATACTGGCCTAAGTTATGTATTTTTTAGGGAAAAAACGCTATGCGAGAGCTATTTTTTTATTGCTAAGCATTTTGCAAGCTCAGCATGCTTATTCGCAATATGTGCCAGGTGCTCCGATTATTCAAACGTTCACTTTTCCCGATTCGTATCAATATGTCGATACTATCTCAGTTTATGAAGATCCTCAGGGTTATTTCCTTCTTGGTACCAGAGAACAGTTGGTGTTATTTTACGGAAATGAGTTTGTACCACTACGCATGAAAGGACAGATTTATGTATCTGCCAATCAACAATCGGTATTTTACACAGGATATAATCAATTGGGCATTATAAAATTTTATAAAAACAGCCAGCCCCAACTCATCCCTTTAATCGATGACACTCGCACCAAAACTAACTTTGGACAGATTTTTAATGTTTTTCTTTACCATAACAGTCTGTATTTTAATAATTCAAAAAAACTTTTTGTCACAACCGAAGGGAATGAGATTAAGGTAATAGATAGTAGCCAATATTTTTTGCAACTCTTCAGGATAAACGATACGCTGTTCGTTTACAAACCCGAGACTGGGCTTTGTTGGTTGGATCAGGAAAGATGCATTCCACTGCAGTTGAAAAATGAAATAGGAAATGAACATCTACAATTTATATTACCTTACCAGGAAGGATGGTTGCTAAAACCCAGCCGACAGGATCGCTTTTTGTATCTAAAAAATCAAAAAACAACACCAATATCCCTTGGTTTTGAATCGTCATTGAAAAACGCTGGTATTAATGATTTGCTTATTTTACCCAATAATACTTTTGTCATTGCAACAGCTTCGGCCGGTGTATTCTATTATAACTCAACCACTCGAAATATTCGAAGAATAGGTGTTTCTCAAGGATTACTCGACAATACCGTACTTACTCTCCACCTCGATGGTGGAAATAATATATGGGCATTTCATCCCAACGGTATAAGCCGCATCGAAGGACAGTATAATATTTTTGTACTTGGAAAAGAAAGTGGATTACAAGGCGAAGTATTGGATATAAAGAAATTTAAACAAAAACTATGGGTAGCTTCCACAGATGGACTGTATATTGAACAGTCTTTCCCCATTAATAAAAGCTATAATCAGCCTGTTTTCTATAAAGTACCTGAAATTATCTATAAATGTATAAAAATCCTGACTACACCCCAACAAGCATATGTATTTACACCAACAGGCATTTTTAGGTTTGGCACCAATGAGCTAACTTCCCATTTTATTCCAATTACCATACGGGATGTTGAACATGATGTGACTAGCCAACAGGTATATATTGCCAATAATGATGGTTTAATAGTTGGCGAAGTTAAGGAACAAACTATTGTATTTACCGATACGTTATTGCGTGGTACTGCTATTAACCAGCTTGCCTGGCACCCACATGAACTTTGGGTTGAAACTACCAACAAACAGCTCTGTAGAGTTGTAGCCCAACAATACAAAATCGATCATAAAAGTAGGATAACATACCTTGATATACCCAGTAACGAGCCACTTCCTTTGCATATAGTATCCACCTCAAAAGGGATCCGCTTTTGCATTGGACACAAAATATATGTTTACGATAACACGAAGAACAAACTCATCGACTTGCCAAGTGTACTTCCGGTAAACCTTGAAGAAATACCCTTTGTACTCGAATTGTATACTGATAGTCAACGCAAATGGTATGGCGTGACTGGAAACCTGGAAAACCAAAAAGGGATTTTACTATTTCGACGTAACAAAACCCAAGAAGGATTGGGATCGTATTTTTTCCGGACAGGTTCAACCTTCAGCCCTTTATTCATCGATTCACCCTATGTTTGGATTGGTGGCAAAGACAAGTTATTTTGCTACGATCTTTCATCAGAGCTGGCAAGTAAAAGAAATTTTGCAACCATTATTAAAAGGGTCGTCATCGGCAATGATTCTATCCTGAGAATTCAGCTCGAAGACCCAGAAATAAGTTACCGTTACCGTAACATCAAATTTCAGATAGCCTCTACACGTTTTGAGTCTGAACCCTTTGTGCGTTACCAATATCGTTTGCTCGGCTATCAGGACGATTGGTCAGAATGGTCACAACAAACCACTTTTATTTTCCGAAAACTTTCACCCGGATACTACACTTTTCAGGTCAGAGCCCTCGACCTCGACGGGTCACTGTCGGAGCCAACAGAACTTAATTTTTACATCCATCCTCCTTTTTATCGTACTTTACCTGCTTATATTCTTTATGTACTTGTATTTTTGTTTTCAGTATTTGTTCTGTTACGTTATAGCACCTGGCGTTTTATAAAAAAGAAACAAGAACTCGATGAGCTGGTTCAAAAACGAACCGCTGAAATACTTCGAGAAAAAGAGAAAAGCGAACAACTGATTGCCAACCTGCTTCCCAAAACTACTGCCGATGAATTGAAACAAACGGGCAAGGCCTCGACTCAAAAATTTTCGATGGTAACTGTATTGTTTTCCGATATTCAAGGATTCACGAAAATTGCCGAGCAAATGAATCCCGAATTACTCATCGACCAGTTAGACTCCTTCTTCTTCCACTTCGACAGCGTAATTGAAAAATATAACATCGAAAAGATAAAGACCATCGGGGATGCCTACATGTGTGCTGGCGGTTTACCCAATAAAAATTGTACCAATCCTGTGGAAGTTGTTCTGGCAGCTCTGGAAATGGTACAGTACATGGAAACTCTGAAAGCATCCAACGCACATATCTGGGATTTAAGAATTGGTATCCATACGGGGCCTGTCATTGCCGGAGTTGTAGGGCATAAAAAATTATCGTACGACATCTGGGGCGACACGGTAAATACCGCAAGTCGAATGGAATCCTCAAGTGAAGCCGGCAAGATTAACATCTCCGGCCAGACTTACGAATGGGTAAAGGACTTTTTTGTTTGTGAATATAGAGGAAAAATGCCTGTAAAGTACAAAGGAGAAATAGACATGTACTTTGTAAAGGGCATTCAACCCGACCTTGCCGCAGATAGTCCTTATATGCCTAACGAAAAGTTTTTCCTCAAGCTACAGTTGCTGCGGTTACAGGACCTGGAAGAATATGTATTTGGCCTGTTACAGCAAAAGCTACCCCAAAATATTTACTTCCATACAGCCAAATGGCAAGAAGAAATCTATCACCTGGTGGAACTTTATAGCCGTGCGGAAGAGATATCTCTGGAAGAAACCTTATTGGTTCATACAGCAGCTTTACTCATGGATGTCGGCTATATCTGGTCGTACGACGAACATGAAAACGAAAGCATACGGTTTGCCCGGGAAATACTTCCCCAATACCGCTACAACGAACAGCAGATTCAGGTGGTTGTTAATTTAATTGAAGCCACTCGTGGCATGCGAAAGCCAGAAAATAAGCTGGAAGAAATCCTACTGGATGCCGAAATGAGTTATCTTGGCAGGGCCGACTTTGAAACCCTCAATGAACTATATTTCCGCGAAATGTACGAACATCAAAAAGTAACGTCGTGGGACGAATGGGCTAAAATGCAAATGGTTATCCTCTCCAATCACCGTTTTTACACCCATGTAGCCAATGTACTGCGCGATGTAAGCCCCGAAAAGCAAATTGAAATCCTATTAAAGAAAGAGCACATATAGTAAATAGTAAACAAGCAGGGGAAAAACCAAATAATTGCTATACCTGTCAAAATATCCATACTGTATTATCTGTGACTCATCTACAAGTAGTGCCAACTTTTCACAGATTCAGTAACCTATTCTGATTTATTTGTACAATTTAACAATATTTTCGAAGAAATTTAAGTTCCCTGTAAAAAAATTGTATTATTTCTGGCTTGAATCTATTACCTTTGAAGGGAATTAATATTTTGTAATTGCATCAACATGAATACCATTGATTGGAAAAATTTACCATTTAACTATTTTAAAACCGACTACAACGTTCGTTGTTATTGGCGGAATGGTAAATGGGGTGAGCTCGAAGTAAGCAGTTCTGAGTATATCGTAATGCATATGGCGGCTACCACCTTACATTACGGGCAGGAGGCTTTTGAAGGATTGAAAGCATATACGGGTAAAGATGGTAAAGTACGGTTATTCAGGGTTGAGGAAAATGCTCGTCGAATGAATAATACCGCTCGATACATTTTAATGCCAGAAGTACCCGAAGAATTATTTATTGAAGCTATTATAAAAGCTGTTAAGCTTAATGCCAAATACATTCCACCCTATGGAACAGGGGCAACCTTGTACATCAGACCTTTACTTATTGGGGTTGGTCCCGAGGTAGGAGTACGTCCTTCTAAAGAATATTTGTTTATGGTATTTGTCACTCCTGTCGGGGCTTACTTTAAAGAAGGGTTTAAGCCGGTTAACATGATGATATGCCGGGAATACGACCGAGCTGCACCACTGGGTACGGGTCATGTAAAGGTAGGTGGCAACTACGCTGCAAGCCTTCTGTCGATGGAACTGGCTCATGAAAAAGGGTTTGCCGCTGCCATTTATCTCGACCCAAAGGAAAAAAAATACATCGACGAAAGTGGTCCTGCAAATTTCTTTGGAATAAAAAACAATACCTATATAACCCCTGCTTCACGCTCTATTTTACCCTCTATTACCAATAAGAGCCTGATGGAATTGGCACAGGATCTGGGCATGAAGGTCGAACGACGTCCTGTTCCCCTGGAGGAACTGGAAGAGTTTGAAGAAACAGGCGCTTGTGGAACCGCTGCGGTAATTTCCCCTATCAAATCAATCGTCGATCCCGATAATCAAAAAATATACGTGTATTGCAAAGACGATAAGCCAGGCCCTGTCTGTACACGTTTATATGAACAACTTACCGCTATCCAGTTTGGCGAAATACCCGATCGATTTGGGTGGACAAGAGTAATAGACTTATAGTTTTCTTACGCAAAACGTAAAGTAGCGCCTTATGTCCCGGAAAAACAACATATCGAGACGTAACATCACGAGTGCGTATATCCTTACAACTATTAGTCTTACGTTGGTACTTTTTATGCTTGGCATTGTAGGCTGGCTGGTACTTAATTCCAAAAAACTATCGGATACCGTAAAAGAACACATAACACTAACCATTGTTCTGCAGGATGAAATAAATGCTGAAGATCTCGGGCTTATTCAGGATGAATTGCGTTCGATGAAGTATATTAAAACGCTTCGATTCATTTCTAAAGAACAGGCTGCTGAAGAATTTTCAAAACAAGTAGGAGAAGATTTTGTAAAACTTATCGGCTATAATCCTTTACTTCCAAGCATTGAGGCTACCCTTCACGCACAATATGCCAGTACGCCATTTGTACAACTTATTGAATCAAAACTCAAAAAAAATCCACTGGTAAAAGAGGTAATATACGAAAAATCGCTCATTCATCTGGTCAATCAAAACATCCGTAATATTAGCATCATTATTCTGGGCTTTACAGCTTTATTGTTTTTAATAGCCATTTCCCTTATCAATAACAATGTACGATTACTCGTTTACTCTAAACGTTTTATTATTCGCACCATGCAGCTGGTAGGGGCTACCCGTGGGTTTATCCGTAAGCCCTTCCTTTATAAAAGTTTATTGCAAGGACTCGTATCGGGGGTGCTTGCTAATGGTCTTATCTGGGGTATAATATACCTTATTAATAAGGAACTAAAGGAGATTAATTTATTTCTCTCCTATGATTTGCTTGCATACCTCTTCATTGGAGTTGTCACCACTGGTATCGTTATTAATTGGATTTGTACCTTTTTTGCCTTAAATCGCTATTTGCGCTTAAGTACTGATAATTTATATCGATTATAGACCAACAATATTTAAATTAAAATATCAACATTCATGAAACGAGCATGTATCTTTAAAAAACATTTAAAAACTATATCCGGATGAAACGAGCATGTATAGTAGTATTCACAAATGAGTATGAAAATATTTATCAATTTCGTACTTGTCTATGTGTAGAAAGCTCATCACATGCGAGTTCCATCCGACCGATTTAAAAAACATTTAAAAATATTTTCGGATGAAAAAGAAAAAACCAACAACGCCTTCACAGAACTTTGCGCTGGAAAAAGAAAATTTTAAGTTAATCGTCATTGGTTGCCTCATTATTCTGATTGGATACATACTGATGTCCGGGG